>Ga0334722_10005883_pt1 | contig 12271 bp, 7 predicted proteins | sample C3_bottom_MG_FD_207210 | JGI IMG/M metagenome (GOLD analysis project Ga0334722, IMG submission 207210) | Sediment microbial communities from Yellowstone Lake, YNP, Wyoming, USA - C3_bottom | ecosystem: Environmental > Aquatic > Freshwater > Lake > Sediment | place: USA: Wyoming | collected...
CAAAGATCATCAGAACATAAGGGGTATCTAGTGCTTGACTAGATACCCTTTAGTTTACGCCAGCCAGGGCGACGGGGTTTTCTGCTGATCGTGGCCAGTTTGCCTGACCCTAAAGCCTTCCCGCTCCAGTCGGGAAGGTGGGGAAAGGAGCGCGGCCAGGCTGGCTCAGCCTTCTTTGGCCAGACTAAGCAATCATATGTTATAATATAACGATATCCCCGGTTGGAAGATTTAAAAATGACCGAGGTAGCCAGCAACCATTCGGCAAAACAGAAGAGGTAGTGCAGGAACCTTGCCGAAGAACAATCAGGGTAAGCAAGTCAACGTCTGTGAATCTGAACAAGCGGACCAGGTTAACTGTCCGCGAATGGGGTATGGGTGTGGACGAACAGCTGTTTAAACCGATAGTGGAAGCTACCTATTTGACAGTCAACAATGCCTGGCGGTACCGGGCCATTTTGCGCTATTGCTTTCTGCAGCATGAACGCTTGCGCCACTATCTGCTGCTTGAAGAGATTTGGCAGCATTTGAAATCCATACCGCAGTTCAGCGGCTATACAGAGGAGATGCTCCAGCAGGATCTGGATCAACTCGTTGCTTGGCGCAATTTGACACCACGGCAGGATACAGGACGGGTCAGCAGCATTGAAGAATTCAAGCGGCGGAAATACCGTTACCAGTTGACGCCGTACTCGATCGAGATTGAGCGCATGGTACGCGGTTTGGAGAATCTCGGCGACGGGTTTGGCGGGTCGTTGGAACGCACCTTGTTTGACCGTTTGCTGGAGGGCTTGTTGCGGCTGACTGCCCGGACAGACGGGGACCCAGACAGCACAAGCCAAGGCACGCTCCCTGGTCCAGGTACAAGCGCAGCCGGCAACAAAAGCAGAGGAACAAAGAGGAGCAAGGACCCTGGCCTTACCCAGAGCCCAAGCTATAAGGTTTTTGGGTGGCCGGGGGAAGAACTTAACCAGCTCTGGCAGGACGTCTACCAGGATTTCCGCAAACTCACCGAGAATGCTACGGATTACCTTGCCCACTTGCAGAGTGAAAAGGTTGAAGAAAAAATGCTGACGGAGGCCTTTCTCGTCTATAAGGAAGCAATCACCGAGTATCTGCGCAATTTCATGGCCAGCCTGCAGCGTACATCTTTTCGGATTGAAGGCATCTTGCAGGCGGTGGGGGCGGGTTTTGCGGCGCAATTGGCCGGCCACTTGGCGGATTACGAACTGTCGATACCGCGTCTGGAGGAGCGGCCGGAACGGGAACAACTCGTGGCCAAGTACCGGAGCCAGTGGGACAGCCTGCAGACCTGGTTTCTTGGCGAGGGAGCGGGGGAGAGCGATCTAGTTTATCTCCAAAACGCAACGAATGAGACCATCCGGCGTTTGACGCGTTTTGCCCAGCGCTTAGGTGAATCCCATCATCAGGTGCGCAGCCGGCGGGCCGATTATCTGCATTTGGCCAAGTGGTTTGCCGGTTTGGCTGCGCTCGAAGAAGCTCATAAGTTGTCAGCCTGTGTTTTTGGGGTGTTCCATACGCGCCATCTGCATGTGGAATGTCCGAAACAGACAGACAGCTATGAGGTCGAAGTCTGGGACGAACCGGCAGCGGTTATGGTGATTCGGCCGAAAGTGAGGGCTTACCATGAACGGACCAAGGCCGGGGCAGCCATTGACCATGCCGAGGAGAAGCAGGCGGCTCGGGAAGCCTACTTGCGGGAGAAGGCGGCTGAACTAGAGCTTGTCGCCGCGGTTTTGGGCGGCGATCGCATCGTGGTTAGTGCCTTGCCCGTGGTCAGTCCGTTTATGCGTAAAACTTTGTTAGGCTGGATCAGCAAAGGAATGTCCGACCCAGCGCGGCGGGGAAAAACGGAGACCGGTCGTTCGTTTACCTTGCACCTAGCCAGCAACCGTGCGGTGAGGCTGTATGCCGACGATGGCGTGCTGGAGCTGCCGGATTTTGTCTTGCAGTTTGATGATGCGGTGGAGGCGGCCCGATGAGCGAGCGCAAAGTTTTTGATGATCAGGCTCAGGAAATGCTCAGCATCCTGTTGGAAAACTTTTGGATTCTCCGCGCAAAGGAGCCGGAAGTGTACCAAGCTATCCGCGAACGGGAAAACATCCTCAAGGAGTATGTTCTGGACAAGCTAGGCTACCAGTTGATCGTCCACCGGCATTTCGTCAAGCTGGAAAAGATTCCGGCTGAACCGCAGGCTTGGATGGGTATTGAGGAATTTCAGCAGCCGCGCGACTATGCCATTCTCTGTTGCGTGCTGGCTTATTTGGAGAGTCTGGACGCCGATGAGCAATTCCTGCTCTCCGATCTGTGCACGGAAGTTAAAGCTCTCTATCCGGGAGAAGTTACCCTGGATTGGCGCAATTACGAACACCGAAAATCTCTGGTCAGAGTTTTGCAATTTGTGACGAACCTGGGAATGCTAAAAGTAGTCGACGGGGACACCGGGTCCTTCAACAATGCTGAAGAAGCTGAGGTGCTCTACGAGGCCTCAGTCGTCGCCCGCTATTTCATGCGTACTTATCCCAAGGACTTAGCCCAGTTCCATAGCCAAGAGGAGCTCTTGGCTGCGGACCTGATCGCCGGAGACGAGGAGGTTACCGGTGCCAGGCGGCGGCACCGCATTTACCGGCAGCTGCTGTTGACACCGGCGATGTACAAACACCCCGGAGAAGATCCTGATTTTCTGTATCTGCGCAACATGCGAGCCAGGCTGCAGGATGACCTGGACAAGCATACCGGCCTGCAGTTGGAGCTTTACCGCCAGACCGCCATGCTGGTTGCCCCGGAACCACGGGCGCACCTCACCTTGTTTCCGGACCAAAAGAGCATCTGCGATCTCGCCTTGCAGCTGTCAGCTTATGTCCGGGAAGAACGCTTGCACGGCCGGCGCCAGTTGGACGAACAAGGACGCCTGGTGCTGAGCGAAGTTGAGTTTGTGCAAGCAGTCAAAGCCTGCCAACAAAAGTATGGGCGGGGCTGGAGCAAGCAATACCGCGAAGGTTTGCTCAAGGATACTGCAGCAGAACTTTTGGAACTCTTGCGCGGGTGGCAGATGGCTGCGGTGGACAAGGCAACAGGGCGCGTTTATCTTTTGCCTGCCTTTGCGCGCCTGACCGGGGACTACCCTGCTGACTTTTTGGTAAAGGAGAACGCTCAAGATGAACCAAGCGCGGTGGCAGCTGAATAGGGCCGGACTGTTCAATTTTTGGTATTACGATGATGAGGTCTTCGAATTTTCCGATGGGAAACTCTTGCTGCGGGGGGCGAACGGGTCCGGCAAATCAGTGACGATGCAGAGCTTCCTTCCGGTTTTGCTGGATGGGCGCAAGACGCCGGATCGCTTGGATCCTTTTGGTTCGCGGGCCCGGAAAATGGAAGATTATTTATTGGGCGAGCCCGATGTCAGCGAGGTCAATGAACGCACGGGCTACCTCTATCTGGAATACGTGCGCCAAGGGACGAATCAATACCTGACCACGGGTATGGGGTTGAAAGCTAAAAGGCAAAGCCCCTTGGATTTTTGGGGCTTCGTCGTCTTGGACAACCGCCGCATCGGCCGGGAGCTCTTGCTTTACAAGCTGGAAAGAAATGCATCTGGCCGTCCAGAGAAGATTCCGCTTTCCTGGCGCGAATTGCAAAATCAACTTGGTGAGGGCGGGGTGCTGACCCGCAATCAGCGCGAGTATATGGACTTGGTCAATCGCCATGTGTTTGGCTTTAAGTCGCTGGAAGACTATGACCATTTGATGAAGCTGCTGATCCAATTGCGCAGTCCTAAACTCTCCAAGGATTTTCGTCCGACAGTGATTTATGAGATTCTCAATGAGTCCTTGCCGGCACTCTCCGACGAAGAACTAAGGCCGCTGTCCGAGACCGTGGAGAACATGGATCAAACCAAGAACCAGCTCGATCAATTGCTGCGGGAGCAACAAGCTCTCCAGCGCTTGAATCGAGTATACGCTGCCTACAACCACAGAGTACGCTGGGAGAAGGCTGAGGGGGTAGTAAAGGCCCAGCGGCGCCTGGATGAAAGCCTGAGGCGCGGCCAAGAAATTGAACACTCCCTGGCAGAACGGCGCCGCCAGCTGGCTGAGTGGCAAGCTCGCGCCGCAGATCTCAGGCGAGAACAAGCCTTGCTGCAGGAAGAACGGGAGGCTTTGGCCGGGCACGACGTGTTCAAAGCGGAGCAGGAAAAGGCAGAATTGTGCCGCCAAGCTGAAAAGACCAAACAGCAAAAACGCGGCAAAGAGCAGGCTCTCGACGAAAAGCAGGCGAGAGAGCGTTCTTTGCGCGCTCAAGTTGACCAAGGGGAGGAGCGCACGCGCAGGTTGCGCCACGAATGCGAGGGCATCTTGGCAGAGCTGGACTACTTAGCTGAGGAAACGCATTTTCTTAACCACGCAGTGGCTGCCGAGGAGTTGCACCGGGCCCAAGACGACAGCTTTTCTTTTGCTCTCTGGCGGCAAGAGGCTAAAGATTATGAAGAAAAATTGCTGAGGGTGCTGCGCAGCCTGCGATCTGAGATGCAAGCCCGTGAACGCTACCAGGAAGCGGATCTGACTCTGGGCGAAGCTAAGAAAGCCTGGGAGGAGGCCCAATTCCACGTCCGGAAATGGGCTGATTTGCTCCAGGAGGAGCGGAGTAAGTGGGTGGCGGAGGTGTTTGCTTGGCACGAGCGGAGTGGGGAACTGCGCTTAACCGAGGCGGAATTGCAGGCTCTGGCCCAGCGCGTGTGGTCTTTTCCGGAAAGGATCCGGCCGGAGCAGCTCCGCCAACCGCTTATCGAGGCGCGCCAGCGCACCCGGGATGCGCTGCAGCAGGAAGTACTCCGGCTGGACCATGCTCTGCGGGAACAAGATGCCAAGATCAAGGAGACTCTGGAGGTTTTGGAGCAATGGCGCCACAAGAAAGAACCGGAGCCGCCGCGGCACCCGCTGACCGACGAGACCCGGCGGAAGCTAAAGACTGAAGGCCTACCGCATGTACCTTTGTATGCCGCGGTGGAGTTTAAACCTGAAGTGCCGGCCGCAATGCGCGAACGCATAGAAAGCGCCTTGCGTGAGGCGGGGCTGCTTGACGCCTTAATCCTGCCTGCGCGCGTCCACAATGATTTGCTCAAGCGGCAGATCATTCAGTACGACCGGGTTCTGCGACCTCAGCCCCAGATTGTGGCCCATACTCTGGCGGACTATCTTGATCCCACTCCGGCTGCCGATTCGGCGGTGAGTGCAGCTGATGTCGATGAAGTCTTACGGACGATCCTCGTTAGTGATGGGGACCATGCCGGCAGCACCTCTTTGGGACCGGAGGGCAGTTACACCTTGGGGATGCTGCGCGGACACGCTGTGCCCCAGGCGGAGGCGATGTTCATCGGCAAAGAGGCCAGGCGCCAGTACCGGCTGCGGGAAATCGCCAGGTTGGAGGCGGAAGTGGCTGCCCTGCGCGAAGAGAGGGAACGTCTGAGTGCGGAGAGAGCGGTCTGGCAGGGGCGGATCGAGCGCCTGGACAAGGATTACGAGGCTTTTCCAGCGGAGCAGAGTGTGCGCGAGGGATTTGATGAACTGGTTGCTGCCCAACGGCAGGTGCAAATACGGGAAGCGGAAGTTGCCCGGTTAGACAAGAAGGTGCAAGAAGTCTTGGAGGCCTGGCAGCGCATTAAGGCTGAACTGCGCGAGTTGGCCAGGACGCTGACCTTGCCGCTGACCGAGGAAGCTTACGATGAAGCCCAGGGCCGGATGCGCCAGTACCGCGATGAATTGAGGAAGGTGGAAGGTGTCTACGGCCTGATCCAAGCGGCTCGGCGGGAAGTGGCCAATCTTACGGAGCATCTGCAAGAGGTCGGCGCAGCGGTTGATGAACTGAAAGGCGAGATTAATCTCTTGCTCGAAGAGGAAAAACGTCTTGCCGGCCGTCTCCAGCTGGTCGAAGCACGCTTGTTTGAACTGGGAGCAGCGGAGATCCGCGAGCGCGTGGGGCGGCTCGTTGAACGTCTCAGGCGCTTGCCGGAGGAAATAGAGCACACGGTGGCTGAGTGCGCCGCCCTGGAAAAAGAACTGGAGCACTTGAACCGCGAAGCAGGGCAGCAGGTCCAAGAACAAAGCCGTGCGGAGCGACTGCTGGCGGCATGGCTCGAGGTGTTCAAACAGGAAGATACCTTCTGGCAGAGCCTTGTGCCCGGTGAGCGGACTGAGGCAGAGTCGGATGCGCTGCTTACTGTCGCTCAGATCGTCAGCAGAGCGGAAGCCATACTCGAGGAGGCAGCCAATCAGAATGGGCGTGCCAACGTGGAGAAGGTCGACAGGGATACGCTGCGCGAACGCTTGAGCGCTGCTTTTCAGCAAGAGATGGGGGTTTTGCTGGAATACCATTTGACCATGGACACGGTCCTGATGCTGGAGGAATCGGGTCAGGAAGCTGATGATGCAGCAGGCGACCCATGGCCAAGTTTATGGGAGGAATTGCGCAGCAAGGCTCGGCGCGTCCAGCTCAGCGTCGAATACGGTGGTAAGCGGGTAAGCCCCTACTTCTTAAGTGACCGGCTGGAAGAGAATGTCGCTTTGCAAAAGCAAATCCTCAATGAGAAAGACCGGGAATTGTATGAAGAGATCATCATGAACAGTGTGGGCCGGATCATCCGGGCGAGGATTCAGAGAGCAGAGCACTGGGTCGAGGAAATGAACAAGCTGATGAGTGAACGCGATACTTCCAGCGGCTTGAAACTAGCTATCCGCTGGCGCCCCCGGACTGCGGAACACGAAGATGAATTGGATACCAAAGACTTAGTTGACTTGTTGCGCAGCGATCCTCGCCTGCTCAAAGAGAGCGACATGGTGCGCATTACCACGCATTTCCGGGCCAAAGTCGAACGCGCCAAGCAGCTGCTGGAGCTCAAGGGTTTTGGCGAGGGGTTCCACCAGATTATCCGCGAGATGTTGGATTACCGGCAATGGTTTGCTTTTACTCTTTATTACCAGAAAGACAGTGCTGCTTGGCGGGAGCTGACTGACCGGGCTTTTTACCAATTCAGCGGCGGGGAAAAAGCCATGGCCATGTATATTCCCTTGTTTTCCGCGGCCTATTCCCGTTATTCAGATGCGAGGCCGGATGCGCCCCGGATCATTTCCCTAGACGAGGCTTTCGCCGGAGTAGATGAGAAGAATATCCGCGATATGTTTGACTTGGTCGAAAAGCTCGGCTTCAACTATATTATTAACTCCCAAGCCCTCTGGGGAGATTATGATACGGTTTCCAAGCTGGCTATCGCGGAACTGGTCCGGCCCAAAAATGCCGCTTTTGTGACCGTGATTCGCTATGCCTGGGATGGCCAAGTGCGCAAATTGGTTAGTTAGAGGTGTGGTGAACACATGTCAGCTGATCGGGACTTGCACCGCGAGGCCGTGGAATATTTTCAGCATGAGCCGGGATTTGCCCGTTTGTGCCGGGCCTTGGCGAAGAAGTACCAGACTTTGGGCCGCTGGGGAGGAAAAGTGACGCTCAGCGACGTCGAAGCTGCCGAACAAAAGGCGTTCAGCAGCTTCTTTCGTGAGGACTATACGGGTCAAACTAAAGTTACTGTTTCCTTGGAGCAATTCAGCCAAGCTCTCGCGAAGACCAAGTTTGCTGATGTCCCGGTTCTTAGTCTTCTGGCAGGGGTCCTGGAAATGGACATCCAGACGAAGTCGGACATCTTGGCTGCCAAGGAGCAAGCCTGGGTTAAGTACTGGCGGACCTTGAGCGCGAGTTTTCCGGAACCGTGTTGCCAGACGTGGCTCAAGGCGATCATGGCCAGACAACCTGGCACGCGCAGCGTGCAGGCTGCTTACGAAGAAGATCCGGAGGCTTTGCGTTCCGAGATGGAAAAAGTACTCACGGCTCTGCAGGAATTGCCGGTGGTCAAGCAAGCAGCCGGCAGCGAGAATTCCTTGGTCCGACTGCCCGTGTTCGCCCTGCGCATCACCGGTGATCCTCATGGGTTAGATCTGCGCCTGCCGGCCGGACGCTTGCTGCGGAGTGCCTTGGGATTCTTGCGGCAGCAAGATGGCGACACAGGACCTGAGCTGGCTTCCGGGGCTGAAGCGCTTACTGAACTCTACTACGCCTTCGGCCTCTTGCGCGATGATCTTTGGAACTTTGTTACCTGCAGCGGCATCCTGGCCTGGTCGCAGGTAGGAGACATCCTCCCGGTTTGGCAGGCAGCCGCCCAGTCGGGCAGCGTGCTCAACGCCCCACTGCGGGAAGTTGCCAAGGTCGGGCGGGCCGAACCGTGCTGTCCCAGTCTGGCAAGGGGCGGCGCGCTGGAGAGTGGGAATCCGGTGAACGCCGCGCGCACTGAAGACACGGAGAATTTAAAGTGTGCAAAAAATGCCCAAGTATTTATCGTGGAGAACCCGGCGGTATTTTCGAGCCTGCTGGACCGGTGGGAAGAAGGCCACACCGGCGGCTTGCCGCTCGTATGTACGCATGGACAGTTCAAGTTGGCTGCCTGGCTGCTGTTGGATAAGCTGGCCTCAGCCGGAGCCCGGCTGTGGTACTCTGGTGATTTTGATCCGGAAGGAGTGCTGATCGCCGAGCGCCTCCTGCAGAGGTATCCCGGCCAAGCCCGGCTGTGGCATTACGGCGTAGCCGACTACCTCAAGTGCCTATCTGACCAAACTATCGCTGCCAAACGTCTCGCGCAGCTGGAGAAGATTCAAGCCGCGGAGTTGTTGCCGTTGCGCCAGGAAATGGAGCGCCGAGGTTTCGCGGGTTATCAAGAGGGCCTGATCGAGGACTTATGGCAGGACATCGCTCTCAACCTAGGCTATGCAACTAGCCAAAGGAACCGATAAGCGCACGTAGCCATCTGACCGCCTCATCCCGCTGTTCGTGTTCACTGAGCATGAGCGCCTCGGCAAGCGGGGTGAATCTGTTCGAGCAATTGCCCGTACAGATGAGGGTCTAAGCGCATTTTAGCTGCCGAATTGGAAGAGGCTGATCCGGCCGAAAGCTGCGGCCACTTGAGCCACCTCGCTGCTCGCTTCGGCCAGGGAATTGATGTCGCTGGCCTGACGCTGCACTACCTCGTTAATCATGCTCAAGGAGTCCAGCGTGGCTTGCAAATCTGCCTGGAAGCGGTTGAGACCTTCATCGATCGCCCGGCTGGATTCCAGCGAGACAGCGGCTAGGTTCTGCATGTTTTGGGCGATGACGAGAAAAGAGCGTCCGCTCTGTCCGAGGCGGCTGGCTTCGATGCTGGTGTTGATGGATAAGACATGGCTCTGGCGGGCCAACTTTTGGACTTCAGTCAAGGTCTTGTACATCTGGACTGATTCCTGCTGGGTGATTTCCCCTTGCTTGATCATGCCTGCGGCGGTCGCGGCCAATTCCTGGGCACTTGCTGACAATTCCCGCACTTTGGCATTGGATTGTTCCAGGAAGCCGAGCAGCCGTTTGGAGAGGCTTTCCATTTGTTCCAAGTCATCCACGTTCATGGCCAGACTCAGGGTACCGATCACGGAGCCACGCTGAGTCAGCGGTATGCCTTTCGCTATGTAGGGAAAGCCAAACATGGTCGTTTCTGCGGTGGCCCGGGCGTAAGCCGGCTGGCCTGTGGCTAGCATTTCGGCAGCCATGGACCCAGGCCGCACGGGATCCCCGACGGCCACGTCGAGGTGAAAGCTCCGTGCTTGGACGACAAACAGAGTACGTTCCCGGTCGGTCAGATCCAGATAGACGTCATAGGGGAACAAGGCTTGAAAAATTGGCAAGGCCAGGCCCACGACGTCGAGGGTTAAGTGGTCGGAAAGTTCCACAGTGCCAATCAACCTCCTGCCGGAGCAAGTGCTCAGTGATTTTTCTGAGAATAGACTCTTGTCTATATCTTTAGACATTCTACACGAGCCGTCTGATTCCTGCTTCTCAGGCCGCAATCCTGTCTGGTTCCTGCTCCTCCGGCCGGCGGCAGCGAGGCCGCCCATCTTCCCGAAATCTCACCGGACTCCTCCCGAAAGAAAACGTTTCAATAAGAAAGCGCAGAGTAAATGAGGGAAGCGGGTGAATATTCAGATAGTGAGGCCTGAGTCCAGACATTTGGGCTGCGGATTCCAGGATTAGAACGAGATGCAGAGAAAATTGCTGGCAATGTGATATATTACTGCACCGGATATGGGCGGATATAAGAACATAAAGACAGTGTGGCATAGTTTATATGACATACTGTCTTATTTTTTCAAGCCACTGTTGACAGACCGAATGAACACAACCTAAAATATAAATAGTGAAAAATGTAAACGTTTAGATTTACAAGAAAATCCCTTTTGTCAATCCTGAGCCACGCCACCCCCGCGCTATCTTCATGATTTAGAGCAAATGTGGTGAGAGCATGCCCAAGCCGACAATTGAAGACGTAGCCAGACTTGCGGGAGTATCTGTTGCTACCGTATCACGGGTAATCAACAAACAAGGGGGGGTTAAAGCCAGTACCGAGGGACGGATTCTCGCGGCGATTGAGGAATTGAACTACATACCCAATGCGGTTGCCCGCAGTATGGTCAGGAAGACGACTAACACCATCGGCGTCATCATTCCGGATATCAACAACCCTTTCTTTCCGCTCGTAGTGTCCGGCATCGAGCAGCAGGCCCGCAAGAAGGGGTATTTTACTATTCTCTGCAATACCAACGAATCACCGGACATCGAAGAAGAGGTCATCCAAGTCCTGCTCGAGCGCAGTGTGGACGGACTGATCATTACGACCGCTGACGAGGACGGCTACCAGCTGCAGCCGGTGATCGAACGCAAAATTCCGGTGGTGGCTGTCGACCGGCAGATCAAGAACTACGAAGTCGATACAGTTCTGGTCGGGAACGTTGACGGAGCTTATCAGGCGACGAGGCACTTGATTTTGCAAGGACATAAGAAGATCGCCATTATTCGCGGCCCGCAAAACACTACGCCTGGCTTCGAGCGTTTTGCCGGCTACCAAAGGGCTTTGGCAGAGTACGGGCTGCCCGTGCGCCCTGACTACGTGCTCGACGGGGATTTTAAGGAAGCGAGCGGGTATCTGCTGACGAAGAATTTGTTCAGCCTAGCCGACCGTCCCACGGCGATTTTTACGGCTAACAACCTCATGACGCTGGGTTGTTTGAAAGCGCTGGCAGAAATCGGCTGGGTTCTAGGCGAAGAGGTTTCCCTGATTGGTTTCGACGATATCGATGTCGCCGAGTTTGTCGATCCCAAACTGACGGTAGTGTCGCGCCCTATGCGCCAGCTTGGCGAGGCCGCTTTTGATCTGCTGTATGAGAAGATGACCCACCGGGGAACCTGGGCCATGCGCCATTATGTGTTGTCCCCCGAACTCAAGATTCGCCAGTCTTGTGTCCTGCGTTCCGGCAGGGCCATGCTTTAGAGCTGTTCATTGGAGACAAGGAGGAGAAAGATATGAAAAAGGGTGGAATTCTCAATCCCGCATTGGCCAAGTTGTTGGCGGAAACAGGCCATACCGACTGTCTGGTGGTGACTGACGCCGGTTTGCCGCTCCCGGAAAATGTCAACACCCGGATCGATTTTGCCCTCAAACCCGGAGTCCCAGCTTTTTTGGAGATCTTAGACACGGTACTGGATGAGCTTGTGGTCGAGAAGATCTTTTTGGCCGAAGAGCTGAAAACTGTCAGCCCGCATATGCATGCCGAAATTTTGAAACGTTTTCATGATCTTCCCGTGGAATATCTGCCCCATGTTCAATTTAAAGAAAAAACCAAACAGTCCCGCGGACTCATTCGCAGCGGTGAATTTACACCCTACGCCAATGTTATTTTGCAGGCCGGAGTAGCTTATTAAGCGGACGTTCTAGGGGGGAATCACCTGTGGGCACTGCCAGGCTAAAAATGGTCGGCATCGGCAAGAGCTTTCCTGGGGTTACGGCTTTGGACGGGGTCAACATTGAAGTAGGGCAGGGGGAAATCTTGGCGCTCCTCGGCGAAAATGGCGCCGGCAAATCGACGCTGATGAAGATCCTTGTAGGGGTGTATCAACCCGATCAGGGAGAAATCCAGATCGATGGCCACAAGGTCTTGATCCAGCATCCCCGTCAAGCTCAGGAACTAGGTATCAGCATCATTTATCAAGAGTTTAATTTGATTCCCTACCTGAGTGTTGCTGAAAACATCTTCCTAGGCCGGGAGCCGCGCCTGGTCAAAGGTGTGATTGCCTGGGCGCAGTTGTATGCCCAGACAGCAGAACTGCTGCAGCGGGTGGGCCTGGGGCATGTCGC
>Ga0334722_10005884_pt1 | contig 12269 bp, 9 predicted proteins | sample C3_bottom_MG_FD_207210 | JGI IMG/M metagenome (GOLD analysis project Ga0334722, IMG submission 207210) | Sediment microbial communities from Yellowstone Lake, YNP, Wyoming, USA - C3_bottom | ecosystem: Environmental > Aquatic > Freshwater > Lake > Sediment | place: USA: Wyoming | collected...
TTTCGTCGTGGTCAGACGGAATATATCTAAAACATACAATATTGCTTTCGGGCTGAGTGGCAAGTTCCATCAATGGTTCTGATTTAATCATATCTGCAAATACCCGTGCCAGGTCGTACCTGCTGTCGATGTATGATTTGTAGTAATCATTGCCATAATATTTCAATGCTGTATAAGCAATTATTCCAAGTGCGCTTTTTGTGCATTCGATGGTTCTCATTGCACTGTTGTACCATAAATTCTGTTGTGATTTGTGGAAGAGATAGGATGCTTTCTGTGCGAATGTTTCATATGAGTTACCACCGTTCCTGAACATAACTAGTGTGTTCAGAGCTGGCACAAGAAGCATCTTGTGGAAGTCTATTACGACTGAGTCGGCTCTTTGAATACCATCGGCCAGATTCCGGTATTTGTCTGAGAATAAAACTCCCATACCGTGTGCCCCGTCAACATGCATCCAGAGGCCATGCTTTTCCGCGAAATCTGCAACTGCATCCAGATCGTCATACGTGCCGGTTGCTGTGGAGCATGAACTGGCTACAACAGAAATAATTCTGATGCCTCTTTTCTCCGCATTTGTCTTTAATTCCTCAAGCATGTCAGTTCTCATCCTGTAGCTTTTACCAACAGGTATTCTGATAATGGACTCATCGCCAAGCCCCATAATTTTAACATTCCGGCCGACGCTGTAATGGGCCTGTTCGGAAATCATATAGCCTGGTTTCTCTTTTTCCCTAACTCCTTCTTCCCAGATATTATAATCGGTTTTAACCTGTCGGGCTGCCAGCATTGCTGTAAGATTACCGGCAGTTCCTCCATGCGTGAATATTCCGTCAAATCCCTGTTTATAACCGATTGCAGATCCTATACGGCGCACTACATTTCTCTCCATAGCCATATTTACCGGCCCCATCTCATAAACTGCGGCGCCATTATTAAGGAGAGTGGTGCAAAACTGTACAAGTGCCGTCAGCGGAAGGGGAGACGTTACCTGGTGGCCGATATAGTGCGGGTGGTGTATATGTATAGAATTATCAAGGATCCGTCTGATAAAATCATTAAAAGGTTCATTATCACCACCGCCTGAATCGAAAGAAAAGGAATCAGTAAGTATATCGGGGTCATTCCATGGCAATACGGGCATTCCTTTTCCCGACAGGGCATCATTTAAATAATCCGACAATATATCTACGAGTTGATGTCCTTCCTTCCTGAATTCTTCAGGATTAAAGGGCAATGGTATTTTTGAGCAGTCACTCTTCATTTTTCAGATTTACATCAATTCTTTTCTCAATTCAGTAAGATACCAGATGATCAACGGATCGGTAGAGAGTTTTTCAGGTTCCCGGCAGAAATCCTCCAGCCGGAGATTTTTCTTCATCATACTCCCGATTAATTCAATCGCGCCGCAAACGCCTGACGGATTTTCTGTTCCGAAAGGGTAGTACGGTAATTGATCATTGTACCTGGCGAAGAACATATCGAGCAGATAGTATCTCTCCCAGTGTTTCATCACCAGTTCATCAACAGACCCAAAGGTTTTTATAAAATTATCGTACCTTTTTTTTGCATTCTCTCTGATCATATTCCCGATCTTTACGTATCCTATATCTCTGGCCAGATAAATTTCCGAATACCTGAATATTCCAATGCATCCAAAAGCATCGAGATCATCAGCAACTGAAAGAACTGTAAGCAGATCATTCTTTGAAGGGCTATTGGTATAGTCTTTATTGTCATGATTTTCAATGGCTTCAAGTACCCCAATCCAGTCGTTATCAGGGATATTGTTATCTGCAAAAAATCTAATGCACAGATCCCTGCTCAGTCTCCCATGTTTTGGTCCAGGGTCAAATGCCATACCGATGTCGTGAAGATAGCAAGCAATAATAGCTTCTGATGCGAGATGTGAGAATTTAGAATCGCTCTCTGAAGGGATGAGCCTTATAAGATCCCTGGCATAATTCCATACTCTACGATGATGGTCAATGCCATGGGAGGAGAGGTGTTTATCGGTATAGACAGAAATGAAAAAATCTTCAAGGATCTGTTTATACTTTATTTCTGCAGATTCTATTAGTCCGGGGTAATTCATAACAAATAAAAAAAGCAAAAGACTCCGCCTTTTGCTTTTGAACAGGCTGACAGTTAAAATACTAGTAGTTAATCATTTTCTGTGCCAGATCGAGAATGGTCGTGTCGTCGATTGTCACGATACCACCATCAGGACCTTGTTCAAAATGAATACCAACACTCTGACCTTTGTCAAAATTTCGCCCTCCAAAGTAGTTTCTAACTGTCTCCTCATTCAAATCCAGTTTTTCTGCAATCTGTCTCATACTACCGGAGGGTAACTGGTCTTTTATCTTCCGGAGCTCATTAAAGGTGATTGTTTTTGCCATGGTATTTTTGCTTAAGTTTTTAAAATTCCAGATTAGTTCCCTATAAAACCCAAAGTTAAGCATTATATAAACATCTTGTAATATCAAATTAACAATTTTGAAATATCCCTTATTATGTAAACGTTGTATTCACCCAGGCGGTAAAAGCCAAATTTCTGATAAAGATTTATGGCTTTTTGATTCGAAGAATGGACTTCTAATTTAACCTGTGACCCTTTCTCTTTAACGAATTTGAGAGATTCTTTCATCAGAATGTTTGCCAGGCCTTTGCCCTGATAATTAGGCAGTATGCCAAAATGATGAAGCATGATTCTCCGTCCGTCGTAGGTCATCCATGAAGTGCCAATAATCTGTCTTGCCGGTTTAAATTCTATTACGATCAGCTTACCTCCTGTTTCTATTGTCTTTTGAATGGTTTCATTATCGTCGCCTCTGACAGGATTACCAAGATCAGTCATCTCCCATAAGCTGACAATCTGAGGATAGTCTTCTTCTTTGTAATCTCTGATTATCAGGTCGCTATGGAAAATTGTTGAGTTCATTGTGAGAAGTTTGTCGTTTCTTGTTTGCCTGTATTTAATCTGTTTATTACGCTCCAACCCACCTTAGGGGGGCAGGGGGTAATAACAAGGAGAATTTACTCCTTACAACTGTCCCAATAATTGCAGGAATAGTTTTAGTCCAGCCTTTTTCTCATCATTGAAATTGAAGTCAATATTCTCGATCAGGTAGGTATAAAGGGTATCTCCTTTAATGGCTCCTGTTTTTCCAAATTTCTTTACCACAGCGTCAATGTTGGTCACACCTAGCTTCAGAGCATTATTGAAATTTGTAAGGAACTCCTCTTCCATTGTCTTATTGGCTGTCCAGCATGCAAAAACAAAAGGAAGTCCGGAAAACTTTTTCCACTCCTCGGCGAGGTCAATTTTATACCTGAACCGGTTTTCAAATTCAAAGCACTGATCACCAATAAGTACTACTGCTTCTGTTAATCCGATATTCAGAAAATCAAAGGACCTTGATGTATTATTCCATTTAAATTCCTTTTTCCAACTGTTTTTTGCAAGAACCTTTGTAAGATTTACCGATGACCGTGACCTGTAATCAAGATATATGCTTTCTATGTCTTCGAACTGGCAATTACTCAGGAGCATTACGGTTCTCACTTTACCATTGGCTCCTATGCAATAATCGCCTATTATATGATATTCCTTAAGCATGGGGAGTATTGCAACAGGAACCAGCCCGATATCCACACTGCCATTTATCAGCTTTGCTGCGCAATCGGCCGGGTGGTCAGTCTCCAGTACCACCGTTTTACTAAATCCGCTCTCCACTAATCCATACATGAACGGATATGTGTTGGCATATTTTACAGCCGAAATCCTGATTTTATCCATACCCTTTTTTTTACAACATCTAAAATAGTACTTTTGTACGTATACTTACAACAACTGAAACGTCAATCTGATAAATAATGGAATTAAATTTTCTTACTGCCATATCTCCGCTTGATGGAAGATACAGACATAAAGTAGATGAGCTCGACCTCTATTTCTCCGAGTTCGGTCTGATCAGATACCGTCTGATGGTAGAAGTAGAATATTTTATCGCTTTATGCGATATTCCGCTTCCGCAGCTGACTGATTTCAAAAAGGATAACTTCAAGACTTTGAGATCATTTTATGAAGATTTTGACCTGGTGGATGCGGAGAAAATAAAGGAGCGGGAGAAAATTACTAATCATGATATCAAAGCAATAGAATATTACCTTAAAGAAAGGTTCTTTCAATCGGGCTGGGGAAAATGGAGTGAATTCATTCATTTTGGCCTCACTTCGCAGGATATCAATAATACGGCAATTCCGCTTTCGATAAAGGATGCGATGATCAATGTGTATTTTCCTACGCTTTACGAGCTGAGAGAAACACTTGCCGCTTTTGCTGATCAGTGGAAGGATATTCCTATGCTTGCCAGGACTCATGGTCAGCCTGCGTCGCCGACCCGACTTGGTAAAGAGATTGAAGTTTTTATTTCCAGGATCGACGGTCAGACCAAATACTTCGGACAGATACCATATTCCGCCAAATTCGGCGGAGCAACCGGGAATCTGAATGCTCATAAAGTCGCCTACCCCGATATTGACTGGATTACCTTCGCCAATAATTTTGTAAATGATGAACTTGGTCTTGAAAGATCACAGCCAACAACTCAGATTGAACATTATGATAACCTGGCTGCCCTGCTGGATAATATGCGCAGAATCAATATAATTCTTATTGATATGGCGCGTGATATCTGGCAGTACATTTCGATGGATTATTTCAGGCAGAAGATAAAAAAAGGAGAGATCGGATCATCCGCCATGCCGCATAAAGTTAATCCAATCGATTTTGAAAACGGAGAAGGGAATCTGGGGTACGCGAATGCCATTTTTGAGCATCTGTCAATGAAACTGCCGATTTCAAGGTTGCAGCGCGATCTGACCGATTCGACAGTACTTAGGAATGTTGGTGTTCCGATAGGACATTCACTCATAGCTTTTAACTCGCTGCTTAAAGGCCTGAATAAGCTTATTGTCAATACTGATAAAATCAATTTGGACCTTGAAAAAAACTGGAGCGTAGTGGCAGAAGCTATACAGACTATATTACGACGCGAAGGTTATCCAAATCCATATGAAGCGCTTCTTGACCTCACCCGCACAAATCAGAAAATCACCAAAGAATCTATCACGAATTTCATAGAAAACCTGGAGCTCGGTGATGATATAAAAACTGAGCTGAAAGCAATCACACCTTTTAATTATACAGGTTTTTAATCAATTAAATATCAGATGAAAAACGTCCGTTTGCTGTTAAAATATATTGCTCCGTATAAATGGTCAGCAATTAAAAATATATTATATAACATCTTAAGCGCGGTATTTGCACTATTTACATTTACGCTGATAAAGCCTTTTCTTACAGTTCTGTTCAACCGGGTTGGGACTGTCGCTGATCCTGGTCCGCTACAGCTGAACTCAGAGTATGCAGGCACACTTGCCAAATACTATCTCTCGGTTTTTATAGATAAATATGGTCAGGCTGGGGCTTTATTCCTTGCTGTAATGGTAGTTGTTGTTGCAAGTCTGTTTAAGAATGGTTTCATATTTCTTGCTAACAACTGTATGGCTCTGATTAGGTCAAGCACTGTAAGGGATCTACGCAAAAAGCTCTATAATAAGATACTCAGATTGCCATTGTCCTTCTTTACAGATGCCAGGAAAGGTGATGTAATGACCCGGATTTCAAATGACGTTCAGGAAATTGAAGTTTCTGTAATGTCTTCTCTTACAATGCTGTTCAGAGACCCGATAACAATTTTTGTGTTTGTGGTTTATCTTTTTATTTCCAGCTATCAGCTAACACTGTTTGCTCTGGCTCTTCTGCCTGTCAGCGGATGGTTGATAGGCAGGGCAAGCCGTACTTTAAGATCATCTTCCCTCTCGGGACAGCAAAACCTGGGGAAACTTTTGTCTGTTGTTGAAGAAACTCTTACAGGGCTAAGAATTGTAAAAGGCTTCAATGCTGAAGAAAAAATGCAGGCCCAGTTTGCCGAATTAAATGAAAAGTATTCAAAAGTATTCAGAAGAGTGATCAGGAAGGCATACCTGGCCTCACCAATAAGTGAGTTCCTTTCAACAATGGTCATAATGGTGATAATGTATTTCGGTGGCAACCTGGTTCTTAATGGCAATGGGAAAATGACACCTGAAGATCTTATTGTCTATCTCACGGTTTTTGCAATGATCATTCAGCCGGCTAAAAATATCACGACAGCATACTTTGCAATTCAGAAAGGAATGGCATCAATTGACAGGATTGATCAGATACTCGATGCTGAGGAAACAGTCTCTGAGAAAGCGAATGCAATTCCTGTAAATGGCTTTAATGATTCGATCGAATTCAAAGGTGTATGGTATGCATATAATAATGAACCAGTTCTTAAAGATATAAACCTGAAAATAAAAAAAGGCCAGACGATGGCAATTGTTGGCAAGTCGGGAGCAGGAAAATCAACACTTGCTGATCTATTGCCGAGATTCATGGATTGCGATAAAGGCTGTATACTCATTGACGGGATCGATATCCGTGATCTTAAAATGAAGGACCTGCGCTACCTGATGGGCATTGTCAGCCAACAGCCAATTCTGTTTAACAGTTCGTTCAGTGAAAATATTGCTTTTGGTGTAAAAACGGCAGATATGAAGATGGTAGAGTCAGCTGCAAGAATCGCTAACTCCCATGAATTCATACTCGAAACTGATTCAGGTTATGATACCCTTGTAGGGGAATCAGGAAACAAGCTCAGCGGTGGTCAGAGGCAAAGAATAAGCATAGCCAGGGCTATTATGGCGAATCCTCCTATATTGATTCTTGATGAAGCTACATCAGCGCTGGATACGGAATCGGAAAGACTGGTACAGGATGCAATTTTGAAGCTTATGAAAAACCGGACGTCTATAGTGATTGCACATCGCCTTTCGACGATACAGCATGCTGATATGATTGTTGTAATAGATGAGGGTTCTATTGTTGAAACAGGCACACATGCAGAGCTAATGAATAAATCAGAAGGATTTTATAAAAAGCTGCATAGCTTCCAGGCAATCTAGGAATTACGAATTACGGATGGGGGGACTGAATAAATTCTTTGGAATTTTAATCCGAAATCTGACATATACAAAACAATAATCATTAGATTTTATCGGTTTATAACCCTGAATGACGATTCAATGATCCATGAGGATAAATTCCCGTTTAAAAAAAGTTATAAGATGCGTAAAATTGTAAACTTGTTAACTGTTGTCCTGCTGCTGGCTTCTGTTAATGTTCAGGCACAGAAATCTAAACACTCTTTCAAATTTCAGAATTCAGAGTTTGTTCTTGACGGTAATCCATTTCAGATAATCAGCGGTGAAATCCATCCTGCAAGAATTCCTGCAGATTACTGGAGGCATCGTATTCAGATGGCGAAAGCCATGGGATGTAATACTATTTCTGCATATGTTTTCTGGAATTATCAGGAAACAGAAGAAGGTGTTTACGATTTCACTACAGGAAATCATAACATCGGACAATTTTTTAAAATTGTCCAGGAGGAAGGAATGTGGGTAATATTACGGCCGGGACCATATGTATGTGCTGAATGGGATCTTGGCGGGATTCCTCCATATCTTTTGCGCATCCCTGATATTCAGTTAAGGTCACTGGATTCAAGATATATTGCTGCAGCCCAGAAATATATGACAAAGTTGGCTGATGAAGTAAAACCCTACCTGGTTACAAAGGGCGGCCCGATTCTGATGATTCAGATAGAGAATGAATATGGGAGCTACGGGAATGACAAAAACTATCTTCAGAAAATAAAATCCATTTGGGCTTCCCTGGGAATTGATATCCCAACTTTTACAGCCGATGGTCCGACAACCAAAATGCTCGAAGCTGGTACTTTGCCTGGCAGTGCAGTAGGCCTCGATTCAGGTACATCTGCAGAAGATTTTGCACTTGCAGCAAAGATCAATCCGGGGGTTCCTGTTTTCAGCAGCGAAACTTACCCTGGCTGGCTGACTCACTGGGGAGAACAATGGGCTAAACCTGATACAGCTGAATTGTTTAAAGAGGTGAAATTCCTCCTTGATAATAAGAAATCGTTTAATTTTTACATGATACACGGGGGATCAAATTTCGAATATACTGCCGGGGCAAATTCGGGAGGAAAGGGCTATGAGCCCGATATTACAAGTTATGATTATGATGCACCTATCGACGAGCAGGGAATGCCAACTGCTAAATACCTTTCGCTCAGGAGACTGATAGGCTCATATCTGCCAAAAGGAAAAAAACTTCCTCCGATACCGGCACCTGTTCCCTCATTCGAAATATCATCCTTAAAACTTCAGCCATTTACATCACTATGGGACAATCTGCCACAACCTGTTACTTCCGAACGTCCCAAGACGTTTGAAGCAAATGGACTTGATCATGGTCTTATGTTGTATTCAACTGAACTGTCGGGACAAACAAACGGGAAACTCACGGTAAAGGATATTCATGATTTTGCCACTGTTTTTCTGAACGGGAATTTTATCGGAACACTCGACAGGAGAGAAGGAATTAATTCAATAGATATACCTGTAAGTGGCTCACAGCCTGCTTTGCTTGAGATCCTTGTTGAAGGGATGGGGCGAATTAACTTCGGAAGCAATATAATAGACAGGAAAGGTATCACGGAAAGCGTTACTCTGAATGGCGCCGAGTTGCTTAACTGGAAAATGTACAGCCTTCCAATGGACAGGAAATTTATCTGGGAACTAAGGTCTTCAGGGAAATCTATAAAGAAACCCGGAGTGTTTTTTAAAGGCAATTTTGTTTTGTCGAGAGCCGAAGGGAATATTTATAGCGACACGTATATTGATTTATCCGAGTTCTCCAAAGGAATGATCTGGGTCAATGGTCATAATCTGGGCAGGTTCTGGAATATAGGTCCTCAAAGGCGGCTCTACTGCCCTTCAACCTTCCTCAGAGAAGGGTTAAATGAGATAATGTTATTTGATTTTCTTGAAACCAGCTCAAAAGACATTAAAGGATATAAGAGCATTCAATGAATCTTTTTCCTGAAGTTAGAATTTTTGTTGGTATGAATATTGGAGTTTATATGCAGAAAAGCCTGCTAATGTGTCTGTTAAATATATTCTCGTATACACATTCCGCGATTTTGTTTTCATTGAGGTCAAGCAATCTGAAATACTCATCCTCTCGTTCAGCAGCGAGTTTATAGGCTACATGCATTAATTGCCGCATATCGGGATTATAACCGGGGTTTCCAGGATTGTGCTTGAGTGCATCAGAAAATTTCCTGCTGCTCCATCCTGATATTTCAATTACTGAAGGCAATGCCGCGGATCTGATTTCTATAACATCAGCATATGGACCAGTCAGTTCGTCAATTCTCTTTATGGCTTCTCCATATATCCCTCGTGTAAATTCCAGAGCCTCACCGCCTGATTCAGCCAGACCTATTATCTCTTCGAGCCAGGTAGTTCCTGCAGTTTTTACATGAATGCCTTTATTCATCTGTTTTATTACGGCACCGATGTGCGGATATATAGCGAACTTATCAGAACCTGAATGAATACTCAGTTTTAATTCCTCAGGAAGGCCAAATTCCTTAACAGTGTATTCTATGACGGAGAGATCTTCTTCAAATTCTTTTCTGAACAACATAGGATCACCTTTGTAGTCCACTCCCTTATTAAACCTTCCGGAAAATTTAGGAGCTATGGTCTGAACAGGAATTCCTTCCCCGGCGAGCATCCTGAGAATAAAAAACAATTCGACAGGTGATTGAGGCTGAGCTACTTCATCCATTGAAATCTCTGTTATGAAATTACCTTTTCCTTTTTTTAGCTCAATTTTTTTATAAATTTCATGTGCCATCAGTGCTGCATGAAGGTATCTTTCAGTAATCTCCCTGATCTGTTTTTCATTGGTTTCGAAAAACTTACCAGTTCCTGCAAGTCTGAATCCTCCTGAATAACACTTGCTATCAGATATATATTTCTCAATGCGGCCCTGATCTGCTTTTCTTCCAATATAGGATGCTACATCGATGGTGAAAAAATCGGAGCTGTCAATAAATCCGTCTACAGTTTCCAGGTTAATATGATCTGCATCAACAAAATACGGTTTGTTGAATTTTGCCTTTGCCGTAACTGTATCAGCTTCATGTCTGACATCAGACGGAACAGTGCCGATGGTTTTATGCTCACGGTTTGATTTATTCCAGACAGGTGTGATTTCCACCCCTTTTTCAGCAGCAGAGATAATAGCCTTTAACTGGGCGCTTCCCTGGTGACCGAACCGATCACCGAGCCCAAATGAATATTTGCCTGGTATTTTCATAATTAAGATTGGATCAGGTTAAGTGACTTTTAATAATTTATTTCAGGAAAAAATCAGCGTTCTCCGATGTTACAATATCTATTGGAAGATATTCTGTTTTGTTGGGTACCTTTCGAAGCGACAGATACTCGAATAATTTTTTAATTCCCTTATATGTCTGCTCTTCAGGACGTTGACCAATTAAGAATCGGGTAATCCCTGATTTCAGAAATTTAATATTTGAATCAAGCAGGTCGTAGCCAATTAAGTTTATTGAATGCAGGCTCTTTTCCTCAAGAAATGAAGCGGCAAGAAATGATCTGGAACCAGTAAAAAAAACAGATTTGATTTCAGTATTCTCTTTAAAAACTTTTTGCAGCGCCTGATTTACTATCTGTGGAGAAGGGGAAGGGATATTCACTGTGATTTTTTTGCCTTTGTTCTTCCCTGAATTGTTGAAATAATTCAGGAATCCATTGGCGCGTTGAGTGAGATGATGAATATTCTGGATGTTTTTTGCGATAGTAATGATCAGAATATCAGCATTCACTGGTGTAACCATATCAATCAGTTGTCCGGCGACTCTTCCACTCTGGAAGATATCTTCTCCTATATATGCCAGGAAATCGGTATTTTCAACAACCCCGTCTATAAATACGAACGGGATCTTCAACTCGCTGAGCGCGGAGCAAAAAGTAATTGATTCGGACTTAAAAATGGGAGCGAGGAGAACCCCGTCAGGTTTCATGCTAAGGACCAGGGCAGCTTTTTTCTGGAAGTCATCTTCGCTCTGCATATCGAAAGTTATCTGACTCAGTGCTACAGGAAATGGCTCCAGCTCACTGATAGCCTTGACCATTCCTATAGGATGCCTTAACCAGAATGGATTATCCTCAACAGGTTCAGGAAGAAGCGAAACCAGGTTATAACTCTTCTTTGACTTTAATGCCTGAGCAACAACATTGGGAGAATAATTTGTTTCCTGAAGGATGCGTTGTACTTTTGCCTTTGTTTTTTCGGCAACCTCTCCTCTGCTGTGTATTACCCTGTCAACAGTGCCAATGGATACATCAGCCATTCTGGCGATATCTTTTATAGTGATTTTTCTTCCCGGCATAATTGTAATTTGGATTCTCTTCCTCTTTCTCCCTTTTATGTGTTTAATCTATTGTGACTTTCTTGATTTTTGGGGAGAACACATTCATAATAATCCAGGCAAGGATGTAAGCACAGGCGGCTATTGTAAACATAACGGTATAGCCTGTTTCTACATGACCTGCATTCTTGAAAAAATTGAGAATATGTCCGGCAAAAACTGAAACAAAAGCGCCTCCGATTGCTCCGGCCATTCCCCCGATGCTTGTAACTGAGCTGACGACTCGTTTTGGGAAGGCATCAGAAACTGTGGTGAAAATATTAGCCGACCATGCCTGATGAGATGAAGCTGCAAGGCTTATCAGCGCAACCGCTCCCCATGTACTGACTCCAGCGGATTGTGCAAAGAAGACCGGAATAACGAGCAATGCAAAGATCAGCATTGTATACTTTCTTGCATTAAAAGGCGACATTCCCCGTTTGATCATATAGGATGAGATCCAGCCTCCGCCAATGCTTCCGATGGTGGTTGAAGAATATATTACTACAAGCGGAAGTCCGAATGACTTAAGATCAAGACCAGCGCCTCTTACTGTCGATAGCCATCCAGGGATCCAGAAGAGATAAAACCACCATATTGGGTCAGTAAGAGCTTTCCCGATAAAGAAAATCCATGTCTGACGGTATTTTAAGAGTTGCAGCCAGGGAACAGGCTTTTCACTCTCATTCTTTTCATCAAGATCGCTTTTGATATATTCCAACTCGCTGGCGGCAAGTTTTTTTCTTCTTTCGGGCAATTCATAAAATAACATCCAGAGTACAAGCCAGGTGAAGCCAAAAGCACCTG
>Ga0334722_10005886_pt1 | contig 12268 bp, 12 predicted proteins | sample C3_bottom_MG_FD_207210 | JGI IMG/M metagenome (GOLD analysis project Ga0334722, IMG submission 207210) | Sediment microbial communities from Yellowstone Lake, YNP, Wyoming, USA - C3_bottom | ecosystem: Environmental > Aquatic > Freshwater > Lake > Sediment | place: USA: Wyoming | collected...
GGCGATAATGTTTGACGGATTGTTGTACCTGCCGTATAATCTCGACCGATGACTACAACAGACCCGCTTGCAAAAAAACTGCGCGCCCAGTTGTCGGCGTTGCGCGAAATCACGCGCGCGATTAGCGCGGCGTGGTCGCTCGATCAAATCCTCACGCTCATCACGCGCAAGACCGCCAAGGCGATGGACGTCGATTCATGCTCGATCTATCTTTTAGCGGACGATGATTATCTGGTCCTCAAAGCAACAACCGGACTTGCCGCTGACGCGATTGGACATGCGCGATTAAAAGTGGGCGAAGGACTGACGGGTCACGCGGCGAAAACCGGCAAGCCGGTATCGGCAAGTCACGCCTCGCGCGATCCGCATTTCAAGTTCTTGCCCGAAACGCACGAGTCGATGTTTCAATCATTGCTCGCGATGCCGTTGGTCTCGCGTGGAAACGTGATCGGCGCGGTGAACGTGCAGACGCGCGAGGGGCGCGAGTACTCGCCCGAAGAAATCGAATTGCTGTCGATCATCGCCGACGTAGCGGCGGGCGAATTGGAAAAGGCGGTCTTGTACGAAGAGATCGGCGGATTGAAGGAGGCGTTGGAAACGCGCAAGCTGGTCGAGCGCGCGAAAGGGATTTTGATGAAGCGCCATCGCATCGATGAACAAGATGCGTTCGCGCGCATTCAACATCAAGCGCGCACTTCGCGCAAGTCCATGCGCGAAGTCGCGGAGGCAATTATCTTGGCGGAGTCGGTGTAAAGCACAGACCCGGTTTTTCGCTTCGGCGGAAACCGGGTCTGTGGGTTACGAATGGTTTTTTATATCGCCTGGTTAAAAGCGCGCAATCTCTTCAGCAAATAGTTTTGCCACGCGCTCTACCTCAAAGGGCCAGGCATAAACGATGGTTACCGATGGATGACGTTTTTGCGCCGCATGAACCAACTCGCGGATTTCGATTTCGGAATGTGCGCCGCCGCGCGTCAACATCGTTGTTGCCACAATGACCTTGTCTGCGCGGTTCGTTATCGCTTGATCGATGGCTTGACCAATCGTCGGATTGCAAAACTCGTTATAACCCGCAATCACCTCGTAGTGGGTTTGCGCCGCAATCTGTTCGACCAACGCATCAACACCGTTCTTGTAGGGATCGTTTTCACGGGTGCGTTTCCAATTGCGAACCTCAGCGTCGATGGCGTGTTGGCGCGCGCGCAGAAAACCAAATCGCTTGACGATTCCTTCGAGCGATTCCATTGCCATCAACATGCCAATATTGCGCGCGGGATAATCGGTGGGTGGCGCGCCATGCGCAGCAAGGACGATAATCGTTTTCAAGTTTGCCGTTCTAGTCGCGCACCCAATCGCTGAGTAAACCTATTCACCGCTTGCACGATGACGAGCCAATAACCAAAGTAACTGACCACTTGCAGCACGGAGGGTTTATCGTTATAACCGACGAGCGCCTGCAACAGCGAGCCCAGCGTGGAATCGATGTTGATCCATGCGCTGGTGTCCCAGGCAGTATTCGTCAGAATCGGCAGCCAACCGATCTCTTGATATTCGGCGACGCCGCGCGCGACCAAGCCCGCCGCAAAGACGACCAGCAGAATACTCGTGGCGTTGAAGAACAGTCGCACGTCCAGCCGCACCGCATAAGCGTAAATCAATACACCTGCAACCACGGCAATAGCGATGCCGATCAACGCGCCGATTAACGTGGAGAGCCCATCGGCTGCAAAAGCGTTTGCCGCGAGAAAGAGCGCCGTCTCCAAGCCCTCGCGAAAAACGGAGAAGAACACCAAGCCAAATACTCCCCAGGTTTCGCCGCGCGTCACGGCGCTAAAAATTTTGTGTTCGATGTCGCTCTTCAATAATCTTCCCTGGTAGCGCATCCAAAAGATCATCCACGTCAAAATCGCGACCGCAAGAAAAATCGTCGTGCCTTCGAAGATTTGCTCATACGGCGTTTCGAGTTCCGCGCCGATGAACCGCATGATCAGAGCGATGAGGGCGCTGAGGAGCGCGGCGATGGCAACTCCTGCCCAGGCAAATAGCGTGTGGTCGCCTCGACCGATCTGGCGCAGATAGCCCATCACGATGCCGACGATGAGCGCGGCTTCCAAGCCTTCGCGCAATGCGATCAAGAATGCAGACATCATATTTTCATCTCCTCCCTGATTTTATTCCCAGCCGGTTTGGTGTATAATTAGGTTGTCCGGTGATTTGCAAGTAATACCATAACAACTATTATTGTTAGTATAATATAACAAATAAGAATTGTCAAGAAATGCGATTAGCGAGGACAACGATGGCGACTCCAACAATCGAAGGTTATCTCGAAATCATCTACATGATGTCCGTGGAAGGTCAACCGGTTATCGGAGCGCGGTTGGCAGAATCGCTGCATGTCTCCCGTCCAACGGTGACGACGACGCTCAAGCGGATGATGCGCGATGGTTTTATCAAAAGCAATCCGCACCGAGAAATTCTGCTGACGGCAAAAGGGCAGTCGATTGCCGAATATCTTCAGCGGCGTCACCGCATCGTCGAACGTTGGCTAACCGATGTCCTGGGATTGGATTGGGCAAAATCGGACGCGGAGGCGCATCGGTTGGAGCACGCCATGTCGGACGAGGTTGCCGAATTGTTGAACAAGCATTTGGGCAACCCGACGACGTGTCCGCATGGCAATCCCATTCCGGGAAATGCGCGCAGTGTTTTGCTGGACAGCAAAACGTTTCAATTGCGAAACGCCAACGAGGGGGATCGGGTGGCGGTGGTGCGAATCTCAGAGTACGCGGAAAACGTAGCTGAATTATTGGATTATTTGGGCAAGCGGGGCGTGATGCCGGGGGCAAACATCACTGTTACCGAAATTGCTCCGCTGAACGGACCCTTGACCTTAAAAGTAGGAACGCGGATTGTTTCGATGAGCCGCGAGATCGCCGGTTTCGTTTGGGTCAAGCGAGCGGAGTGAACGATGCCGCAACGCACTCGCATTGTTTGCACGCTGGGACCTTCGTCCGATTCTGACGAAATCGTGCGCGCGATGATTCGCGCGGGAATGGATGTCGCGCGGCTCAACTTTTCGCACGGCGATCACACCACGCACGCGGCGAGCGTCGCGCGCGTGCGGCGAATCGCGCGCGCAGAAAATGCGGTGGTCGCGATTCTTGCCGATCTGCAAGGTCCGAAAATTCGCGTGGGTGAAATTGGCAATGCGGTAGCGCTTCTCCGGACGGGAACGGAATTTACGTTGACGAATCGTTCCATGATCGGCAACGAAAAAATTGCCAGCGTCGATTGGGCAGATTTGCCGCAAGCGACGAAACCAGGCAATCGTATCTTGCTCGACGATGGAAAAATCGAATTGCAAGTTGTTTCAGCAAACGCGACGGATGTGAACACGCGGGTTGTGTCGGGCGGCGAATTGAAAGCGCACAAGGGTGTGAATCTGCCCGGCGCAAAGTTGAGCATCTCCGCGCTCACCGACAAGGATCGCGCCGACCTGGTTTTCGCGGTCCAACAAGAGGTCGATTACATTGCGCTGTCGTTTGTGCGCCGCGCGGAAGATGTGATCGAACTCAAGCAGTTACTGGGCGCGCAAGGCGCATCGATTCCGGTGATCGCCAAAATCGAAAAGCCGGAGGCGATGGAAAGTATCGATGCCATTATCGATGCGAGCGATGGCGTGATGGTGGCGCGCGGCGACCTGGGTGTGGAATCGCCGCCCGAGCAAGTGCCGATTTATCAAAAGTCGATTATTCGCAAAGCGATTGCCGCTGGCAAGCCGGTCATCACGGCGACGCAAATGCTCGAATCGATGATTCAGAATCCGCGCCCCACGCGCGCGGAGGCGAGCGATGTCGCCAATGCGATTCTCGACGGCACGGATGCGATCATGCTATCGGCGGAGACGGCGGCGGGCAAGTATCCGGTCGAGGCGGTGCAGATGATGGCGCGCATCGGCGATGCGGTTGAATCGAGTTTGCAATTTCAAGCATGCGCGTTCGATTTTGGCGATGCCATGAGCATGACCGACGCCATCGGCAATGCGACGTGTGACATCGCGCGCCAATTGAACGCCAAGTTGATCATCACCGCCACGTCGAGCGGGTTCACCGCGCGAATGATCTCGCGGCATCGCCCGCTGACGCCCATCTTTGCGGTCACGTCGAACGAGCAAACCCAGCGACGACTCGCGCTGGTATGGGGCGTCAATGCGAGTTTGATATCTAAGGCATCAACGATGGAGCAGGTGATTGCTGAAAGCATCGCGGCGGCGACAAAGCAAGGCGTGGTGAAGCAAGGCGACTTGATCGTAATTACTGCCGGTGTCCCAACGGGAATTGCGGGCAGGACGAATATGATTCAGGTGCGCGTGGTCGGAGAAAAGATCTAATCCTGCGCCAAAGTTAAATAAAAACCAGGTTTCTCGCTTTCGGCGGAAACCTGGTTCTGTATTACTTGGGAACATCCGTTGGGGATGCGCCTGGGGTTGGGCTTGTGTTGGGCGCGCCGCAAAATGGGCAAATGTTCCAGCGCAGACTCGTGATGCGATGACAATTTTCGCAGCGGCGTTTCAAGCGCGTGTGACAGTTGGGGCAGAATAGAAAATCGTCTTGCACTTTTTGCTGGCACGCCGGGCACGCGCGTTTTTCTTCAATGTCTTGCAGCAACGCTTCTTCCGACAACTCGCGCTCATATTTTTCTTCCAGCGTTTCGCGCGGACGCAGCAAAAAATAGAGCAGGATACCGGGCAGGTTGAACAATAACACCATCGCCACCGATAATAGTGTCGTGAACAACTCGCGCGAGCGCGAGCGAACGTCCCGTAAAGTCCACACGACCAGACCAATCCACACCGCGAGAAGGTACACGCCGAAAAATGCGCCGACCAATTGCAACACGGTAGCCAGTCCACCAAGATCAATAGGCATTGCGTAATCTCCCTTTCAGAATCGTGATCATTATAACATCAGTGGGACAATTTTGAAAATTGTCCTACAGCGTTTGTCTGTCATCACGGGTTGTGGTATAATGAAATCAGTGATCGGAATGACGAGCGCGTTGCGCTGGTCGAATGGGAGGAGAGAGTGGAGCCCAAGCTAGTCCAGGTGTCGATCGATAGTATTCGCGTGAGTCTTGTCTCGCCGCATCGCATTGTGGTTTTGAAAGACGAGGGCGATCATTTTTTGCCAATCTGGATCGGACCGTTTGAAGCCGATGCGATTCGCATCGCGCTGGAAGGAAACCAGGTCGCGCGCCCGCTGACTCACGACTTGTTCAAAACCTTGCTCGCCGAAGTGGGTGGTGTGCCCGTCCACATCGTCGTCACCGATATTTCCAATGAAACTTTTTACGCGCGCATCGCCATCGATTTCAACGGTCGCCGCGTGGACATGGATTCGCGCCCCAGTGATGCCATTGCGCTCGCCGTGCGCTTCCAAGTTCCCATCTTTGTCGATCCGAGCGTAATGAAAAAAGCGGCGATTCGTCCCAGCCAAGCGACGGAGGCTGACAAGCCGGAAGAAGACGAAAAGCTGGATGCGTTCCGGGACTTGCTCCAAGACCTTGACCTGGATAGTCTGGGCAAGGGCGATTCACCGAAAGAAGACTAACCGCACAAATTCCCGGCACTCGCTGTCGGGAATTATTTTCTGACCCGCGCATTCGTGTCATTTCGAGCGAAGCGAGAAATCTCATGGATATTCAATCTTCTGCCGTCCCCAACAAAACTGTGCCGAGCAACGTCGAAGCCGAGCAAGCGGTGCTGGGCGCGCTGTTGCTCGACCCCGACGCCATCATCAAAATCGTCCCCATCATTCGCTCCGAAGATTTCTATTTGGAAAAACACGCCTGGATATACGAAGCGATCTTTGCATTGCACGAACGCCGCGAGCCAATCGATTTTTTGACCGTCGTCACTGAATTGGAAGGACGCAACAAACTGAACGATGTCGGCGGCGCGGCGTACATCACCGCGCTCATCAACGCCGTCCCCAGCGCGATTCACGTCGAAACCTACGCGCACCTCGTCGAACGCTTGTCGACGCAGCGGCGTTTGATTTCGGCGGCGGGAGATATTGCTGGGATCGCGTTCGATTCATCTGAAGACATCGATGGCACAATCGATCACGCCGAAGAAATTATTTTCGCCGTCGCGCAACGTCGCATGACGCGCGATGTGATTCCTATTCGCGTCGCCGTCGATCAGTTCATGGATCGGCTTGACTATGTGCAGCGGCATCAAGGCGAAATCCTGGGTGTTCCCACCGGCTTTACCGACCTCGACAAACTGCTCGGCGGCTTGCAGCCCTCCGACTTGATTATTGTGGCAGGTCGTCCTGGGTCGGGCAAGACTTCGTTCGCGCTTTCGATGGTGCAGACGGCGGCAGCCAAGTACAAAAAACACATCGCGCTCTTTAGCTTGGAAATGTCCGCCGAACAATTGGTGCAGCGTCTCGTCGCCAGCATGGGCGACATCGATTCGCAAAACTTGCGGCTCGGCAAAATCGAGGACGAGGATTATGTGCGTCTGGTCAAAGCCACGGGCGAATTGTCGGAGATGGAAATCTATATCGACGACAGCGCGTCGATCACGCCCATCGAGATTCGCGCCAAAGCGCGGCGTTTGCAGAGCGAGCACGGCTTGAACATGATCGTCATCGATTACATGCAATTGATGACGGTGCGCGGTCGAATCGAGAATCGCGTGCAAGAGATCGCGCAAATCTCGCGGCAGTTGAAAGAGCTGGCGCGTGAACTGCGCGTGCCCGTCGTCGCGTTGTCGCAGCTCTCTCGCGCCGTCGAAGCACGCGACGATCATCGTCCGCAGTTGGCGGATTTGCGCGAATCGGGCAGCATCGAACAAGACGCCGACGTGGTCATGTTCATCTTCCGCGAGAAAACGTATTACCCGACGCTGGAAAAGTGGCAAGCCAAGCATCGCGACAAACCGTATCCAGAGAACGTCGCGGAAATTATTGTGGCGAAGCATCGTCACGGACCGATCAAGGACATTCAACTCTTCTTCGCCGAAGACCAAGCGACGTTTAGAAATCTTGCGGCGGACCCAAGGAAAGGATGAAAGATGAAGGATGAAAGATGAATAGCATCCAGAGTTTTTTTCATCTTTTCATCTTTCATCGTTGAGTATGAAACTTTTCTCTGGATTCCCTTCCGGCAAATTAGATGTCACGCCTCTGCCGAATCTGTTTTTCAGCGAACTGCTTCCAGCAATCGATGATTTGGCGGAGTTGAAAGTGACGCTGCACATCATCTGGCTGATGGCGCATAGCAAATCGTCGTTCGTGCGCGCGAGCGATTTGCGCGCCGACCGAACGTTGATGTCATCGCTCAAAACAGCAGATGTTGAACTGGAGCACGGGCTAGCACTGGCAGTCGAGCGCGGTACGCTGTTACATTTCTCTGCCGAGGATGCAATGTATTTTCTGAACACGGAACGAGGACGACGCGCATTCGAGAAAGCGGAATCATCCGCGCCGTCGCGTGATCTGCCGCGCGAGCCAGCGACGTTGGTGGATCGTCCGAACATTTTCACACTCTACGAGCAAAACATTGGACTCTTGACGCCGATGATTGCTGAGGAACTCAAAGAGGCGGAAGAATTGTATTCCGCCGCGTGGGTCGCCGATGCGATCAAGATTGCGGCGGAGAACAACAAGCGCAGTTGGAGTTACGCGCGCAAGATTTTGCAGCGATGGAAAGAAGAAGGGCGCGCGGAGAAATCGAAAAAGAAAAAATGGTACGGCGATGAATATGGCAAACTCGTCAAACGTTAGCGCGACAACTCGCAACAAACCGTGTCCAATCTGCGGCGGCATTGGTTTTTTTCGCCGCGATGTACCGGTCGATCATCCGGACTTTGGGCGCGCGATTCCCTGCGACTGCAAAATCCGCGAGACCCAGGAATCGGAGGTTGACGATTTGCGGCGGACGAGTGGACTGGCGCATCTTTCGCAGATGACGTTTGCCACGTTCCGCGCGGATGGCATCGGTTTGAATCCCGACAAGCGCAAGAATCTGCGCGATGCCTACGACGCGGCACGCCAATACGCGGCGGAACCTCGCGGCTGGTTGCTGCTCAAGGGCGGCTATGGCTGCGGCAAAACGCATCTCGCGGCGGCGATTGCGAATGAACGGCTGACACGCGGCGAGACATTTCATTTCGTCCTCGTCCCAGATTTGCTCGACCACTTGCGCGCGACCTTTGCGCCGACCAGTCGCGTTACCTACGACGACCGCTTTGAAATGGTGCGCTCGACGCCGTTCTTGATTCTCGACGACCTGGGTTCGCAGACGACGACGGCGTGGGCGCAAGAAAAACTTTTCCAACTGTTCAACCATCGTTACAACGCACAGTTGCCGACGGTTATTACGACCAATCATGAATTGGAAGACATCGATCCGCGCCTGCGCTCGCGCCTTGCCGATACGACATTTTGCAGAACGGTTACAATTCTCGCGCCCGATTTTCGACAGGGCGGCACGGATTCTAGTGGAATTGGCGCATCGAATCTTGCGCTCTATGGCGAGATGACTTTCGAAAAATTCGATCTGCGAAATTATGAACTGAAAGGTGACGAGCACGCTAACTTGCGCCGCGTGTTTAACGAGGCAAAGAAATTCGCGGAAGACCCGCACGGTTTCATCGTATTTACGGGTGAGTATGGCTGCGGCAAGACGCACCTAGCAGCCGCCGTCGCCAACGAAATTTCTCAGCGCGGCAACGCCGTCATGTTCGCGGTGGTTCCCGATTTGCTCGATCATTTGCGAGCGGCGTTTGCGCCGGGCAGCGTTACGTCGTACGATCAACGATTTGAAGAAGCGCGCACCGCACCCGTGCTCGTGCTCGACGACCTGGGCATCGAGAATGCGACGCCGTGGGCGCGCGAGAAACTTTTCCAGATCATCGACTATCGCTACATCTCGCGCTTGCCTACGATCATCACGATCTACCGCGAAGCGCAGATCGATCCGCGAATTCAATCGCGCATTTTTGATGTGGAGCGTAGCTCGGTCAACGAGATTCTTGCGCCGAGTTATCGCACCGCGCATCGTCGCGCGCAGGCGAAGCCAGAAACTGCGATGCGCAAACCGCGCACTTATCGCGCGCGCGAGTGAGACAACAAAAGCCAGGATTCGATGCGAACCCTGGCTTGTTATTTGCCTCGATATTTCTCTTTCCACAAAAACCTGACCACTGCTAGCTTGACGATCTGCTCGTACGCCCGCTGTCGATCCGACAACCCGCGCGTCAGCACCCCAATCGCGCCCATCTTGCGCTTGACATCCTGGATGTTCGCGAAGGCGTCCATCGCCTCACCCAATTCATCGCCTGCCAACACGCGCGCCGCCACATCGTCGGGCAACAGCATGTTCGTCGATCCGCCGATGCCGACGCGACCAGCGCGATCCACAATCGCGACCCAGGCGCACGTCATCACGCCGTGTTCGGTTTCGATGATGCCCGCTTCAAGTCCGACGCCCCAGTCAGCGTGTGCGGTTTGACGTACTGCTCGTGCGCGATTGACTGCGCCGCGCCGGGTCTGCTTGTCGCCGCGCGGTTGCCCCGGCACGCCCGATGCGACTTGAAGCGCGATGAACTCGGCGCGCGGATGAATCTTCCGCAACACATTTCGCGCCGCGCGAATTTTGGTTGGATTGGTTGAACCAATTGCAATTCTCATAAATAAAGCAAACAATAATTGGACGCCGATAAACGCGGATGAACGCAGATAAAAACAGCAAAAAGAATCCGCGTTAGTCCGCGTCAATCCGCGTCCCAATTTATACTCTCAGCGTTTTCCACTTGCCCGCGCGGAATCGAAATGCGACCAACGCAGCGCGCGCAACAAAGTCGCCATACCACGCCAGCCACATGCCGAAGAGTCCCATGCGAAATGTTATTCCCAAGATATAACCTATGGCGACGCGAATGACCCAGATTCCGACAAAGGTAAAGACCAGCGTCGCGCGCGTGTCTCCTGCGCCGCGCAACGCGCTTGCTAAAACGATGGAGATACATTGCAATGGCTGCGCGAAAGCGATGAAGGTCAAACACATTTCGCCTAGACGGATCACGTCAGGATCATTGGTATAGATGCTCACGAGAAAATTGCGGAAAACCAGGAATCCAACTCCCATCAAAATCATCCAAACCAATCCGCTCTTGAGTGCTTGCACCGCGCTCTTCTCTGCGCGTTCGAGATTTTTCGCGCCGAGATTCTGCCCCACCAGCGTCGTCGCCGCTACGCCAAACGCAAAGGCGGGCAATATCGAAAAGTTGGAAATGTTGAATGCGATTTGCTGCGCGGCAAGATCATGGGTACCGAGAAAGATGGCGAGCGCGCTGAACGTGAGAAAGCCCAGTTGGAAAACGATCTGCTCCGCCGCCGCGGGCCAGCCGATGTTCAGAATGCGGTTGATCGCATCGCGATGAAATCCCCAGCCGCCACGCCAACGCAATTTCAAAACCGAACCACGCTTGAACAAGACGTACAAAATCAAAATCGCGCCGATACCGCGCGCGATGGTCGTTGCGACGGCGGAGCCGGTCGTGCCCAGGTTCGGAAAACCAAAGTTGCCGAAGATGAGCAAATAGTCGAGGACGATATTGACGACGTTGATGAGACCGGTGATCAGCATCGGCGTGCGCGTGTCGCCGGAGCCGCGCAGCGTGCCGCCGCCAATCAGCATCACACCAATCACGATGGAGAAGGTCGATACGACGCGCAAGAAATTTGCGCCGATGGTGGTGACATCGCCAGTTGCGCCCATCACAGCGATGATGGGTTCGGAGAAGACAAAGCCGACCAAGCCGATGCCAACCGACAAGACAACCGAAATCAGGAGTGACTGCTTGGCAATTCGTTCCGCGTCCTCTTTGTTTTTTGCACCAATCGCGCGCGCGACCAGCGCGGTATTTCCGACTGCCAGACCCATGAACAAAACTTGGAGCAAGAACATCAACTGATTGCCCAAGCCCACTCCGGCAATCGCATCGGGACCCAACTGTCCAACAAAAACCAAATCGACAAAGCCCAGCATCGTCTGCAATAGATTTTCGACCAGCGAGGGCCAAGCCAAGTTGAATAGATGTCGGTTCAGACTGATCGGCTTGGCGTCCACGGGCGCAAGAGGCAACTCGCTCTCTACTTCTATAAATTCTTCCATGTCTATCTTGTTCTTCCCCCAAAAATAGGTTTTGATTATCGCACTTGAACGCGATGCTGTCAAAACCCTCATTCTGACGCTCGTCGATCTTTGTTTGACGCTCTGCCGCTCCTGTGTTACAATCGCGCACGTTTGACGCAATCGTTTAATCAATCATATTGGAGGCACGTGGTGGATTTGAAAATACAGAGCGGCGATCTGACGACCTGGAAAGGCGATGGCGTCGTTGTCAATTTGTTTGAAGATGTCACATCACCGGAGGGCGCGGCAGGGTCAATCGATAAGGCGCTCAATGGATTGATAAGCAAATTCATCGGCAAAGGCGAGATCAAAGGCAAGCTTGGCGCAACGACGATTGTTCACACTCTGGACAAATTACCAGTCGATCGCGTTTGCGTGGTGGGCTTGGGCAAGCAGTCGGAATTCACACTGGATCGTGCAAGGCAAGCCGCCGCCGCTGGCGTGAAAGCATTACGCAACGCCGGAGCAAAAAATGTTGCGACGATTATTCACGGCGCAGGTGTTGGCGGACTTGATGTTCAAGCCACCGCGCAGGCGAATGCCGAAGGCATCATCCTGGGTCTGTGGCGATTCCGCAAATATCACACGTCGCCTGACGAAGTGGGTGCGCTTGATTCAGTGACAATTCTCGAACGCGATGCCGGGAAAATGAGCGCCATTGAAGTGGGCGTGGCGCGCGCCAAAATTATCGCCGAAGCCACCAATCTCGCGCGCGATATGGCGAACGAACCCAGCAACGCGATGACGCCGACGCGCATGTCGGAAATTGCGCGCGACATCGCGCAAAAGTATGGCTTGGAATTCTACGTCATCGACCGGGCGAAAGCGAAAGAACTGGGCATGGGCGCATTCCTCGGCGTCGCGCAGGGATCAGACGAACCGCCCGCGATGATCGTGATGCGATACTGGGGCGCGGGCAAAGGCGCGGCGCCCGGTTTGGGCATTGTCGGCAAAGCGATTACGTTTGACTCGGGTGGTATTTCGCTCAAGCCCGCCGAAGGAATGCAAGACATGAAAGGCGACATGTCCGGCGGCGCGGCGACGATTGCGGCGATGC
>Ga0334722_10005887_pt1 | contig 12266 bp, 4 predicted proteins | sample C3_bottom_MG_FD_207210 | JGI IMG/M metagenome (GOLD analysis project Ga0334722, IMG submission 207210) | Sediment microbial communities from Yellowstone Lake, YNP, Wyoming, USA - C3_bottom | ecosystem: Environmental > Aquatic > Freshwater > Lake > Sediment | place: USA: Wyoming | collected...
TTCGCCACACCACAATTTGCTTATCCTGCGCTTTGGGAAAATACCGCTATCCTTCTCCGGACGATCACGTTTCCGCATTATGCGGAAATCAGGCTTGAGGCGCAAGGTTTAAAACCGGTGGTTTTACCCCAATTCTCCCTGTTCAGTACCCCGGTGAGAGAGCCTGCTCTTGATCCTAAACTTCACATGGTAACCTTGCGCTTTGCTGACCAGCTTCAGCGTGGGGTGAGTTTTCCCCGCCGGGAAAAAATGTTGGCTTTCTGGGATCCCTGGAGGTTTACCTCCTAGATTTCAATGCTGTTGCCATCATCAAAACAGCCCGCGATGCAAAGCGGAACTATGTTATTCAAATAATGGCGAAAGTGGTGCGTTATGCCCAATATTCAGGTTCAGATGGATAGAGAGCGGCCGATGCAGTTTTGGTGGCGCGGCCGTTGGCATCAAATCAGCCGCATTGAGGATTTTTGGCTGGACGCCGGCGAATGGTGGCAGGGCGAAGGAGAGAAGGCTTTTTACAGGGTGATTGCCGGCGGCGCCGTATACGAACTTTATTATGATCGCAAGGACAATGTCTGGGGGATGTATCGTGTCTATGACTGATTTTGTCCATTTACATGTGCACTCTCCGTATTCTTTTCTAGCTTCAGGCACTTCCTTATGGCGGTTGGTGCAGAGAGCTAAAGAATTGGAATTTTCCGCCTTGGCCCTCACCGACCACAACACTCTGGCCGGAGCAGCCCGCTTTCAGGAACTGATGCGGGAAGTTGGGCTGAAACCGATTTTCGGGGCTGAGGTGACTTTAGCTGACGGATATCATTTGGTTTTGTTAGCTAAGGATAACGACGGTTACCGGAATTTGAGTCGGCTACTCACCGTAGCTCATTTGAGCCAAAGCCGGGGGGCACCTTTAGTTACCTGGGCAAACCTCCAGCAATATGCCACCGGGCTGATTGTCCTCTCCGGTTGCCGCCGGGGTGAAATACCTTACCAGCTTTTGCGGGGAAACTGCTGTGCCGCGCAGGAAACAGCACTTAAGCTTCTTGAACTGTTTGGTCCGGATTTCTATTTAGAAGTTCAGGCTGATTTGCTGCCGGGTCAGGCCCGTTTGCTCGCCGGTTTAAAAAAACTGCAAACGAACTTAAATGTTCCGATTGTAGCGACAAATAATGTTCATTATGCCATGAAGGAGGATTTCGCGATTTTTGACGTTCTAACCTGTGTCCACCATCGCTTGAAGCTAACGGACGTGGCGGAGGCACGGCGCCTTAACGCTGAGAATTACTTAAAGACGGCAGCAGAGATAGCGGCTGTTTTTCCCGAAAACCCAGAATTTCTGGGGCGTAGTCTGGAAATCGCCGCCAAGTGCAATGTCCGCTTGGGCGGTCGCTCTTTTTTTCCCGTTTACCCGCTGCCTTCTCCGCAGGCCCGCTGGGAATTCCTTCGTGACTTGACCTGGGAGGGGGCCAAAGAGCGTTACGGTGAAATAACGGCAGCTATCCGCAACCGGTTAGAACATGAGCTGAACGTTATTGGGCAACTGAACTTTGCCGATTATTTTTTGGTTGTATGGGATGCCTTGCAATTTGCCCGCCGTCAAGGAATTCGCTTTGCCGGGCGGGGCTCGGCGGCGGACAGTGCCGTAGCCTATTGCCTAAAAATCACCGAAGTAGATGCGATTGGCAGGGGGCTCCTGTTTGAACGTTTTTTAAGCTTGGAAAGAGCAGAGCAACCAGATATCGATGTGGATTTTGACTCCCGTTACCGAGATCGGGTGGCGGATTATTTCCGGAATCGTTACGGTCGGGAGAAGGTGGCTGCGGTCGGGACCTTCCAGACTTTCCGGGCCCGCCTGGCGATTCGGGAAGTGGGCAAAGTCCTAGGATTGCCGGAGGAGGAGATCGATGATCTTGCTAAGCGCATGCCCTGGATCGACGCGGATGATTTTAGTGCGGCCATGGAATTTTTTCCGGAACTGCGCAGTCTTCCCCAAGAAAAGCACATTGCCTACCGGGAACTTTTGGGGATTTGTGCCCGGATCGCGGGTTTTCCGAAGTTTCTAGGAACCCATCTCGGTGGCATTGTCGTGAGCGATGTGCCGGTAGCGGATATCGTTCCAATCCAATGGTCTGGAAAGGGAGAAGAAGTAATCCAGGCGGATAAGCGAGACATCGAAGAATTGGGCTTGTTTAAGATCGATTTGCTTTCCCTCCGGACCCTAGCGGTGATCGAAGATAGCATCCGAGAAATCCGCGCAGCCAACCCATCCTTCCGGGAAACCGAGACTCTCCAGGATCACCCGGAAGTCTATGCCCGCTTGCAGCGGGGAGAAACGATCGGAGTGTTTCAGTTGGAAAGCCCGGCTCAGCGTGCCCTGCAAACCCGGTTACACGCCGAGCGCTTTGAAGATATTGTTGCCAGTGTTGCCTTGATTCGTCCTGGCCCGATCAAGGGAGAGATGGTCGAACCTTACATTGCCCGTCGTCAGGGATTGGCACCGGTTGAATACCTTCACCCTGCTTTAGTGGACATTCTCGGCAAAACCTATGGTGTTGTTTTGTTTCAGGAGCAAGCTATTGAAATCGTCCGGAGAGTGGCCGGGTTTTCGGCAGGGGAAGCGGACAGGCTGCGGCGGACGATGAGCCACTCGCGTTCGCGCGAAGAAATGGAGGCAATCGGTAAGATTTTTCAAACAAAGGCAGTGGAGCGGGGAGTTAAGCCGGAAATTGCCAAAGAAATCTTTTCTTATCTGGTGGGTTATGCGGGATACGGCTTTTGCGAGGCGCACGCGGCAGCATTTGCTACCACTGCCCTAAAAACAGCTTATTTGGTCGAACATTATCCGGCAGAATTTTTTGCTGCCTTGTTTAACCACCAGCCCATGGGGTTTTATCCGCCGAACACGTTAGCCTTAGAAGCAAAACGCCGGGGAATTCACCTCTTGCCTTTAGACATCCAGACTAGTGAGTGGGATTTTCAAGCAACAAATAAAACTATCCGGGTCGGGTTTAGGCAATTGAAAGAAATGAATCAAGAAACAGCCGCTAACATTCTGGCTGCCAGACAAGAGAAACAGTTTGGCTCCTGGCAGGACTTTGCAATCAGGACTGAAGTCAACAGCCTTTTGCTTCGGAATCTTGTTCTAGCGGGGGCTTTTGATTCCTTGTATCCTAATCGCAGAGCTTTACTTTGGGAGATTAAACAAGGGGAATGCCAGGGTTTATTTGTTGGCCTGAGTGGAGTAAGCCTGAAGAACTACCCGGATTTTACTCTCAGAGAAAAAACGGAGTGGGAGTACCGCTTGCTGCGTCTTAATACCACCCATCGTTTAATGGAAATCTGGCGCCGGGAGTATGGTTGGGATCAAGGAAATTATGCGACCACTGAGACAGTACGCCAACTTGCCGGCGGAACCAGAGTTTCTATAATCGGTTTGCTGCTTCGTCCCCACCGACCGCCAACTAAAAGCGGCCAAGTGGTCGTATTCTTTACGTTAGAAGATGAATTCGGTTTTTTAGATGCTACCTTGTTTGAACGGGATTATCAAAAATGTGGTGAGTGGATTTTTGGGCAGCGCAGCGGACCGCGTTTAGTTTCCGGTGTGTTGCAGCGTCGTGGTGATGGGCTGGCTTTGATTGCTGAATCCGTAAAATTGCCTCCTAATTTGGCAAAAACAGTACATGAAGGAGCCTTGGCAACTATGTTATAATAAACACATTACAATAATCACAAATAACCAAAAGCTCACGATATAACAGAAGAGAATATATAGGTAAAAGGAATATGATGGTAGAACGCCGCTTGATCAAAACCCTACATACAGCCATTTTGGCTGGTTGGGAGGTGCATGATGCGTGGACCCAGTAACCCACGGTTTGATCGGCGCGGCGCTCGCCAGCTTAGCCGGGCATCCGGTTCAACTCAACGATCCGGTATTTTGGGGCAGCACCATCGGTGCAATGCTTCCGGACTTGGACATCGTCGCGCTTCTAAAAGGCCGCCTGAACTACCTTCTGAAACACCGCGGAGCGAGCCACTCCCTTGTTGCTTTGGGCGGCATGGCGCTGGGCCTCAGCACAGTTCTTTACGGCCTATATCCTTTAACTTCCTGGAATACAATTTTCTTTTGGACTCTGGCAGGTACTGTGTCGCATGGAATTCTGGATTTGCTCAATTCTTTTGGTGCCGAACTCTTCTGGCCGTTCCTGCGTCGCAAGCTCACGGCGGATATGATCATGCTAACTGATCCAGTGGTCTTCTGCCTGTTCCTGGTCGCGTTAGCTACGGCCATAGCCAATCCTGGCGGTGCGCGGACTGCATCACTGGCAGCGTTTCTTTTCAGTGGCTTGTATCTAGGCCACCGCGCTTTAGGTCGGGAGCAACTTCGTCAGGAATTGCGAGAGATTTATAAGCTAGCGGATAGAAAAGACGTCAAAATTTTGCCCGCTATGTACCGGCCATTCAGCTGGAATTTCCTGATCCTGCAAGACCATTTAATCCGCTTTGGGACGGTTCGCCGAGGCTGGCCGGAAATCCGGCACGTCTGGCCCCAATACGATTTGAGCAACCCGGCCGTGGCTGCAGCTTTGGATGGGAACATTGCGGAAATGTTTTCCCGCTTTACGCCATACTATCATATTATCGCAGCAACTCCTCAAGACGGGGCTGGTACTGTGGAATTCCTTGACCTACGCTATTGGGACAAGGATGACTTTCTCTATACCGGACGGGTTACGGTTACCGACAGCGGGGAAATCGCCAAAGAGACGTTTCATCCTTACCGGGATCATGAGGGCATAGTGTTAAGTTATTGACAGGCGCGACTTACCGCGCCTGTTGTTTTGAGCAAAAGTTTTTGACATACCTCAACTCTTAACACATAATTGAGACTGGATAAACAGTGTCTAGGGGTGGGTTTGTGGCTAACAGGAAATTGAGTGCAGATAGCCGGGCAAGAACCTCAGCCATGCGTACAGTACTGCTGAAGTTTTTACCTGTGCTGCTGCGGTTTTTAGCCATTATGATAGGATTGATTTTTGTCCTGGGCCTCATCGGGGCATTTGGCATCACTACAGCCGGTACCGAGGTTTTTGCGCGCTTTGCTACGGTGATGGGTAAGTTTGCCTGGATAGGACCTTTTCTTAGTGCGGTCTTAGCTTACCTTTTATGGCACATCTCCGGCCTTTTTCCCCTCGCAGGGCGTGCTCAGGCTCCGGCGGGGCGCAGCCGGCCAGATCATCCTGACGTAACAAGCCGGCCGCAGTCACCTACTAAGGTCCGAGGACAAGTAAATCGACGTAGTGGTGTGCGCTCCAATGTTCGGCCCTCCCGGAATGATGAGCCGGAAAAACTTGCTTTGCCGCCGGGGAAACTGGTCACATTGCGAGGATTTAGAGAATATTTTGCTTCTCCAGACTGGGTGGAGGTTAAGTCGCCGGTGCAGGATTTTACCGAACTGGGCAAAGATTTCCCTACATATTTCGGTGAAGGGACAAGATTTGCCGAGCGCATTGAGAGAAACCTGACCACGATTCGAGGCTTCCGCAATTATTTCGAACAAGTTAACAATGAATTGGCAAATGAACGAGAAAGCATCCCTGCTACCAATTCGCCACAGCCACCCAAAAATGTGGTCAAATCCCCTGTTTCCCGACTTGAGCCCACTAGTACGGGTCCTGCTGAGATGACACCAGAACACACGAGAGACGGCGGCAGTAACATTGCCGAACAAACTGGGCAGGATCCTGTTGAGCCGCTGTCAAAACACGCCACAAGCATACCTGGTCAATTAGCCGGCTTGGTGCAGGGCATGCTGTCCTCCAAAGGCGTACTTACTACCTCTGGGGAAGGTATAACTCCGGAGGAAAGAGAAGTATTGCTGGGCAAGCCTAAAATCCTGCCGTTGCGTGGCGATCCGCCCGTGTTTGCGCCTAAGTTTAATGATCATCTCGAAAATGCCAAGCATCCTAAGTTTGAACCGACGGGCGGGCAAGGAGGCATGGATACGTCGGCTTTTGTGTCCCAGCCCGGCAGCGAAAAAGGCGCGCCCTCCGGCAAGCTTAACTCAAGTCCTGAGCACATAGATGGACGCATGCACTCAAACGTCCTTCGACAACCCGGTGCGGAACTAAATGAAGCAACGCTGAGCAAGCCCCAGGGAATCTGGCAGTTACCCACTCTTGATCTCCTTAATCCTTGCTCAGCAGTCGCCACCCCAGCTGATCCAGAAACTCCCAATCTTCTCGAAAGGGTTCTGCAAGATTTTGGCGTTAAGGCAAAGGTGATCCGGGTTACCCGTGGACCGGTAATTACGCGTTACGAACTGGCACCGGCACCGGGTGTGAAAATCAGCAAGATTGTCAATCTCGCCGACGATATAGCTTTAGCTCTAGCGGCACGGGATGTGCGCATTGAGGCACCGATACCCGGAAAATCGGCGATCGGTATTGAAGTGCCCAACAAACATCCTCGAACAGTCCCATTTCGCGAGGTGATCGGCACTAATACTTTTCGCCAGAATCCCTCCAAACTCCGGGTGGCACTAGGTAAAGACATTGCCGACCAGCCAGTAATCGCCGACCTTGGCAAAATGCCGCACTTGCTGGTGGCGGGAGCCACCGGGTCGGGCAAAAGCGTCTGTATTACGACCCTGATTAATTCTCTTCTGTTTAATGCTACGCCGGCAGAAGTAAGGCTTCTCCTCGTCGACCCGAAAATGGTTGAACTTAGCCACTATAACGGTGTACCCCATTTGCTGAGTCCCGTAGTTACTGATCCGCAAAAGGCCGCCGCTGCTCTCAAGTGGATTGTGAAAGAGATGGAAACCCGTTACGAACTCTTTGCGGCTGCCGGTGTACGGGATATAGAGCGCTACAATCAAGTTAGGTTCGCAACGGGTAGACAATCTGTCCCACTCTTGCCGTGGGTCGTGGTTGTCATTGATGAACTGGCTGACTTAATGCTGGTAGCCGCAGCCGATGTCGAAGAAAGCATCTGCCGCTTGGCGCAAATGGCCAGGGCTGCCGGAATTCATCTGGTGCTCGCGACGCAACGGCCCTCCGTGGACGTGATTACCGGCTTGATCAAGGCCAACATTCCCAGCCGAATCTCCTTCGCAGTATCGTCGCAGATCGATTCCCGAACGATTCTGGATTGCGTGGGAGCAGAAAAATTGCTGGGCAAGGGTGACATGCTCTATTCGCCGCAGGGATTGAACAAGCCGATTCGGGTACAAGGTTGTTTCTTAAGCGACGAAGAAGTGAGGCGGGTAATTCAGCACTGGCAGAGCCAAGGCCGCCCCGAGTATCTTGATCCAGAGAAGCTCTTCAATGATTCCGGGGTTAAGGGGGAGAACGGAGGCACTCCCGAGGATAATCTTTTCTATGAGGCGGGGGAGCTCTTGATTAGCACAGGGATGGCTTCGGTGACGTTTTTGCAAAGGCGGCTCAAGCTCGGTTATGCCCGGGCCGCCAGGCTCATGGATCAACTCGAAGACCAAGGTGTGGTCGGTGGTTACGAAGGTAGCAAACCCCGCCAAATCCTGCTGACTTTGGAGGAATTCCGGCAACGTTTCAAGCCGGAGACTTGAATTCATGCCCCAGTTTGGGCTTTCTGCTCCAACTGGGGCCTTTTATTAAACCGAGTGTTGTGCGGGTGGATGCCCAGCGGTCGAGTCATGAGCCAAACGCATGATCTCACTTGAATTGGACATAATTTATAGCGGTTTATGTGCAAGAAAATGGGGAGATCTAGCGTTGAAGTTCAGCTTTACTCAGATTGAATCTGCCAGACCTGTTCGCGATGTTACCCTTAGCCGCGAGGACTTGATCAGCCACGCAGCGGATATTGCTCGTTTTCATTCCCAGGTGGGGACGACGAAAAGAAGGCGGGCCCTCAGTCCGCAAGTGGCGGAGAATATGCATTACTTGCATGACGCTCATAAGGAGATCTCGCGTTATGTCCAACGTACCAACGATCTTGTTCCGGCTGCTGAATGGTTTCTGGATAACTACTATCTGCTTAAAGATTTTCGTCAAGAAATCAACCGAAGTCTCCCGAACCGCTACGAACGGGAATTGCCTCGGTTAGCAGGTGGACCATACGAGGGATACCCACGCGTATATGCCCTGATGGTCGAATTGGTCCAGCACACCGATAGCCGGCTGGATGCTGCACTTTTGTGTAAGTTTGTGAATAGTTATCAGGACATAGTTCCTTTGAGCAGCGGTGAACTCTGGGCTATTCCTACCATGCTGAGGATCGCTCTCTTGGATAACGTGCGCTTGCTTGTCGAACAAATCATCCAGACCCAGAGCGAGAGGGAAGCCGCCAACCGTTGGCTCAAACCTTTTGAGAACAGCATCCAGACACCGGAGCATTGGGAGAGCATTCTCGAATCCTTGCCCCGTCCCATGCTGCTAAGTCCTACATTTGTTGAGCGTCTAGACAAGCGTTTAAGGGAGTGGGGCCCAGATGCAGCTACCCTTCTACGCTGGCTGGATCGGGCTGTCACTAAGCAAGACAGTTCGGTTGAGGGTCTGGTGGCTGTCGAGCGGCAGTTGCAAGCAGCGTGCCAAGTGTCCATGGGCAATGCCATCACCAGCGTGCGCTTCTTGGCAGATGAAGATTGGCCTCGTTTCTTTGAAGAAGTTAGCATGGTGCAGCAGGTACTGCTCGCTGACCCTACCCGCACCTACCAGATGATGGACTTTGACTCCCGGGATGCTTACCGCCACAAAGTTGAAAAATTGGCTAGACGCTACCGGACTTCCGAACTGCTCGTTGCCCGCAAGGCCTTGGAACTGGCTCAACGAACTGCTCATTCCCGTGTCGAGCAAGATGTGGAGTGGCCGGACGGGGCGGTTGCCAGGAATCATATCGGCTATTATTTGCTCGGGCCTGGCCAAAATGAATTAGAAGCGAGCATTCGGACAGAACTCGGGCTGCGCGTAGGTCGGAAGCGTTTTCACGCACCAGCTTGGTTCTTCGGCAGCATTGCTGTAGGAACGGTGTTGATCTGCGGTTTATTCTTGGCTTATGCAAACCGATCAGGTCGCGTCGGATTAGGTTGCCTGTCGCTTGCGCTCCTTGCGCTCTTGCTGCCGGCAGCAGCAGCGAGTATCGCTATCGTCAATTGGCTGACGTCCGTACTCATTGAGCCGGCATTTCTGCCAAAGTTGGAACTTCGCGATGGCATCCCGCGGGATTTGCGGACAATGGTGGTTATTCCGGCCTTAATTCCGGACGCAGCCCGGGTCCAAGAACTACTACATCAACTGGAAGTTTACTATTTGGCTAATCAGGATAAACATTTGCATTTTGCTATCCTGGGGGATTTTCGTGACGCTGCCACTGAGATTTTGCCGGAAGATCAAAGTATTTTGACGGCGGCCGAAGCCGGAATTACAGAACTCAATCGCCGTTACGGTGCGGACCGTTTCTTTTATTTTCATCGCAAACGCCTGTGGAATCCCGCCGAGGGTGTTTGGATGGGCTGGGAGCGCAAACGCGGCAAACTCTTGGAGTTCAACCGCTTGATCTGCGAAAGCGAGCAAGAAACCAGCTATACAGTCCAACTAGGTGAGATCTCCCTCTTGCCGGAGATCCGCTATGTGATCACCCTTGATGCCGACACCCAGTTGCCGCGCGGAGCTGCTGTCCGCTTGATCGGCGCAATGGCTCATCCTTTGCAGACACCGCATCTTGATGCCCAAGGTGGCCGTGTTATCTCCGGCTATGCCGTATTGCAACCGCGCATAGGCGTTTCGGTGTTAGCCGCCAACGCTACGTTTTTTTCGCGTGTCTTTGCCGGTAATGTGGGGCTTGACCCATATACTCATGCGGTTTCGGATGTTTATCAAGATGTGTTTGGTGAAGGCATTTTTACAGGGAAAGGAATCTATGATGTTAGAGTATTTCATCAGGTAACATGTCGGACCTTTCCGGAAAATCAGATTCTCAGCCACGATCTCATTGAAGGATTGCTCGCCCGCGCCGGTCTGCTCACCGATGTCTTATTGGTTGACGGGTATCCAGCTAAATATCAGGCGTTTGCCCGGCGTTTGCATCGTTGGACGCGAGGTGATTGGCAGCTTTTGCCTTGGCTAAGTGCTCCTTTGCCCTTCATTGCTCGTTGGAAAATTTTTGACAACCTGCGCCGTAGTTTAGATCCGCTGGCTCAAGTAATGCTGATTTTTGGGGGGTTCAGTATCTTGCCCGGTAGCGGTTGGGCGTGGACTAGCTTGGCAGTCTTTCCATTCTTGTTTCCTGTGGTTGTTGGCCTGGTTACCAGATTACTCGGCACTGGGCGGCGGGCAGGCAATTGGGTCGATTTGTGGGCGACAATCTGGCAGGCAACTTTGTCAATAGTTATGCTGCCTTACCAGGCTTATGTCTTGGTCGATGCGATCATACGGAGCCTCGTAAGACAGTTGGTAACCCGTCGGCACCTGCTGGAATGGGAAACTGCAGCTGATGCAGAGAAAAGGTTGAGTACAGGATTCGGTGAATCTTTCCGGCCGATGTGGCCTGCTGTCTCAGTAGTTTGGTTACTAAGTGCTGCCACATTCTGGTATGGGTCTGGCATTAAGGTCTGGGAGCTCTTGCCTCTAGTGCTCATCTGGACGTTTTCACCGGTGGTAGCATGGAGGATAAGTCTGCCACCGCGATTAAGGCAAGAAACTTTGGCATTTGACGACTTGCGTGAGTTAAGATTGCATGCGAGACGGATTTGGGCTTTTTTCGCTGAGTACGTTACTGCAGAGGATAACTGGCTGCCACCGGACAACGTGCAAATCGATCCGCCCAACGGAGTTGCCCACCGCACTTCTCCGACAAATATTGGCCTGGCTCTCCTAGCCAACCTGGCTGCGTGGGATTTTGGCTATGTGAGCTGGCGTGAGGCCTTGGAGCGGATCGATCGATCTTTGGGGGTAATTGAGGGATTGGAGCGGTGGCATGGTCACTTGTACAACTGGTACGATACGGTTAGCTTAAAACCCTTGCAGCCCCACTATGTGTCGACGGTGGACAGCGGCAACTTAGTCGTTTATCTATTGACATTAAGTGCCGGTTTAAAAGAAATAGACAGCAAGCCACTGTTTGGGCCGGCTTGGTTAGAGGGTCTTCAAGATACCGTTTCTTTGCTAGCGGCATCTGTCGCGCCAGGAGAATTGGAAAATTTGCAGGAATTTACGGTGCGCTTGCAACGAGCTCTCGACCTAATGAAAAAGAGGCAGGAAGGAAACGGGCGGGTCTTCGGGCACGAGGAGAACCCTGGCCATCAGCGTTCAACTGCGACAACTGTGGAACATGGGCCGACCTCAGGGCCACGTCTGATCCAATACGTTCTCGAGTCATGGCCAGAGTCGATTCAGGAATTGACTGGTGATGGCGGGTATTGGCTGAGGGCCTTGGACAAGATGGTGAGGAATGCCTACCGGGAGCTGTTGTTATTTCATCCCTGGCTGGACCCAGAAGAACGGCCTTGCACGGAAGAGCCCCACTGGTCGGCGGTGCGGTCTGACTGGGACTCCGGGTTGGTTCGCTTAGAATCAGGCCTCAGTGCGAGGGAATTGGCTACGATTTATGAAGAACTTCTTCAGGCCGAACTGGGCAAAGGCGGCAGCATCCTCCGCGAACGGCTTGCGGCGGCCGAACTGGAAATTAAACGCTGTCTGGCTTTGAGCGAGAATTTGCGGCAGCGCTTGGAAGGATTGGCGCTCGCTACCGACTTTCGGTGTCTCTATGACCACGAGCGTCAACTTTTTTCTATAGGTTACAAAATCGCAGATGGCAATTTGGACAAGTCGTTCTACGATTTGCTGGCCTCGGAAGCCCGACAAGCAGGCTTTATTGCTGTTGCTAAAGGCGATGTTCCGCAGGGACACTGGTTTCGGTTAGGCAGAGGCTTAACCGAGGTCAAGGGACGGCGCAGCCTAGTGTCCTGGAGTGGAACAATGTTCGAGTTTTTAATGCCGCTGGTAGTCATGCGCAACTATGAAGGTACACTTCTCGATGAAACTTACCGTGCCGTGGTGGAGATCCAGCAAAGCTTTGCAGCAGAACGTGCTATTCCGTGGGGAATATCTGAATCTGCATTCTATGCTTTTGATACGCAACTCAATTATCAATATAAAGCATTTGGTGTTCCAGGCTTGGGTCTGAAACGCGGGCTAATCGAAGATTTGGTGGTAGCACCTTACGCAACTTATTTGGCGTTGCTCGTACGTCCGCTTACAGCATTGCACAACCTTAGGCACATGGCAAGT
>Ga0334722_10005888_pt1 | contig 12263 bp, 4 predicted proteins | sample C3_bottom_MG_FD_207210 | JGI IMG/M metagenome (GOLD analysis project Ga0334722, IMG submission 207210) | Sediment microbial communities from Yellowstone Lake, YNP, Wyoming, USA - C3_bottom | ecosystem: Environmental > Aquatic > Freshwater > Lake > Sediment | place: USA: Wyoming | collected...
CCGTGCCGCCCTTGACGCTGTCGTACTTCACCGAGATGCTGCCGGTGCCTTTGATGAAGTACTGAATCGTCTTTGTCGCCTGCCCCGGGTGACCGCTGCGGACGATGATCCGCTTCAGGTCTTTCTGATCGATCATTTGCGCAATCGCCGGCCGGAACTTGGTCGGCAACCAGCTCGCCGACACGACCTCGACGCCCTTCCCATCAACGGTCAGCAGGTCCGGGCGCACCACGTTGTTGGCCGCCGCCTTCGCCATGATGGTCGGCGCGATGCCGTCATTCTGGATGTCGAGCCACACCTTGAATACGCCGTCGGCGAGCTTCTCGACCCTGGCGTCGCCCATCTTCATCTGGGGCATTTCTTCCGCCTGGAAGAGCGTGAACGCCATGTTGCGATGGCACAGCTCTTCGTTCATGAATCGCGGCGGCACTCGGCCGAACGTCTTTTTCGTCGCCCCGCCAATCTCAACCTTGCCAAACTGCGGGTGGTTGAATTCCTTCCACTCGGTCTGCTCGTCGCCAAACTCCAGATAGTCGTTGAAGAACGTGTTGGCGACGCGCGGGGCGATCGGGCTGTTGGGGTCCTTCTGCTGCTCCTTCAGCTCCGGGCTCGTGAAGTACTGCCCGTTGCTCCAGAGCTCGTTCGAGAACGAGAGGATGCCCAGCGTGTCGTTGCCCCAGTCGGTGACGCCGCCATGCACGGTGTAGAGCCCGCTCCAGATCACGAGATAGCGGTAGAACGGCAGCATGCGCTCACCCATGCGTCCGATCTCGTCATACGCCCGGACATCTGACGCCGGGAACTCGCCGGTCTGTTCGGCGCCGGGGCTGCGCAGGATCATCCCGCCGCTGTTGTGGTAGGTCTGGAGACCAGCCACGTTCGGATGGGCCAGCAGGAAGTCATTGACGGCCTTTGCTTCCGGCAGTTGGAAGGGATACTCCATCGCGCCGCCCTGGACGTAATTGGGCTGCCAGTCGGCCGGGAAGTTGCGATTCGGATCGTAGCTTCCAGGACCATCTTCGCCCACGCGGCCGTCGCCGTCGCGGTCGACGCCTTCCTGGCCGAGCAGGATGTAATCGCCCTTTTCGCCCGGGCCCACCGGCTCCATCACGCGCGGATCGGTGAGGCTCTTCCGGTGCGTGCCCTCGCCCGGGACGTACTTGCGGATCTGCTCGATGATGCCGTTGCCGTTGAGGTCTTCCGGGCCGTCTTCATCGAATTGATAGTCGTTGTCATCGTCAACGGGCATGTGGCCCGAGCGCGCATTGCCTCCCGGCCCGTGCATGAAGTAGTCGCGGCCGTCGGGATTGACCGTCGGCACGATGTAGAACGCCCGCTCGTTGACGAGCTTCGTGATCTTGTCAATCTTGCCGTAGTTCTCCATCAGGTACCAGATCGTGTAGATGCAGATTTCTCCGCCCTGGATCTCGTTCCCGTGGATGTTGGCCTCGATGTACATCGCCGGCTTCGACGTGTCGGCGCCGGTGTCGGGGTTGTTGATGATCATCGCCGCCAGATCGCGGCCGCCGTAGCTCTTGCCGAGCGAGATGTACTTGAGGAACTTGGGATACGCCTTTTCGAGCGTCTTGAGATCCGTCTGGAGTTCCGCGACGTCGTGCCAGCGGTTGAAGTCGAGCTTCACCTTGTAGGTGCGCTCAGAGGTCGGCGTGTCCGCCCAGCTCTTGGGCGACTGTGCCGCCGCCGCCGCGGGTGTGGTGGCCTGGGTCGCAGCCGGTTTGGCCTGGCCCGAGACACCTGATGAGGTGCAGACCGCCACTGCTACCAGCAGACCAGCGGTCGCGATGAGCTTCGCATGCGTGTTCATGTCTCTTCTCCTGCGAATGGCTGGTGATTACTGGAGGGTGATCGTCGCGGTATCGGCACCGCTCTTCTGTGACATGACCTTCAAGGTGATGGCCTGCGCCGGCTTGCCCTTGATGACCCATTCGAATGACTGGCGAGTGCCCGCCCCGGCCAGCGCATTGATGGAGTTGGTCTTTTCGTTCCCCGTGATGATCGAGTCGGGGGGGACGCCGAGCTGGACCATGACCGGCTTGACTGACCGGGCGATCACGCCCTGCATCATCGTCGTGGGGAGATAGCCCGCGTTCTCGACATCGGCGCGAATCCGATAGATCCCGCCGCCAAGGGCTGTCGCTTCGGCCTTTGCGATCTTCACCTTCGGGAAGATCGAGGTCAGATAGAGGACGAATTTTGCGTGGCTCGCGCCGAGATCCGCAATCTTGGCCACCGGCGGATTGGTCGTGGCGTACGGCTTGAAGCCGCCAATTTCCACGTCACCAAGCGTCGGGTGTTTGAAGGGCGCCCAGTTGACGAACCCGTCGATCTTTTCGCTGTCCATCCATTGGAGCAGCTGCAGGTCGACGCCTTCGGCGAAGTCGCCCTCCGCCGCGCCCGCCATCGCCCCGCCACCGCCCGCGCCACCCCGGCCGCGTCCGCCGGCGCCTTGCCCCGCCGTAGCTGCCGAAGGCAGCGAAGGCGGGCCGCCTCTTCCGGTCGCGCTTCCCGGGGCCCCTGCGCCTGCCGGCCGAGCCGATCCGGGCAAGCCCCATCCCGGCGTTGAGAACGAAGGCACGCCGTACTGGTAGTAGGCGTACTCGTAGAACGCACCGGCCGGAGCGCGGGTGTAGCCCGCGTTTCGCAAGCCGGTGAACTCGCGGTACTTGGCGATGATGGCGTTGACGTACTCCGCATCGGCTGCGTTCACGGTCGTTGCCGCCACCGCGCCACCCCCGCCGCCGCGCCCGCCCGCCGCCGCGGCCTGCGCGCCGCCGCGACCGCCACCCCCGCCCATGTCGCCGCCGCCGCCGCGCCCGCCACGGCCGAAGCCTCCTGCCATCTCCTGGAAGATGCCGACTCGACGCGCCGGTGCCACGCTGCGATCGGCGAAGTCGATCAGGTTGATCGCGTTGGCCGCCCCGGCTCGCACCGAGATCAGATTGTCGTTCTCGCCAAAGGTCAGCACGGACGCGATGTTGCGGTGCTTGAGCACGTACTCCAGCATCGCGCGCGTTTCTGTTTCGCTCACCATGTACCGGCCCGCGTCAGTCTGGAAGTACGGGTACTGGTGCATGAAGTTCCGGTTGATATCGGTGCCGCCAGGGCCGTCCTCGGCGATGAAGCCGTCGCCGTCCTTGTCGGTGCCTTCCCAGTAGAGCGCGTAGCCGCCGGTTTCGCCCTTCGCCGGATCGGCCCGCTTCATCAGCCGCGCATCGTCGGGATGAATCATGTAGGGACCTTTCGGGTCCTTGACGCGCATCACCGTGATGAACCCGTCCTTGTTGAGGTCTTCGGGGCCATCCTCATCCGTCCGCCCATCGTTGTCCGCGTCGAACTTCGTGCCGTTCGTCCTTCGGCCGGTCTTGACCGGCGCGAACATCAACTCGGCGCCATCGGGATTGACACGAGGCACGATGTAGAAGACGTGATTGTCGAGCCGCTGCTTCACCGTGGCGTCTGTCGCGTACGACGTCAGCAGGTAATCGGCGAGGTAGACGGCCAGTTCGCTGCCGATCAGGTGATCGCCTTCGAAGTTGGCTGCGATCAACAGACCCGGCCGCTGGTCGACGGGCGCGCCGGACTGGTTGGCGATCTCGATCGCCCAGATATCGCGTCCCTCGGCCGACTTGCCGATCGACACGACCGTCGCCAGAGTCGGATGCGCCGTCGCGGCCGCTTTGAGCGCCGCGGAAAGTTCTGCATACGTGTGGTATTTCGTGGTGTCGGCCGCCCCGGTCGGGGCCACGGCTAGCCACCCGACGATGGCCGCCAGCGTTCCCGCGCGAGCCAGAACTCGACCGACGCGTCCTGCTGTGATCCGCACTGCGTCCTCCTGATGAGATACCCGAAGATAGGGGGCAGAACCCTGCGCCGTCAGTGCATGAGAGAGCGGGGTACTGCAGGCAGGAACTGGGCGAAACAAGCGGGGGGACCTGCGCCACGTTCCAGACGATCGAGAGAGGCTATCACAGGTGCGCCGCAAGCGCTCGCCCGGTGTGCGATGCCTGGCAGGTTGCAATAACCGAGGGCGGGCCGGCCGCGACGAGGCGGCCGCCTTCGGCGCCGCCTTCCGGGCCGAGGTCGACGACCCAGTCGGCGTGCCGGATCACGTCGAGGTGGTGTTCGACCACCACGAGTGAGTGGCCAGCCCCAATAAGTCCCTCGAACACGTCGAGCAGGCGTCCGACGTCATCGGCATGTAAGCCCTTCGTCGGTTCGTCGAACAGATAGAGCGTTGGCTGGTCCGTCGCGACCGTCAGCGCAGCAGACAGCACGAGACGCTGGCGTTCGCCCCCTGAAAGCGTGCGAGTGGGCTGGCCGAGGCGGACGTAGCCGAGGCCGACGTCGCGAAGGGCAACAAGCGGAGCCGAAATGTTCCTGCGCCGAGAGAAGAACAGGAGCGCCTCGTCTACGGCCATCTCGAGGATGTCGGCGATCGACCGTCCGTCTATCCTGCAAGCCAGCACAGCCGCTCCGTATCGCTGGCCCCGGCATTGCTCGCACGTCATCCAGACATCAGGCAGGAAGTCCATGCTGATGCGGACCTGGCCGAGGCCTTCACATGCGCTGCACCGTCCCCCCTTGCCGGCGGTTGAGAAATCCGCACTACGGAGACCTCTCGTCCTGGCCTCGTCGGTGCCCGCGAACAGCGTGCGGATTGGATCGAAGACGCCGGAGTGAGTGGCTGGGGTGCTCCAGGGCGACGACACGCGGCTTGCGCGTCCCACATCGACCAGGCGCGCGAAGGGAGTGTGGACGACAACGTCCGCGCAGTTGACGGGGGAGGGAGTGCCGTTGCGGCCTGCCGAAATGGCGCGATCGACCGACGGCGCAAGCACGTCGAATACCAGCGACGACTTGCCGCTGCCCGACACGCCGGTCACGGCCACCAGGCCGCCCGATGGAATCTCGACGTCCAGATCGCGCAGGTTGTGTGCGCGTGCCCCCCGGATGGTGACGCCGGGCCGCAGCTGATCTCGCCGTCTGGGCAAGGCGTTCGTCGCGGATGTTGCGCGCCGGAGGTGAACGCCGGTGCGGGACGCGGGATGATGGATGAGTTCTGCTGGCGTGCCTTGCGCCACAACGAACCCGCCCTCGCGGCCCGCGCCTGGTCCGATCTCAATCACGTGATCGGCCGCGGCTACCACGTCGAGGTCGTGTTCAACCACAACGACGGTATTGCCCCCGTCCCTCAGTGCGCGAAGCAGCGCGAGCATCCGGCCGGTATCTCTGGCGTGGAGGCCCACCGTTGGTTCGTCGAGCACGTAGGTCACTCCCGTGAGACCCGACTTGAGTTCCGACGCCAGGCGTACTCGCTGGGCTTCGCCTCCGGAGAGCGTCGAAGCGCGTCGATTGAGGGTCAGATAGCCCAACCCTGCGTCTCGCAGGCTCTCGAGGCGCTGTCGCACCTCGCCACGAAGATCAACGGTCAGGTGTCTGGCGCGAGCGTCGAGATCAACGGCAGCTGCCTCGATGGCCACGAAGAAGCCGATCGCCGTGTCCACCGTCTTCGCCAGCATCTCGTGGATATTCAGGCCGGCAAATCGAACCGCGAGGGCTTCCGGCTTCAGGCAACCTCCGTGGCAGGTCGTGCACGGAACACTCATCATGAGCGGTTCGAGCGCCTCGCCGCGCCGGTCGGCGTGTTTGCGATCGAACTCCCGGCGCACCAGTTCGAGCAGGCCTGGCCACGCCGCCTGGAAGTGATGCGAACCCTCACGCGTGCCGCGCCTGTATTTCCATTCCACGTCGAATACACGGTCGCCAGCACCGCCAAGGGCCAGTTCGCGGGCTGGCGCGTCGAGTGCGACCCACGGCAGCGAATAGTCGAAGCCATGCACCGCTCCAGCCGTGGCCAGGATGGCCATGTGCTGGCCGTGAGGATCGCCGTAGAAACGTCCCGTCTTGTGTCCGCTCATCGCGCCGTTCGTCAGAGGCCGTGTGGCGTCGGATATCAGCCTGACCGGGTCGGTCGTGATGCGCTCGCCGAGGCCATGGCATGTGGGGCATGCGCCGACCTCAGAGTTGGGCGAGAACATGGCGGCCGTCAACGCCTGCGAGCCGGCGTACCCGCACGATTCGCAGGTGCCTTCTGCCAGAATCGCCTGACAGTGCGGACAGTGGCGCGTCCCCGCTCGCGAGTAGATCAGCCGGTAGAGATCGTGGATCTCGGTCAGTGTGCCGACGCTCGACCGCGGATTTCGAGAGGGCACCTGCTGGCTGATCGCAATCGTGGGCGTCAGGCCAGACACGTGATCGAACTCTGCCTCGCTGGCGCGCTGCACGAATCGCCGGGCGTACGTGGAGAAGCTGTCGGCGAAACGCTGTTGACCCTCGGCGAAGATCGTGTCGAAGGCGAGCGACGACTTGCCGCTGCCAGACACGCCCGTCACCACCGTGATTCGATTGGCAGGAATCTCGACGTCGAGATGACGCAGGTTGTGCGTGCAGACGTTGGCCAGGCGGATGGGCTCCCTTCGACTACGCTCAGGGCCGGCGTCCGCCTCCGTGCGACGCGCGACGGCGGGATCAGATCGCTGTTCGGTGCGGCCCCGGGCCTGAGGATCCGGGGATCCGGAGCCGAGCACGCTCTTCAACGCCTCACCCGTGAAGGAGCCGGGCGTATCGGCGATCCGTTCTGGCGTGCCCGCGGCCACGACGCGTCCGCCTCCAGCCCCGCTCTCCGGTCCGAGATCGATCACGTGATCCGCCACCTTGATCACGTCGAGGTGATGCTCGATGGTGATCACCGTATTGCCTCGGCCGACGAGGCTGTCGATCGCCTTCAGCAGCAGGGCGACATCGGCGGCATGCAATCCGGTCGTCGGCTCATCCAGCAGGTACATCGTCTGTCCGGTCCCGGGACGCGACAATTCCGACGCGAGTTTCACGCGCTGGGCCTCGCCGCCGGACAACTGGGTCGCTGGATGTGCAAGCGGCAGGTACCCGAGGCCGAGCTCACTCATGGTGTCGAGTGCGCGCGCAATGGCCGGCTGGTCTGAGAAGAACGCACAGGCCTCGCCGATGGGCATGGCGAGGACGTCGTGGATCGTTTTGCCGCGATACCGGATATCGAGCGTCTCGTCGCTGAAGCGTCGGCCGCCACACCGCTCGCAGATCACGGAAACGGATCCGAGAAACTGCATCCCGACTTCGGTGACGCCAGCGCCCTCGCAGGTTTCGCAACGGCCTCCCTTGACGTTGAACGAGAACCGTCCCTTTCCATAGCCACGCGAGACGGCCGCGGGCTGCGCAGCAAAGAGGTCGCGCACCCGATCGAACAGGCCCGTGTAGGTCGCGGGGTTCGACCGCGGCGTACGGCCGATCGGGGCCTGGTCGATGTCGATCACCTTGTCGATGCGCTCCGATACGTCTATGGTGGCTCCCGGTGTCGTCTCGCCGTCCAGGAGCCGTCGGATCGCGTCGACCAGAGTCGACTTGCCCGATCCAGACACGCCGGTGACCACGTTGAACGCCCCGATCCGAAAGGTGGCGGTGACGTGATCGAGGTTGTGCGCTGACAGTCCCGTCACGGTCAGCGCACCCCGGCCCGTCCGACGGTGCTCGGGGATCGCGATGCGATCGGCGCCCGTGAGAAACGTCCGCGTGCGGCTGGCAGACAGATCGCGGTCGCCCGGGTGCTTCGGCGCGAGAAACTGATCGACTGGGCCGCTGAAGAGGAGCGTGCCGCCATCAGTGCCGGCTCCCGGGCCGACATCGACAATCCAGTCGGCGTGCCGCACGACCTGGTCGTCATGTTCGACGACGAGCACCGTGTTGCCCTCATCGCGAATGGACTGGAGCAGGCCGAGGACGCGTGCCGTGTCGCGATGATGCAGACCCACCGACGGCTCGTCGAGCACGTACAACACGCCACGCAGTCCGATGCCCGCGGCCCTGGCGAGCCGAATGCGCTGCGCCTCCCCGCTCGAGAGCGTGGTCGAGTCGCGATCGACCGTCAGGTAGCCGAGACCCAGGCGCTGGAGTACCGCGCAACGGTCGATCATGTGCTTTGCGATCGCGTCGGCCGGCGGCCTGGCCCCGGTGTCGGCTTCCTCGTCTCGCTCGAGCCACGCGCGCAACCCATCGATCGAATGCGCGGCGGCTTGAGCGATCGTCATGCCGTCCACTCTCACGGCGAGCGCCTCCGGGCGGAGCCGTGTTCCACGGCAGGCGTGGCAAGGGAGCGATCGCACGAAGCGCAGGATGTTGTCGTTTCGCTTCTGTCTGAGGATCTGTTCCATGACCGGCAGGATGCCCCGGTAGACGCCTTCCTCCCGGGGCTTTGCCGTGATGCCGGTCCACTTCATACGGGATGCGAGCGGGTGCTTGCCGTACGGGATGCGAATCCGATCCGATCCGTTCAGAACGATATCGCGCTGCGCAGCCGTCAGTTGGTTCCACGGCTCGTCCACCGTAAACCCGTGCGCTCGACAGACCTGGTCGAGCACATCAATGGTGACTTGCGAGTAAATCAGATACCCGGTCGGTGTCGTGATCCGAAGGGCCCCACCGCGCAACGTCTTCGCAGGATTGGCCACGAGCAGATCCGGGTCGAGCCGATCCTCGACGCCCAGTCCGTTGCAGGTCGGGCACGCGCCGTGCGGAGAGCTGAAAGAGAAGAGCTGTCGTTCGATCCTCGGGAGAGCGGAGCCGGGTTCGGCCGTGCCGGCCCTCGCCCATAGAAGCCTGAGCAGATCGTACAGCTCGGTCATTGTGCCGACAGTCGAGCGCGGGTTGCGCACGATCGTGGACTGATTGACGATGACCGCCGGCGACAGCCCGTCAATGCGGCGCACTGAGGGACGCGAGAGCTTGCCCAGGAATTGCCGCGCGTACGACGAGAAGGTCTCGAGATAGCGCCGCCGGCCTTCGGCGCCAATCGTGTCGAAGGCGAGCGACGACTTGCCGGAGCCGGACACCCCGGTGACCACCGTGAGGCAGTGGCGCGGGATGTCGACGTCAACCTGTTTCAGATTGTGCTCGCTGGCACCAAGAACCTTGATCACCCCGCGATTATCCTTCAACCCGAACCATCGCCGGCGCTCGGGCGTCTATACCTTGGGATATCCTCTGTCTCATTACGTGGAGGGATTGATGCGCCGAGCTGTGCCGTTGCTGATGGTCATGCTGGGGATCGTGATGTCGGGTGCCGTGTCTCAGGCGTGGGCTGACGATCGGCCTGTCGTCAGTGGCGAGACGGGCAAACGGATTGACGAGTATCTGAGTCGGCTCGAGCGTTTCGGCTATTCGGGCGGCGCGCTGGTGGTGCGTGGCAAAGACATCCTGCTCATGAAGTCCTACGGACTATCGGACCGTGCCGGGAAGATTCCGCTGACCACCGACAGCGTATACAACCTGGGATCGATCACCAAGCAGTTCACCGCGGCGGCCATCCTGACGCTCGAGATGCAGGGAAAGCTCTCGGTCACCGACCTGGCCAGCAAGTACCTGGACGGTGTGCCTGTCGATAAAGCGTCCATCACGCTGCACCATCTGCTGACGCACTCATCCGGGCTCGAATCCGATTTCAGTCCAACCGATTACGAGCCGGTCGGACGGGAGGAGTACGTACGGCGGGCGCTGCAGTCAACGCTCCTCTTCAAGCCCGGCAGCGGCTATGAGTATTCGAACGCGGGATACAGCCTGCTCGCCGCGATCGTGGAGAAGGTGTCTGGCCAATCCTACGAGGCGTACCTCACCGGGCGCGTCCTGAAGCCGGCGGGCATGCTGGAGACCGGCTACAAGGCGCCGGCGTGGGCGCCGGCGCGCATTGCCCACGGATACCGCGACGGCCAGGACTGGGGCACGATCGTACAGCGGATCGCGCCGCCGGATGCGCCCTACTGGATGTTGCGCGGCAACGGCGGGCTGCACACGACTCTCGGAGACATGCTGGCATGGCATCGGGCGCTCGACTCCGACGCCGTGTTGTCGAAGGAGGCGCGGGCGAAGTACGTCAAGGGCTACGTCGCCGAAGGACCTGCCGGGCGCTCGTTCTATGCATACGGCTGGGCCGTAAGCCGAACGCGACGCGGCACGACGGTCGTGCAGCACAACGGCGGGAACGGCATCTTTGTCGCCGAGTTCCTCCGATTTCCGGACGAAGATGCGATGGTGTTTCTGACCTCGACCAACGCCGACATGAAGGCGAGCCCCGTTGTGCCGGCTGTCGAGCGAATGCTGTTCGGGGAGACGGTGCCGCTCCCGCCGGCCGTGGTGACCATTGCGCCCGAGCGGCTTCGGGCGCTGGCCGGCCGCTGGATACTGCCGAAAGGCGGCGCGATGACGATCGCCGTCGAGGGCGACGCGCTCGCCTTGAGGGCCGAAGACCCGGACGCGATGTCGGCGCTTGCCCCGCCGCCAGCCGGACAGGCGGAACGGTTTGCCCAGTTGACCGTCCGAACGGGCGATATCGCGTCCCGCTCGTTCAAGGGAGATGTGGCGGGTCTGCACGAAGCGATGGGCGGCGAGATGCCGCTCGAACAGGTCAAGGCCCAGGAAGCCGGGATGATGCGCGACCGTGAAGAGCGGCTCGGGCGCTTCGTCAAGTCGACCGCGCTCGCCACGGTGCCGCGCGAAGGCGATACCGTGCAGACCATCGTGCGCCTCGACTTCGAGAAGGCCTCGGTCTACAACATCTACATCTGGGGGCCTCGCCGCATTCTGGGCATTCGTGGCATGCCGGCGTTACCCGCGCTCCGATACCTGCCTCAGTCCGACAGCACCTTTGCCGCGTACTCGCTCGAGATGGGCGGGGCGGCGCAGTCGCTCTCGTTTGAGACCGTGGGGGGAGAGACCGTCCTGCGGCTGTCGGCGCCGGCAGGACCGGTCACGGCCCGCAGGGCGAAGTAGGACGGCTCAGGCGCGGGCGGACGTACTGGCGGGGATGAGCAGGAACGCGTTGGCCGCCACGCGGCCGACAAGGACAGCCACTGCGGCGGCAAGGGCGCCAACCAGGCTGAACGTTCCCACGCAGAGGAAGAGCGCCGCCGTCAGGCAGCCCGCCTCAATCACCGTGGCCATCGTCACGAGACGGGTCTTGCGCGCGACAATCAGTCGCCCGCGCTGAAACGACAGGAAGTACTCGAGCGCCGGCAGCAGCACGAGAACGCGCGCCGGGCCAATGGCGAACGCCAGCAAATCGCTTTGCAATCCCGCGACGACGCGAAACCAGAGTTCGGCGACAGGCGTGAACACAATCACGCCGAGCGCCAGCGTCGACGCCGCGGCCAGCATCCCCGCCACTCGGCGCACCTCAGGCTCGTGCTCGTGGCGCGCGCCGATCAACGCGACGGCGACCTCCTGGTAGCCGATGCCCCCGCTTCTGAAAAGAAACACGAATGCGCTGATGACCGGCCAGACGGCAAGCGATTCGATGGGGGAGCGGCTGTGGCCGAGGAAGAAGGTGACCAGCGGTCCGGTGATCAGTGAGATCACGGACGTCAACGCGAGCGGGTAGTAGAACCGGCCGATATCCCGCAGCGACACGACCTCAGTCACCGACGCTGCTTCAGCCCCAGCCAGCAGTTGAGCCACGATGTGCCGAGCCATCCACCGGCTCGCGGCGGCTTCGGCCAGCACGCCGGCCGAGAGCGCGACCGCGCCAATGGCGGCGCCCGGCAGGTGCGTTGTCCATGCCAGCGCCGCGGCCGTGATCGACATGGATGCTAGTCGGACCACCGTGCCGTACGCCACACGCCTCGTCAGGTGGTGACGCACGAGAATGCCCTGGTAGAAGCGGCGGTAGCCAATCGCGGCCGGCCACGGAATCAGCAGCGCCGTTGCGAGATGCGCGAGCCGCCCCACTTCGGGCGGCAGGCCGATCAGCCGATCCGTCAGAAATCCAAACACCGGCGGTAACACGCCGATCATCAACGCGGCGGTGACGCAGGCGTTCAAGAGAAGGGTGAATCGTCTGAGCGCGAGAAACGAGCGCCGGCCGCTGACCAGCGCGTTCGAGGCCGTCAGCAGCATCATGATCGGGGATTCCGCGAGCCACCCAAGGGCGAATGCCACGCCGTACGCCGCCAGGTTATACGCGGCATCAGGCATTCGCGCAATGATGGCGGCGATGTACGGGCCCTCGACCGCCATCATGAGCCACGTGGCGGCCAGCGGCAGCCAGAAGGCGAGAATGAACCTCGTACGGAGTGGACGATCCGGGGCCACGCTCACAGCAGAGTCACGCGTCTACAGCTCAGGCTCTTGCGGTGTCATTCTTGCTCCTTCAATCACGGACC
>Ga0334722_10005891_pt1 | contig 12260 bp, 6 predicted proteins | sample C3_bottom_MG_FD_207210 | JGI IMG/M metagenome (GOLD analysis project Ga0334722, IMG submission 207210) | Sediment microbial communities from Yellowstone Lake, YNP, Wyoming, USA - C3_bottom | ecosystem: Environmental > Aquatic > Freshwater > Lake > Sediment | place: USA: Wyoming | collected...
CTCCAACTTCGCGGTGGGGTTCACCTACCTGTCACCGGTCGTCGGCGTGTATTCCCTCTTCGCCTTTGGATTGGCAACCGGCGGGCCGGCGTTCTTCTGGTCGATGCCCATCGTGATCGCCGGGCAGTTCCTCGTCGTCGGGGTCTTCTCCGAGGTCGCGTCGCAATTCCCGCTTGCCGGCGGGATCTACCAGTGGTCGAAGCGGCTGGTGGGCCCGCGGTACGCCTTCATGTCGGGCTGGATGTACACGGTCGCGTTGCTGATCACGGTCGCGGCCGTGGCCTACGCGGCCAATCTCTTCGCGGCGCCGCTCTTCGGCTGGGAGCTGACCTCGGAAAGCACGATCATCGTTGCCGTCGCGGTCATCGTCCTTGGTGGCGTTCTCAACATGCTTGGCATCCGTCGGCTGGCCCTCCTTGCCCAGGCCGGTGTGGTCGTCGAGATCGCGGCCAGCCTCGTTCTCGGAACGATCCTGCTCATCGGTGATCGAAAGCAGCCGCTCAGCGTTATCTTCGACACGGGCGGTGCCGGCGGTGGCGACTACATCGGCGCGTTTCTCGCGGCCGCCCTCTTCAGCGTCTGGATCTTCTACGGGTTCGAGGCCTGTGGCGATATCGCCGAGGAGGTCCAAAATCCTTCGCTGAAGGTGCCCCGGGCGATGCAGCTGACGCTGGGCGTTGGCGGTCTCGTGTCGATCTTCATCACCCTTGCGCTGATCCTGGCCGTACCGGACATTGGCGCGGTGATGAGCGGCGAAGACGCCGACCCGATCGGCGGGATCCTGCTCGCGACCTTCGGGGAAGCCGGATCCAAGATCGCGACCGCCATGATCCTGTTCGCCTTCGTCTCGTGCACGATCGCGATTCAGGGTGCGGCGATCCGGCTTGTCTACTCGTTCGCTCGCGACGGCATGGTCGTCGGATCGGAGATGTTGTCACGCGTTCACCCGCGCCTGCACATGCCCCCGGGCGCGGTCGCCGTCGCCGTGATCGTGCCGGCGATCATCACCCTGCTGCCGTCCGCGACCGTGTCGATCATCATCACGTTTGCCGTCGTCGGCATCTACATCGGGTTCCAGAGCGTCGTGCTGGCGACGCTGATCGCCCGAAATCGGGGCTGGCGACCAGGTGGATCCTTCAGCCTCGGGCGCTGGGGGATGCCGGTGAACGTGGGTGCGCTCGTGTACGGCGTCTCGGCGATCGTGATCCTGTCGGTCAAGACGGGAGAAGGGCTCGAGTCGTTTGTTGATCGGTGGCTCGTTCCGTTGAGCGCCGCGATCGTGTTCATCCTGGGGCTCGCGTACCTCGTCCTGGTCCGGCCCACGGAGAATATTCGTCAGGACGCGCGATCCGCAGCTTCCGACGTGCGCTAGCCGACCCCGTTCCGGTTCGTTTCTTGAGCCCGCACGGCGCGACGGAGGCCGTCGTGCCGTGCGCCTTGGGCCATCGTGCCGCTCGACGCCGGTCGACCGGCGGATTGACGAAGGATGAGTCTGACGACGCCCGCGACGGACCAGACGCTCCGCGGTGAGCTCCGTGATCAGCTGGTCGCAGCAATGCAGCGCGTGCCGGAGCTCGCCGGACGCGAGCTCCAACTCACCCCCTTGTCCGGCGGGATCACGAACCGCAACTTCCTCGTGGAAGCGTCGGGGGTGCCCGATCGGTACGTCATCCGCCTGGCCGGCAACGACACGCACCTCCTGGGGATCAGCCGCGAGGTCGAGCACGTTGCGACGGTTGCCGCGGCCGGCGTGGGCGTGGGCCCCGAGGTCGTCGCCTTCATCCGGCCCGAGGGCTACCTCGTGACCCGGTTCATCGTGGGCAGCCCGGTCTCGTACGAAGCCGTCCATCGGCCGGAGACGATCCGGCGCGTCGCGGATTCGATCCGCCGCTTCCACGACGGGCCGCCGATTCCCGGCCTGTTCATCCCCTTCCGCATCGTCGAGGCGTACCGGGCCCTGGCCATGGCGAGGGGCGTCCCGATCCCTGCCGCCTATGAGCTGGCCATGGCAATCGCGCGAAGGATCGAGCTCGCGTTCCTTGCGTCGCCGGTGGAGCTCCGGCCGTGCCACAACGACCTCCTGAACGGCAACTTCATCGACGACGGGGAGCGGATCCGGATCGTCGACTGGGAATACGCAGGCCTGGGCGACCCGTTCTTCGACCTCGGCAACTTCTCGGTCAACCACAGCCTCACCACGGACGAGGACGCCGTGCTCCTCGAGGGCTACGAAGGCGAAGTCCGGCGCCCGCGCATCGCACGGCTGTTCCTCATGCGGATTGCCTCGGATTTCCGCGAGGCGATGTGGGGCGTGCTCCAGCAGGGGGTCAGCACGCTCGATGTTGACTTCGTGGCCTACGCGGCGGAGCATTTCGACAGGCTCCTGGCGAACGCCTCGACGCCGGCCTTTGAGCACGCTCTGCGTGACGCGGCGGAAGGGTAGGCCGGCAGGAGTGGCCCGCAGGGGCCGTGAGGAGCAGCTATGAGCGTCCCGTCGACCGGCAATCGGCGCCCCGATCGCGCGACCCTTCTCGCATTCACCGGGGTCGTGCTCTTCGGCGGGATCAATGGGCTCGGGGTCCGACAGACCGTTCATGAGCTGGCCCCGTTCTGGGGTGCCACGCTTCGCATCCTGGCGGCCGGCCTCATCTTCCTTCTGATCGTTTTCGCATCGCGCCGGCCCCTGCCGCGTGGGCGGAGCCTCGCCGGCGCGGTGCTCTACGGCGCCATCGGGTTCGCAGCGAGCTACGGCTTCATCTACCAGGCCCTGCGGGAGCTTTCAGCAGGCACGACGCAGGTGCTCGTCGCGCTGACTCCGCTCCTCACGTTCGGACTGGCAATCGCCCACCGCCAGGAGCGATTCCACATCCAGGGACTGGCCGGCGCTCTCGTCGCACTGGCCGGCATCGCGATCGTCGTCCTGGATCAGCTGACCGTGGATGTTCCAGTTGGTGCCCTGGTCCTGGTGTTCCTTGGCACGGTCTGCATCGCAGAGACCGGCGTCATTATCAAGTGGATCCCGAAGAGCGATCCGTTTGCGACGAACGCCGTCGCGATGTTGACCGGCGGGGCGATGCTCCTGGGACTGTCCGTCGCGACCGGTGAGGCCCGGGTCCTGCCAGTCGAGACCGCGACGTGGCTGGCCGTCGGCTACCTCGTGGTCTTCGGCTCGGTCGTCATGTTCGGGTTGTACCTGTTCGCCCTGCAGCACTGGACCGCCTCCGCCGTTTCGTACACCACTCTCCTCCTGCCGCTCGTGACCCTGACCGCGGGCGCGGCCGTGGCCGGGGAGCGTGTCTCGCCGCTCCTCGTGGTTGGTGGCGCGATCGTCCTTGCCGGCGTGTACGTGGGCGCCTTCCTGAAGATTCGACCGGCTCGGTCGTCGGCATCGGCACTGCCGGAGTGCGTGCCAGTGGATGCGGAGCTCGCGACCGGCCGATAACCGCGGCGGGCGCCCGGCGATGATCCAGCGGACCGCATAGACGTCGGTCCGCCGCCCTCACCAGCGCGGCGCCTGAGGCGGTACCGTACCCGCAAGGGTTGGGCGGTCGGCGACGGGCAGGCAAGCCGAGGAGGGTGAACCAGACGTGGATCAGGCGCGGGTGGTCGTCATCGGCGGCGGCATCACCGGGTGCAGCGTCGCCTACCACCTGGCAGAGGCGGGCCTGACCGACGTGCTCCTGGTCGAGAAGGCGCAGCTGACCGCGGGATCCACGTGCCAGGCCGCCGGCCTCGTCACGATGTTCAGCCCCTCGAACACGATGATGCGGTTCCGCCGCTACAGCGTTGAGCTGTACGAGAGGCTCGGGGTGTTCGAGCGGGTCGGCAGCCTGCGGCTCGCCTCCTCGCCGGAGCAGCTTCGAGAGCTCGAGCGGACGGCCAGCCGCGCCCGCGGCATTGGCCTCGACGCGGGGGTCATCTCGGCGAAGGCGGCGCGGGCTCTCATGCCGGCGATCTCACCGGATTCGCTCTACGGCGGGGTCCACACTCCGGGCGACGGCCACCTGGACCCGCATATGGCGACCCATGCGGTCGCGGATGCGGCCCGAACCCTCGGCGTCCGGTTCCAGCTCAATACCAGGGTGACCGGGTTTGAGATGTCGCCGGGGCGGGACGTTCGTCGCGTGCTCACCGACCGTGGTCCCATCTCGACCGAGCTCGTCGTGAACGCGGCCGGGATGTGGGCGCCCCAGGTCGCGGCGATGGTCGGGGCATTCCTGCCGTCCACGCCGGTTGATCATCAGCACGTTGCCCTGAAGGCCGTGCCCGGGCACGAGCTGCCGCGCGACATGCCCTGTTTCCGCGACCCCGACAACCTCGTCTACGGCAAGAGCGAGCACGGCGGGATGGTCTTCGGCGGGTACGAGGCAGAGCCGAACGCGCGCTGGCTGGACGGGGTCCCGTGGGAGCACGCGGCGACGTCACTTCCGCCGGACTGGGAGCGCTTTGCTCCGCTGATGGCCGGCGCGATCCGCCGTTTCCCGTTCCTGGTCGACGCGGAAGCGATCCGTCTCGTCTGCCACCCAGACGCCATGACCCCGGATTCGAACCCGCTGCTGGGGCCGATGCCCGGCGTCCGCGGGTTCTGGGTCGCTGCCGGCCTCTCGCTCAATGGCTTCGGGGGTGGCGGCGGTATCGGGCGGGCCCTTGCCGGATGGATCACCGCGGGGGATCCCGGCGTGGATGTCGCGCCGTATCGCGCGTGGCGGTTCGCGGACACGTACCGGGATCCGGCCTGGGTCGCCGCGCTTGGCCGGGAGGCCTATGCGGACTACTACCGCCTCCGCTTCCCGTACGACGCGGACGACGCCGGCCGGCCGCGTCGCCTGTCCGCGCTGCACGGCCGGCTCCAGGAGACCGGAGCGGTGTTCGGGACAAAGGCCGGCTGGGAGCGGGCCGACTTCCACGATCCCGGGCGGCCCTGGCGGCGCGCCGGACGGCAGGGCCGCGACCAGGGCTGGGCCAGGCCCGACTGGTTCGAGCGGGTAGGGGAGGAGCACCAAGCGGTTCGGGAGCGGGCGGGAATCATCGATCTGACCTCGTTCGGGAAGATCGAGGTCGATGGTCCGGGTGCGCTCGCGGTCCTCCAGCGCGTCTGCGCGAACGACGTGGACCGACCGGTCGGGTCCGCGGTCTACGGCCAGTTCCTTGACCAGCGGGGCGGCATGCTCGCCGACGTCACCGTGACGCGACTCGCTCCGAACCGCTTTCGCGTCGTGACCGGGGCGGGCTACCTCGCCGCGGATCTCGGCTGGATCCGAGCCAATATCCTCGACGAGGACGACCACGTGAGGATCCGCGACGTGACCGCCGACTGGACGGTGATCGGGCTGTGGGGTCCCCGAGCCCGGGACGTCCTGGCCGCCACCACCCGTGACGATGTCTCGAACGCGGGGATTCCACTCCGGACTGCTCGCCGTGTCTCGGTCGGGGCGTCAGCCGCGCCCGTTCTGGCGACCCGGATCAGCTATGCGGGCGAGCTCGGCTGGGAACTGACCGTCGCGCCTCACTGGGCGGTACAGGTCTGGGACGCGCTCGTCGAGGCGGCCCGGGACCTCGTCGTCGGGATGGAACCGGTTGGGTACCGCGCCCTGGAGTCGCTCCGGCTCGAGAAGGGCTATCGCTACTACGGCGCGGAGCTGACGACACAGGATTCACCGTTCGAGGCGGGCATGGGGCCATTCATCCGGCTCGGCAAGGGCGCCTTCATCGGCCGCGATGCGGTCACCGCGGAGCAGGCGGCCGGATTGGATCGCCCGGCGCGCAGGCTGCGGACGGTGACGATCGGTGGCAACGAGTGGCTGCCGGTCTATGGCGGCGAGGCGGTCCGGATCGAGGGCGAGGTGGTCGGTCGGCTGCGCAGCGCCGCGTTCGGTTACACCGTCGGGCGAATCGTGGGGACGGTCTACCTCCCGTCCTCGGTCGTTGAGGGGGCGGCGATCGAGGTCGATGTCTTCGATGGCCGCGAGGCTGGCGTCGTCGCCGCGGACGTGCTCCACGATCCCGCAGGCGCCCGAATGCGCAGCTAGGATCGCGATTACGATGCCTCTCTTCCGAAAGGGCCGAGCGGGGACCAAGCTCTTCTACGCGACCGATGTCCACGGGTCGGAGCGCACATGGAAGAAGTTCCTCAACGCCGCGAAGTTCTATGGCGCCGACGCCCTGGTCATGGGCGGCGACGTCATGGGCAAGCTGGCGATCCCGGTGATCCGTGAGGCGCGTGGCTCGTACCGGGCCACGATCCACGGCCGCGTGGAACGGGTCCACTCGGAGGCAGAGGTGGCCAGCATCCGAGCGAGGATCGGCGATCTCGGCTTCTACGACGTCGTCATGGACGAGGATCAATATCGGACGACGCAGGGCGATCCCGACGCCGTCGAGCGTCTTTTCGTCCGGCTCGCGACGGAGCGGCTGGCCCGCTGGATCGACCTCGCCGAGTCACGCCTCGCGGGGACCGGGATCAAGGTCTATGCGACCGGCGGCAACGACGATCTCACCGAGGTCATGGCCACGATGGATCGGACCGATACGCAGGCGTTCGTGGCGTGCGAGGACCGGGCGGTTCCGATCGACGATCAGCACGTGATGATCAGCATGCCCTACGTCAACCCGACCCCCTGGCATACGCCGCGCGAGGATGACGAAACCGGACTGGCCCAACGGATCGCGAAGCTGGCCGACGGGATCGGCGACCACGTCAAGATCATCTTCAACTTCCACGCGCCGCCGCAGGACTCGACCCTTGACACCTGTCCGATGCTCGATGCGTCCACGGACCCGCCGAGCCAGGTCGTTCGCGGCGGGCAACCGGTGCTGTACGGTGCGGGGAGCTCGGCCATTCGAACCTCGATTGAGCACTACCAGCCGATGCTCGGCCTGCACGGCCACATTCACGAGTCGCAGGCCGCCGCCCGCCTCGGCCGGACGGTCTGCATCAACCCGGGCAGCGAATACGGCGAGGGGATCCTCAAGGGCTGCCTGATCACCATTGCCGACGGCAAGGTCACCGGCTACCAGATGACAGCCGGCTAAACGGGGGCCGTCGGACCGGTGCCCACCGGTCCAGGCGGGATGAGGAGGTGTGATCGAAGGTTCGGTCCCGGCGTAGCGGGCGGTCCCGGAGGGGGATCGCCAGTCCAAGCTTCCCCGTAGCGAGGTGATGGCATGGCAACGGCTGCTCAGACGATGCCCGAGGTCTTCGTCCGGAAGTCCTCCGGGCTCGTCCGCGTGATGTCCCCCCGGTCGGCGTTCGTCTACAACGTCCTGACCATGGGGCTGATCTTCCCCTGGACGTACCTGTGGGCTCCGGGCGCGCTGCCCGGCGGTCAGCTCGTCTGGGGGATCCTCCTGGCGATGGTCCTCGAGATCCCTATCGCGCTCGCCTACGTCTGGCTCTCGACGGCGCTGCCCCGGTCGGGCGGTGACTACGTCTTCCAGAGTCGTGTGCTGGGCGGCGGCATCGGGTTCACCCTGGTCTTCTCCGGATTCGTGATCTGGATCCTTCAATGGGTGGCCCTCTCGGGCTGGCTCTTGTCGGCCCTCGGATTCGCGCCCCTCTTCCTGGGCCTCGGAGCGGCGACCGGCAGCGCGTCGTTCGTGGACGTTGCGACCTGGTTCACGACCCCGACCGGGATCATCGTGACCAGCATCGCCAACGCCCTCGTGGCGGCGGTCATCCTCACGTCCGGCTTCAAGAACTACGTCCGGCTCCAGCGGGTCATGTGGGTGGCGATCCTGATTGCCTTTGCGACGATGCTCGTGGTGCTCGGCACGACGACGCCGAGCGATGTACCGGGCAAGCTCGACGCCTTCTCCGCGGCGATCGGCGGCTCGCCGTCGTTCACGGCCGACGCGATCGCCGGGGCGCAGGGCGCCGGGGTTGACCTCCACCCGCCCTTCAGCCTGCTGGCAACGCTGCTCATCGCCCCGATCGCGTGGACCTCGCTCCAGTGGGCGACATACTCGGCGCAGCAGAACGGCGAGATCAAGTCCGCGGGCTCATTCCGCGACCAGCTGTTCATCATCGTCGGGTCGTTAGTCCTCACCGGCGTGCTGCTCGCCGTCCTCGCGTTCGTGCTCGAGCGCGCGGTCGGAACCGAGTTCCTGTACGTCGCCGGCTCCGGGTACTGGAGCTACGTGGGCGAGGCAAGCCTGGCCGGGTCCTACCTCTGGCCGAACATCATCGCAACGGCCATCGCGAACAACCCCCTCGTGACGATCCTCATCGCGGCGGGATTCATCCTCAACGCCCACCAGATCGTCCATAACTGCTACATCGGCATGACCCGGGTCATGGTGGCAATGAGCCTTGATCGGCTGCTGCCCGAGATGGTCAGCCGCGTCTCGGATCGCTTCCACACGCCGGTCAACGCCCACGTGATCTACTTCGCGGCGAGCCTGCCGGTCATCTGGCTGTACAACAACTTCTCGGCGACCGCGGCGGACGGCACGATTACGACGTGGACCTCGCTGACGCTAGGCGTGACCTTTGCGTGCGGCTACGTATTCGTCGGCACTGCTCTTGCGGGCGCGCTGCTGCCGTTCCGGGCAAAGAGCCTCTACGAGTCATCGCCCGGTGCGGCCTACAAGTTCGGCGGTTACCCGCTGGTGACGATCGTGGGGCTCATCGGCGCCGTGGCCGGCGTCGTCTTCCTGTACCTGTTCCTGACGAACGCCACGCTCGGCCTGACCAGCGACCTCGCCTATAGAGTGGTCCTGGGCGTGATCGTCTTCTCGCTCGGCTGGTATCTCGTGACGTATTTCGTCCGGCGCTCGAGCGGAATCAACGTCGACTATGCGTTCAAGGCGATTCCACCGGAGTGATCCGCGGGTCGATCTGAAATCAGGCAATGGCCCGGGCACCGCCCGGGCCATTCGATTCAGCCGGCGGTCGTCCTCCCCAGCCAATCCTCGAACTCCGGGCCATCGATCATCGCCTGGGCTCGCGTCCAACGATCGACGGCCCAGCCCCAGAAGTCGTAGTCGATGGTGGAGATCCGGGCCTGGATGGCGGCCCAGAGCGTCCAGCCGACGTCGGACATGATCATCTGGAGCCGGCACCGGGCGAGGAGCGCGGGCGTCGCTTCGCCGAAGTACGCAGCCACCAGCTCTCGGAGACGGGCCTCGTCGAAGCCGAGCTCCTGGGCGGTGTTGCCGAGCTCGAACGTGGGGTCGTTGTTGCCGCTGTACTCGTAGTCCACGATCCACAACCGATCGCCGTCGTCGAGGTAGTTTTCGGCGAGCAGGTCGTTGTGGCAGGGGAGGGCCTTGATGGGGCTTGCCTGCAGCGCCGAATCGATCCGCGGGACTGCCCCAAGATGCTCGCGGTAGCCGTCCGGGACCGGGATCCCGCGCTCGTCGATGACGCCGAGATAACGCGCCGATAGGGCCACCATGTCGAAGTCGTCGCGGAAGCGGGGGCCGTCATGCAGCCGCAGCAGCGCCTCCGCAATGCGGTCGGGCTGACCCGGCGCGGCGAAGGCGGCATTGGACATGGTCCGGGCGTCCAGCCACTCGAGGACGATGACGTCCCACGCCGGCAGATGATGAAGCACGCGAGCCCCGACCCCTGCCGCGGCTGCCGCCCTGGTGTTGTGCAGCTCGTTGGCGCGGTCAACGGCCAGGAGGTCCGTCCCGGCGCTCGGGATCCGGACGAAGTGCGGGAGCCCATTCACGGTGACGCGGAAGTTCCGGTTGGTCAACCCACCGGTGATCGGCGAGGTGACGACATCGCGCCCGCGCCACGCCGGGACCGCGGCAACGACCTCCTCGATCGACGGACTGACGTTCGCACTCACACCGTCGGCGAGCGTACAGGAGGGAACGGCGCCTGCGCCCGGCCCGCCCGCTCGCTACCCTTTGCCGATGGTCGAGCATGCCCGGGCGGTGATCATCGGCGGCGGCGTCGGCGGGACGTCGATCGCGTACCACCTGACGGAGCTCGGGTGGAAGGACATCGTCCTCGTGGACCGCGCGGAGCTGACCTCTGGATCCACGTTCCACAGCGCCGGACTCGTGGGCCAGCTACGTAGCAGCGTGACCTTGACGCGCATGATGATGTACGGCGCCGAGCTCTACCGGCGCCTGACCGCGGAGACCGGCGTGGACGTCTCGTGGCACGAGGTCGGCTCACTCCGTCTTGCCTCCACGAAGGCCCGCTACGAGGAACTCCAGCGCCAGGCTGGCTGGGCGAAGACCTTCGGGCTGCCGCTCGAGCTGATCTCGGCGAAGGAGGCACAGGATCGATTCCCGCTGATGACCCTGGACGGCATCCTCGGTGCGGTCTGGCTGCCGACCGACGGCTGGCTGGATCCGTCCGGGCTCGCCCAGGCGCTTGCGGCCGGTGCCAGGGCGCGTGGCGCGCAGATCCGCCAGCACACGCGGGTGACGGGCGTGAACGTAGATCGCGGCCGGGTGACCGGCGTCGAGGTCGAGGACCGCGACGGCTCCCGATCCACGATCGCGGCTGATGTCGTCGTCAACGCCGGGGGGATGTACGCCCCGGAGATCGGGCGGATGGCCGGCGTCACCGTCCCGATCATCCCGATGGCCCATCAGTATCTGTTCACCCATTCCATTGATGGCGTGCACCCGCGCCTCCCGACGATGCGCGACCCTGACAACCTGTGCTACTTCCGCGAGGAGGTCGGCGGGCTGTGTATGGGCGGCTACGAGCGCGACCCGGCGCCGTGGTCCCTCGACGGCGTCCCGGCGGACTTCAACCACCGCCTGCTGGATCCGGACTGGCCCCGCTTCCAATCGATCATGGATGGGGCAATCCGACGGGTTCCTGCGATCGCCGACGCCGGCGTGACCCGGATGATCAACGGCCCCGAGGCGTTCACCCCGGACAACGAGTTCATCCTCGGCGAGAGCGAGGTTCGCGGGTTCTTCGTGGCCGCCGGGTTCTGTGCGCACGGGATCGCGGGGACCGGAGGCATCGGTCAGCAGATGGCCCGCTGGATCGTCGAGGGCGAGCCGGAACTCGACCTCTGGAAGATGGACATCCGCCGCTTCGGCGGCCAGTACCGGAGCCAGCAGCTGACGCTCGCGCGGTCCTACGAGAACTACGCGACCTACTACGACATCCACTACCCGAACGAGGAACGCCTGGCCGCCCGACCGCTGCGGATCTCGCCGGCCTACGACGAGCTCGCCGCACTGGGTGTCGTGTTCGGTGAGAAATCCATGTGGGAGCGCCCCAACTGGTTCACCCCGAACGAGGACGGCGCCGGCGTGTCGTCCCGGGCAGCCCTCGAGGCACTCTGCCCGCGGGGCTGGGCCGGCGAGCACTGGAGCCCCGCGATCGGGGCCGAGGCGCTGGCAACACGCCGGAACGCCGGCCTCTTCGACGAGTCGAGCTTCGCCAAGATCGAGGTCGAGGGGGCCGGTGCCCTCGCCTACCTCCAGTACCTGTGCGACAACGACATCGACCGCCCGGTCGGCAGCATCGTCTATACGCAGATGCTCAACCGGCGCGGCGGGATCGAGTGTGACTTCACGGTCACACGGCTCGCCGAGGATCGCTTCTTCATCGTCACCGGGACGGCGTTCGGGAACCATGACCTCGGCTGGATCCGCAAGCACCTGCCCGACGATGGCAGCGTCAGGGTGCGGGATGCGACGTCGGGGCGGGCCTGCTTCGGGTTGTGGGGGCCGCGGGCGCGGGACATCCTCGCGCCGCTGACGAAGGACGACGTCTCGGATGCGAGCTTCCCGTACATGACGGCGCGAGAGATCTCCGTCGGGGAGATCCCAGTGCTCGCGCTCCGGGTCACCTACGTCGGGGAGCTGGGCTGGGAGCTGTACCCGCCGGCCGAATACGGCCGGGCGCTCTGGAACGCGCTCTGGGCGGCCGGCCGCGCGTACGGGCTGGCGGCCGCCGGCTACCGCGCGATCGACTCCCTGCGACTCGAGAAGGGTTACCGCGTCTGGTCGAGCGACATCACCCCGGAGGAAACGCCGTACGAGGCTGGCCTCGGGTTCGCGGTCCACCTGGACAAGGGCGTGGACTTCCTGGGGCGCGAGGCCCTCGTGGCGGCGAAGTCGCTTGGGCCGCGCAAGCGACTGCGCTGTCTGGTGCTCGACGACCCCCGCTCAGTTGCGCTTGGCAACGAACCAGTTCGGGTCGGCGGCCAAATTGTGGGCCGGGTGACTAGCGGCGGCTACGGCTTCGCCGTCGAGCGCTCGATTGCTTACGCGTACCTGCCGCCCGAAGATGCGGCGATCGGCACACGCGGGGAGATCGACATCTTCGGCGA
>Ga0334722_10005892_pt1 | contig 12260 bp, 7 predicted proteins | sample C3_bottom_MG_FD_207210 | JGI IMG/M metagenome (GOLD analysis project Ga0334722, IMG submission 207210) | Sediment microbial communities from Yellowstone Lake, YNP, Wyoming, USA - C3_bottom | ecosystem: Environmental > Aquatic > Freshwater > Lake > Sediment | place: USA: Wyoming | collected...
TGGGGCTTGCTGTTCGCGGCCGAAGGCACGGGCCAGCGCTGGTTGCGCAGCTGGGCGAGGGGATGGCCGCGCAGTTATCGCCTGCGGTTGTCGCTGGCGTTGTTTGCGTTCTTCGTGCTGCCCGCCGGCGGGTTTGCCGCGTGGAGCTACCGGCGCCTGCAGGCCGACGACCGGCAGAGCCGCGACTTGCTCGTGCGCGAGACACTGCGCGGTGTGGCGGCCTCGTCCGACAGCGTCCAGCTCAGTGAGGCAGCATTGCGGTTCGATACGCCGCTGCTGCTCTTCGCCAACGGTATTCTGGTCGGGTGGAGCGATCCGCTCTACGACGCGCTGGCGCCGGTCGGCCGCCTGCTCCCCCCGCCCGTCGTGCGCGCGCTGGGCGCCAACGACGACCTGCTTGCGGGCATGGATGAACTGGTCGGGCGCAGCGCCGTGCGGTTTGGCTACCGCGCGGCCGTGGATCCGACGGGCGTGCGTCTCGTATTGTCGGCACCCGCGCGCAGCGACGAACTGGCGCTCGACCGGCGGCGGCGCGATGTGACCGTGCTTGTGCTCGTCGTCACCGCGCTCGGCGCGCTCGCGGCGTTCTGGCTGAGCGGGCTTGCCGCGCGCACCTTCGCGCGCCCGATAGACGCGCTGCGCCTCGCCGCGCTCGCCGTGGCCGGCGGCGCTCGAGAACCGCTGCCGGAAGGGCGCCCGCCGGTCGAGTTTGAGCCGGTGTTCGACGCATTCCGCCGAATGGCCGCCGATCTCGGCGCGAGCCGCGACGCCCTCGAAGCCGCGGAACGGAGGCTCGCCTCCGTGCTCCGCGACGTGGCGAGCGGCGTGGTCGCCGTGGACGCCGACGGGCGGCTGACCCTCGTGAATCCGCGCGCCGTCGCGCTGCTGCCGAACAATCCGGCGCCGGGGATGCTGGCCGATGACGTGCTCGATGCGCCCCTCGCCGAGCGGGTGCGGCGGTTCCTCGCGGGCGGCACCGAGCAGGAAGAGTTTGATATCGAGCGGCGCGGCGGCGTGCAACTGCACGTGCGATTGACGCGGCTGCTGCGCGGCGCGCGCGGTGCCGTGATCACGCTCGACGACTTGACCGAACTCGCGCGCGCCCAGCGCGTGCTGGCGTGGGGCGAGATGGCGCGCCAGGTCGCGCACGAAATCAAGAATCCGCTGACGCCGATGCGCCTTGGCATGCAGCATCTGCGGCGCGCGCGCGGCGACTCCCGCGTAAACTTCGACGAGGTCCTGGAGCAGAACACCGAACGCATGCTCGCGGAGATTGACCGGCTTGACGAAATCGCGCGCGCGTTCAGCCGCTATGGGATGCTTCCCGACGAGCAGGCCGCGCCGGGCGCGGTGGACGTGGCCGCGGTGGTCACGGATGTCGTGCGCCTCGAGCAGCTTGGCAAGGACGGCGTCGAGTGGCACGTGGACGGGGTCGGGGCGTCGGTAATCGCGTTCGCGCGCGAGCCGGAGCTGCGCGAGGCGCTGCTCAACGTGCTTGAGAACGCGCGCCACGCCGAGAGCACGCACGTTCGCATTTCGGTGGGCAAGGGTGAAGGCGCGGTGTGCATCGTGGTGCGCGACGACGGCCATGGCATTGCCGCGGACGTGTTGCCGCGCGTTTTCGAGCCGCATTTCTCAACGCGCACGAGCGGGAGCGGCCTGGGGCTCGCGATCAGCCGCCGCCTCATCGAGGGATGGGGAGGGGGCATCGAGGTGGCAAGCGCGCCTGGCGAAGGGACGACCGTGACGATCCGGCTGGTCGGCAAGGGTGCAACCTGACAATTTCAACGAGCCGATGACCGCCTCTTCGCCCCCGCTCCAGTCGCGCACGTCCGGCGTGCCCGCGCACCTCGACCGTTGGCAGCTGCCACCGGGCTGGCGGTGGGGTGACGAGGGCGTGTCGCTGCCGTATCGCCACTCGATGCAGGTGATTGACGCGTTCGAGCGCCCGCTTGCGCTGGTCACCGCGCCGGATCCGGCGCACGAGGCATGGCTCTTTGCCGAAGCGCGGCATCTGGCGCACCGCAATCACCCGAGCATTCCCACCACGTATCACTACTGGCGGCGATATCGCGAGAGCCGTCGCGGGCCGGGCTATCTGCGACGCTGGGTGGCGGGCGAAACAGTCGGCGCGCGGCTCCGGCGCATTAGCACCGAGACGGTGCCGTACATGCTGCGCGTGTTGCGCGCCGTGGGGTCGGCGCTCGCCTACCTGCACGACACAGGCACGACGCACGGGGCGATCTCGCCGGACACGATCTACACCACGCCGACGGAGCGCCTCTACCTCCTGGGCTGGCAGTGGGCGGTGCCGCTCGAGGAGATTCCTCCAGGGCTGCGTCCCGACCCGGCGCTGGTGCCCATGCCGCAGGAACTTCTGCAGGACCCGTGGCGGCCGACACCGGCGAGCGATCAGTGGCAGCTTGGCGCGGTGTGCTTCGCGATTCTCACGGGCGAACTGCCCCCGCGCTCGGCGGTGCCGCCGGTGCGGTACGTGCGCCCGGAATGTCCGGCGAGCGTCGCCGAGCTGGTGGATCGCGCGCTCGCCCCGGAGCCCGGCGATCGGTTCTTCAACCTCCCCTCGATGCTGCGCCAGATCGAGCGCATCTCGGGCACCGGCACGCCACTCGTCGTCGGGGTCGAGCGATCGTCGGGCGAGCATCGCGCCATCTCGGAAGAAGACCGGCTGCGCTGGGCGACGGGTGACGACTACGAGGTGCTCGCCGCGCTCGGCGCGGGCCAGTACGGCTCGGTGTGGCGCGTGCGCGACTTGTCGCTCGAGCGCGAGGTGGCGCTCAAGATGCTCCACCCGAACTTCGCGCGGAACGAAGACGCCGTGGCGCGCTTCCGGCGCGAGGCGCGGCTGGCGGCGCAGCTCAAGCACCCGTCCATCGTGCCCATCTACGCCTGGGACTCAAAGGGCGACGTGTCGTGGTACATCATGGAGCTGCAGGAAGAAGGCTCGGTGGCCGATCTCGTGGCGCGCGAAGGGCCGCGCACCATTGCGGAGATCGCGCCGCAGGTGAACGCGGTGCTCGACGGGCTTGCGCTCGCGCACGCCAACGGAATCATCCACCGCGACATCAAGCCCGAGAACATCCTCATTGACCGCTACCGCCGGTGGCGGCTCTCCGATTTCGGCATTGCGCACGCGCTCGGCGACGACAAGGCCGGCGCGTCGGGCACGCCCGCGTTCGCGGCGCCCGAACAGTTGCTGGGCGAAGCGCAGGGTGTTGCGGCGGATCTCTTTGCGGTCGCGGGGATCGTGGTCTTTGCGCTCACCGGCAAACTTCCCTTTGGTGGCGGCGATGCGCGGACGATTCTCGCGCAGCAACTCGCCGGCACGGTGGACCTGAGCGCATTCCCGCCTGAGCTCGCGGACTGGCTGCGGCGCGCACTGCAGCCGGAGCCCGAGCGGCGCTTCGCCGACGCGACCGTGATGCAGCGCGAGTGGCGCGCGCTGACGCGCGAGCTCGCCGCGCAGGAGCGGCGGGCCACGCGCTGGAAGCGGTGGTGGAAAGCGCTCCGCCGCTTCTTCCGGGTCACTCGCTAGACGCTACAGCGCGCCGCGCACCGTCTTTACGTTCACGAACGACCGGAGCCCTTCGCGCGCCAGCTCGCGCCCAATGCCGCTCGCCTTCACGCCGCCGAAGGGGAATCGCGGATCGCTGGCCATCATGCCGTTGATGAACACAGTGCCCGCTTCGATGCCGTCGGCGAAGCGGCGCGCTTCGTCCGCGTCGCGCGTCCACACGGCCGCGCCCAGTCCGAACGTCGTGTCGTTTGCGAGCGATAGCGCCTCGTCGGCGGAGCGCACGCGAAAGAGCGGCGCGACCGGGCCGAACACTTCCTCGCGCGCCGCCGCGGCGTCGCGCGGAACGTCCACGAGCACCGTCGGCGGATAGAAGTGCCCCGGTCCCGCGGGCAGCGTGCCGCCGCAGAGCACGCGCGCACCGGCGGACAGCGTGCGGCGCACCTGGTCGTCCACTTCGGCGCGAATCGCGGCCGTGGCGAGCGGGCCGATCTCTGTGCGTTCGTCCAGCGGATCGCCCACGCGCATCGCCCGCATCGCGGCCGTGAAGCGTTCCACGAACGCGTCGTACACGTCGGCGTGCACGATGAACCGCTTGGCGGCGATGCACGACTGGCCGTTGTTGATGCACCGCGCCGCGGCGGCCGTTTTCGCCGCAGCGTCCACCTCGGCGCTGGCGAGCACCACAAACGGATCGCTGCCGCCGAGTTCGAGGACGCACGGTTTCACGGCCCGACCTGCGCGCGCGCCGACGTCGCGCCCGGCCGCCTCGGAACCGGTGAGCGTCACGGCGGCAATGCGCGGGTCGTCAATCAGCGCGCCGGCCCGCGCGCCGCTGATGAGCAGGGAGGTGAACACGCCGTCCGGGGCGCCCGCATCGGCAAACAGGCGCTCGATGGCGAGCGAACACTGCGGCACGTTCGACGCGTGCTTGAGCATCACCGCGTTGCCCGCGGCGAGCGCCGGCGCCGCCGCGCGAATCGCCTGCCAGTACGGGAAGTTCCACGGCATGATGGCGAGGAGCACGCCGAGCGGATCGAAGTGCACCGCGCCGTCCTCGTGCCCGTCGCGAACCACGCGTTCGGGCGCCAGGAAGGCGGGCGCCATGTCGGCGTAGTAGCGGCACGCGAGCGCGCACTTGGCCACTTCCTGACGCGACGCTTCGATCGGCTTGCCCATTTCGAGCGTCGCGAGGCGCGCGAGCGACTCGCGGGTGGCATCGAGCAGGTCCGCGGCGCGGCGGAGCATCGCGACGCGGTCGGCGAGGGAGGTCGCGCGCCAGCGGCGCGCCGCGGCGTGGGTGCGCGCGACGCGCGCTTCGACGTCGGCGTCGGTATGATCGGCGATCGTCGCGAGCACGTCGCCGGTGGCGGGGTTCACGCTGGTCTGCGGCATGGAGGCACGATGCACACCACGGACGGCGCGCGCCAGTACGGTCGCCGCGCCGCTAGGCCGGCTGCATCTCGTCGAGCCGGCTGATGTCGAGCGACATCACGCCTTCGGCGTCGGGCGGGTTGAAGATGTTGGTGAACTTCATCCCCCACACGAGCTGGTCCGGCTTGTACGACGTGCGCGCGTGCACGGTCGTCGCGAAGGTGTCGTCCATGCCGGAGAGGAGCAGCAGGATCTCGGCGTCCTTCTCGTGCAAGGCGTTCGCGTCGAGCGCCCAGAGCGGGCTCGCCGGCGTGATCGGATGCACAATCGTCCATGCGAGCGGGAAGAACGTCACCTCGGCGCGGTCGAGTACGAGCGGGCGGTAGCGGCGCAACGGCGTGCCGCTGGTTGCGTCAATGTATGAGAACGACAGCTGCGCCTTGAGTTCGATGAGTTCATTCTTGCGGCGGTTGGCCATGCGGATCATCAGCGCCTTGCCGTCCTTGAACGGTGCGATGACCGCCTGCTTGCTGAACGTGATGGCGGCTGTCGGGCGGGCGAAGCGCGCGAAGAACAAGCCGGTGATCAGCGCCTGCGCCAGCACGCCGACCAGCGCTTCGGCGGTCATCACCAGGTGCGCCGCCGACCCCGCGGGGCTGAGGTTGCCGTAGCCGATCGTCGCGAACGTCTCGACGGAGAAGAAGAACGCGGTCGCGAACGGTCCCGTGGTGGTGGCGCTGGCGTTGCCGACGATCGAGCCCGCGCCGCAGAGCAGGTAGAGTGCGGAGAAGACGAGGTTGATGCCGAAGTAGATTGCGACGACCCATCCGAAGAACGCCGGCCAGCGCAGCGTCAGCGCGCTGTGGTACAGGCTGACGGCTTCGCTCCATGGCAGGCCCACGCGCCGCACGTTGAACGAACCGTCCGGGTTGAGCAGCCGCTTGCGGCTTGCCGTCGAAACGACCGCGCCAAAACCGAGGTCGCCCTTTTCCTCGGGCCCCTTGGCCGACGGGACGGCGGCGTAGTTCATGGTTTCCATGGCCAGCTAAGATATGTCAGCGCGCGGCGACGTGCTTGCGTAGGTTAGAAGAGGTCCCCCAGCGCACGCGCGGAATGACGCGGCGCGTGGTCATCGTGCGGTGAGACCCTTCAGCCGGTTCCGGATCCGTTGGCGGCCCTATGAACATCAACGAACTCGAAACGCCCGTGCCGCTCGTCGATCTCGACGTGATGGCGAGCAACCTGAACGCGATGCAGGCGTACGCCGATGCGCACGAGCTGCAGCTACGGCCGCACACGAAGACGCACAAGTCGGTGTACGTCGGCCGCGAACAGATGCGGCGCGGCGCCGCCGGCCTCACCTGCGCGACGCCGTACGAAGCAACGATCATGCAGCAGGCCAGCGACGATCTGCTCGTCGCGTACCCCGTGATCGGCCATGCCAAGCTCGACCGCCTGTTCAGCGTGCGCGAGGACGCGGCGCTGCGCGTGCAGCTCGATAACGCCGAGGCCATTGACCAGCTCTACGCCGCCGCGGTGCGGCACGATCGCGCCGTGGCGGTGACCGTGGAGTTCGATGCCGGCATGCACCGCGTCGGCGTGCCATCGCTCGACGACGCGATCGCGCTGGCGCACATGGTGCGCTCGAATCCGCCGCTCGAGTTTTCGGGCATCGCGTTCTACCCGGGACACATCCGCGAGCCCGTCACGTCGCAAGACGCGGCGCTCGAACGGCTGCGGCACCGCGTGGCGCAGGCCATCGAGGCATTCACCGAGGCGGGCATGCCGCCGTCCGTCGTGAGCGGCGGCTCGACGCCGACAATGTGGCGCTCGCACGAGATCACGGGCGTCACAGAGATCCGCCCGGGGACGTACGTCTACAACGATCGCACGACGGCGGAGATCGGCGCGTGCACGTGGGACGACTGCGCGTTCACCGTGCTCGCGACCGTGGTAAGCACGAGCGTGCCGGGGCAAGCGGTGATTGACGCGGGCACCAAATCACTCGGCCGCGAGCCGATTCGCGGCGCGGGCGGAGAGGGTTTCGGTGCCCTGCTCGAACGCCCTGAAGTCGTCGTGACGCGAATGAGCGAGGAGCACGGCATTCTCGACCTCACAACCACCGACTGGCGCCCGCAGGTCGGCGAGCAGGTGCGCGTGGTGCCCAACCATGTGTGCATCGTGACGCACCTGAACGACGTGATCTTTGGCGTGCAGGGCGACGAGGTGATCGCGTCCTGGCCGGTGGATGCGCGCGGCCGTGGGCACGGGATGCTGATCGGGGTGTAACTCTCCGCCCGCCGTCCGCTCGCATGTGAACGCCAGCGCGGTCCAGTCCGGCGGGTGCCTTACACCAGCACCCGGCGGACAGGACCCCGCCGTCGTTCACACTACGCGTTGTTCAGTGCGCCCGCGACCCCGACGTCATCGCCGCGACCATCTCGTTGAAGCCGGCCTCGGCGCGCTCCTCGCGCGTCAGCAGCGAGACGACGACGCCAACCAGGAACGACCCGGTAATCGTCACGATGGCTGGGTTCTTCAGCGGGAACCACGCCGCGCTCATGTAATCGCCGGCGAGTGCGAAGCCATTCTGCCCCGCGCTCACGGTTCGTCCCGCGGCGTAGAACTGTTCCGCGGTGCGCGTACGACGTGCGGCCCAATACGTGATGCCGAGCGTGACGCTGATGAACACAAAGAAGAACGCCATCGAGACGGCGTGTGGCTTGCCGATGGCGCTCATCTTCCGCCCTCCGACTTCAGGCGGCTGATCTCGCGGTCAAAGTGCGTGTTGGCCCACCGCACGTAGATCCACGTGGTCGCCCACGCGGCGACGATGACAACGGCGCCAAGCACGATGCCGACGCTGAGGCCCGGCGCGAGCAGGCGACCCATCGTCGGCTTCGCGTACGCGACGAGCAGGATGAAGCCAAAGTACACCGCGGCGACGACGGCGGTGAGCGCAATCGCGAGGCGCCACCGCCGTTCGTGGAGGGCGTGATAGCTCATGGGGGGCTCCTTGGGTGTGGGGACGGGCGACCAACCCGCAGTCGCCCGTCATCCGTTCACGCTACGTTTCGTCTGCCATCTGCCATCTGCCATCTGCCATCACCGTCCCATCACGGCAGCCTGCCCGGCGTATACGGCGCCCCCGCCTTCTCAAGCGCCGCTTCGATCTTGGGAATCGTCTCCTGCACCAACGTGCGCAACGCCGAGCGTTGCGGACCAAACTCCTGCTCCGCAATCTCGAGGTCGCGCATCATCGTGGCGGTCGGCGGCGCCAGCGTGCGTCCCATGTCGCCCGGAATGCCGCTCACGCGTTCGCTGATGGACGGCGGCGTGCCCTCTTGGCGCTCGCGCAGCACGTTGTCGCCGCGCAGTGCATCGAGAATGCCTTGCAGCGTCTTGATCGCCGCCCGCACGTCGCCCTGCACGGACGACGGAACGGCCGGCGTCAGATCGGCCGCGCGCTTCATCGCGTCGAGCCGAGTCTGCGTCGTAGTGGCCAGTTCCACCGCGCCGCTCACCTGCCGCTGCACTTCCTGCTGGCGCGTCATGAACTTCGCGCGGGCGGCGTGGTCGGCCATCGTAACCGTGCCGGCCGGATCGTTGAGCACTTCGATCGTCTGCCTGGTGCCGATCGCCGTGGTGACGCCGTCAAGTCGCTGCGCGACGCTCACCGTGTACTTGCCCGGCACGACGAACGGACCGCTCGGCCCGAAGCCGCCCTGCTGGCCCTCTTCCTCGCCACCCGCGCCGCCGCCACCGCGGCCACCGCGGCCGAGTGTCGGCGCCGCATAGCGCAGGTCCCACGCGACGCGCTGGAAGCCCTTGCCCGTCGGCCCCGTGATCGTGCGAATCGGCGCGCCAGTGGAGTCGCTGATCGTGATCGTCACGCTCGGCGCTTCTTCGAGCGCTTCGGCTTTCAGCGCCTCCATTGACGGATAGCTGATCGGTTTTCCCGCCTTGTCGGCGGCTTTCTCCGCCTCCACGCGCTTCGCCTGCCTGGTCTTCAGCGCGTCGGGGAGGTAGTACGTGATGACCGCGCCGTACGGCGGATTGTCCGCGGTATAGAAGTTCTCGCCCTGGAAGCTCTTGCCGCGGCCGCCGTAGTTCTGCGTCGTGACGTAGAGCCATGTGCGGCGGACCGGTTCGACACCGGCGGCCTTGAGCGATTGCGCCGTGGCGCGTCGCAGCGGGGAGTAATCGTCGAGCACATAGAAGCCGCGCCCGAACGTCGCGATCACCAGATCGTTCTCGCGCTTCTGCACCACGAGATCGCGCACGGCGATTGTCGGCAGGCCCGGCACCTTGAACCAGTGCTTGCCGCCGTCCTTGCTTGCCCACGCGGCGAACTCGGTGCCGGCGAAGAGCAGGTTGGCGTCCACGTGATCTTCCGCGAACGCATACACGGAGCCGCGCGCCGGAAGGTCACCGACGATTGACGTCCACGAGCGGCCCGCATCGGTGCTCTTGAGCAGGTACGGCTTGAAGTCGCCGTTCTGGTGGTTCTCCACCGCCGCGTACACGGTCTTGGCGTCGTGCTGCGACGCCTTGATGCGCGCGACGTACGCGTCCTTCGGCACGCCCGGCAACGAATCCACCTTGCGCCAGTTCTTGCCGCCGTCTTCGCTCACCTGAATGAGTCCGTCGTCCGTGCCCACGTAGAGCAGGCCTTCGGTCTTCGGCGATTCACTGATGGCGCTGATGTTGCCGTAGAGCGCCGTCGAGGTGTTCTTGGCCACCGCGTCGGGTCCCCAGATCTTGCCCATCACCTGCAGCGCGTTGCGGTCGAGCTGGCGCGAGAGATCCGGCGAGATGGCCTTCCACGTGTTGCCGCGATCGTCGCTGCGATACAGGCGCTGCGACGCCGTGTACAGCCGGGTATGCGAGTGCGGCGAGATGAGAATCGGCGTGTCCCAGTTCCAGCGTGCCGGCGCTTCGCCCGGCTCGGTAGTTGGCTGGATGCCGATGCGCTGGCCGGTGCGGCGGTCCACGCGCACCATCGCGCCGTGTTGCGCCTCGGCGTAGATGGTGTTCGGGTCTTCGGGATCGAGGCGCGACACAAAGCCGTCGCCGCCCTGGGTGACGACCCAATCCTGGTTGAGGATGCCGTGATCCGAACGCGTGCGCGACGGGCCGTAGAGCGAGTAGTTGTCCTGCGTGCCGCCCGCCACGTTGTAGAATGGCAGGTCGTTGTCCACGTCCACGTCGTAGAACTGCGTGATCGGGAGGTTCTCAAAGAACGTCCACGTGCCGCCGCGGTCCCAGCTGCGATACAATCCGCCGTCGTTGCCGATCAGCAGATGATCGGTGTTCTTCGGATCCACCCAGAGGATGTGATTGTCCACGTGCATGCTGCGCTGGCCCAGCGCGTGCAGCGTGCGGCCGCCATCGTCGGACACTTGCGTGAGCACGTCGGGGACATAGATGCGGTTCACGTCCACCGGGTCGGCCCAAATGAGCCCGTAGTACATCGAGCCCTGGTTGTAGTCCGAGCGCTTCTCCCACGTGACGCCGTTGTCGGTCGAGCGATAGATGCCGCCCTTGCGGTTCGCCGCCTCGACGTTGGCGTAGACGATGTCGGGGTTCACGGGCGAGATCGCGAGGCCAATGCGGCCGAGTTCTTCGCTCGGAAGCCCGGTGTTCACCTTGGTCCACGTCTTGCCGCCGTCGGTGCTGCGGTGAATGGCGCTCTCCGGCCCTCCGTCTATGAGCGTGAAGAAGTGGCGCCGGCGCTGGTACGACGTGGCGATCACGACCTTGGGGTTGCGCGGATCCACGACGACATCGGTGACGCCGGTGTTGTCGCTGATCTTGAGCACCTGTTCCCACGTCTTGCCGCCGTCGGTGGTCTTGTAGAGGCCGCGGTCGCCGCCCGCGTTCCACAGCGGGCCCTGCGCGGCGACGTAGACGACATCGGAGTTCGACGGATCCACGACGATCTTGCTGATGTGCTCCGAGGCCTTCAGGCCCATGTTCTTGAACGAGCGTCCGTTGTCCTCGGACTTATAGACGCCGTCACCGTACGCGACCGAACGCTGCGAGTTGTTCTCGCCGGTGCCCACCCAGACGATGTTCGGGTTGCGTTGGTCAATCGCGATATACCCAATCGAGTACGAACCTTCGCGATCCATCACGGGCGTCCACGAAGCACCGCCGTTCACGGTCTTCCAGAGATTGCCCGACGACGCGCCAACGTAGATGATCGCCGGATTGTTCGGATGCACGGCCAGCGCACCGATGCGGCCCGACGTCATGGCCGGGCCGATGTTGCGCGCGCGCAGTCCGCCGAACGCTTCGGTGGTGAACGGCGACTTGGGTGTGGTGTCGGCCGGCGCGGCGCTCGCCTTTGCGACGGTCGTCTTGCCGCCGGCCGGTTTGGCTGCCGCGTTGGGCTTCGTGTCAGCAGGCTTCGCCTGCGTGGGTGCCGCCGGCTGCTGCACGACCGGCGTCACATCGCCGCCCGTCGGTTTTGCCGAAGCAGGCGTCGGTCTGGCCGGGGCGACGCCAGCCTGCGCAAGCAGGGACAGTGGCGCCGCGAGCAGGAGCGTACGCAGCAAAGTGATCAGATGACGCGTCATGGATGGCTCTCTGAGAAATCGGACCACGCGACGAACGGCGTGATGCGGCGCGCCGGCGCCGCGCGACATGAACACATGGGAGCAAACGAACGGCTAGAAGGTCGCGCATTCCGCGCGGTCATGCCAGCGATTCAAACAACGCAACGCGGGGGGCGGCCGCCGGCCGCCCCCCGCGTCACATGCCATCACCCGGCATCAGCGATGCGAATCGTCATCGTCGTCAAAGAACCCGCCGAAGCCGCTGTCACCGCCGCTCACACGCTCGACCTTGAGCACCTGCTTGTACGTCTTGTCGCCGACCTTCAGCGTCACGAGATACGCGCCCGTGCCCTGCTCGGGGGCGCCACCGAATCCAGCAAATCCGCCGCCACCGCCCCGGCCGCCGGGACCCGCCGGCACTTTCAGGCCGATCAGTTCAAAGACCTTCTTCACCGCCTCGGACTCCGGCGCCTGGCCGCGTTGCACGCCACCGCCTTCGGCCGCCGCCTCTGGCGTTCCCGGACGGGGCGCCTGGCCCTCACCCGGACGCGCGCAGAACGTGTCCCACTGCGTGAGTGGACGTTCGCAGGCGATCGCGGCGCGACCGAAGCCACCACCGCCGGCACCGCCACGTCCCCCGAATCCGCCGGCGCCACCGGCGGGCGGGTTGAGCAGCGTCTTGGCCCGTGCGAGCGCCGTGCTGTCATACTTGGCCTTCGCCAACGAGTCGAGCACGACCGGCGCGCGCACGGCCTTCAGAATCGAATCGCGCCTCTCCGACGGTGACAGCGCCG
>Ga0334722_10005893_pt1 | contig 12260 bp, 18 predicted proteins | sample C3_bottom_MG_FD_207210 | JGI IMG/M metagenome (GOLD analysis project Ga0334722, IMG submission 207210) | Sediment microbial communities from Yellowstone Lake, YNP, Wyoming, USA - C3_bottom | ecosystem: Environmental > Aquatic > Freshwater > Lake > Sediment | place: USA: Wyoming | collected...
CGGTGGTCGCCGTATCATTTCGCGTTCGAGCTCGTGGCGCTGGCCGCGGACGAGGCGCACCTGGTACGCCGGCCGCTCCTTGGCGAGATCCTCGTGCCGGTGGGCGGCATCTGCACAACGTTCGACCGGCTGGCCGAGCGCAGCCGGAGCACGGTCAAGGTCGTGCGCACGGCACTGGCCAAGCTCGCCGCCGGCGGCCTGATCACGGTCGAAAGCAGCCCCCGAGGCTACACGATGATCATGATCGCCGACCCGATGGCGTTTGGCATCGGAATGGCACAGCAAAGGCACAGCGACACCAAGCGTAACGACTCAGGAAACACGCCTAGCATCCCGGATGCGGGCACAGCAAAGGGCACAGGAGAGGCACAGCAAAGGGCACAGGAGAGGCACAGCAAAGGGCACAACGAAGGCACAGGATCTGTAGCCGCCATTCCGGGAGTGTTAGGGGCGGCGGCTGCCCTCGTCGCCGCGACGGGCACAGCACGATCGGTCGAGTTCGCGGTTGATTCCAAGGATCTCCACGTCGTCATCGTCGACGACGGGCACAGCGAAGGGCAGGGTGTTGGTAGCGCCGATGACACTAACCCCTCGAAATCTGGACCGGATCGTGCTCTTACGCGCGCGTCTGAGATCTCAGACTCAGAGATCCCAGATCTAGATCCAGAGAACCAAGAGGAGAGGGAGTGTGAGGGAGAGGAGACCGACGACGATCCCAGCCCGGCGCTCCTGGGTCGGGCCGATCGGATCCCGCCGCGCGCCTGGCGAGCCGCCGACTACCTGCGCGCGATGATCCTGGCCGACCAGCCGACGAACGCGCTGGCCCACAAGCGCTGGGAACAGCCCGGCAGCAACGCCGCCCCGGTCATGGTCCGGCTCATCGCTGGCGACAACACCGCGCTCGACGAGCTCGGCCTCCTTGGCCTGCGGACCGGGACCCGGCTCTCGTGGGCCGACGACTTCCGCAAGCTCCACGAGCTCGACAAGCGGGACTGGAACGAGATCGCCCGGACCGTCGCGTGGCTGTTCCGCGGCCAGACCGGCGAGGCCGACTTCGTGGTCCAGTCCCCGAAGTCGCTGCGCGCCAAGTGGGACCGGATCCAGAAAGCGCGCACCCGCGCGCCCAAAACCAACGGACCGCGCCAGGGCATCACCCAGGTGCGCAGGGAGCCTGAGAAATGGTGATGCCGGATCGATTCAGCGGCGCCGACGGACGCGGCGCCAAGCCAAAGCCGCGCGTCCTGCCGCACAACCTCGACGCCGAGGGCTCGGTGATCGGCGGCATCCTCCTGCGGAACGAGATCCTGACCGGGCTCGATCAGCTCGAGGTGGACGACTTCTACGACCCCCGGCACAAGCACGTCTTCGCGGCGATGCGGAACCTGGAGGCCACCCACCGACCGATCGACGTCGTCACGCTCGAGGTCGAGCTCGAAAAGGCCGGCAAGCTCGACGCGGTCGGCGGCGTTGCCTTCCTCGGCGAGCTCGCGCTACGCGTTCCGACGCCCGACAACGTCGACCACTACGTGAAGATCGTGAGGGATCACCACGTGTCGAGGCGGGTGATGCTCGACCTAGCCGACGTCATCGAGCAAGGCTATCGCGCCGGCGAGGGCGACGGCGGCGACGAGCTCGTCGGTGAAGCGCTGGCGCGGCTCCTGCGCATCGGCCAGGCGCGCAAGGATCCGGTGATCTCGATCGGCGAGGCGGTGCGGACCGAGTTCCGGCAGATCATGACCGACCTCGACGCCCGCGAGCGCGGCGAGCGCGTCCTGGTCGGCATGCCCACCGGGATCTCCAAGCTGGAGGAGCGCGTCGGCGGCTGGCCGTTCTCGGTGGTGTCGCTCGTGCTGGCGAGGCCCGCGAACGGCAAGTCGACTCTGGGGGATCACGCGTGCTGGGCCGCCGAGGAGTACGGCAACGACATCCCGATCATGTTCACGTTCGAGGACTCGACCCAGTCGATGGCCCAGCGTCGGCTCGCCGGCGCCTCGGGGATCCCGACGACGCACATCCGATCGCGAAGCCTTGACGCTGGCGCGATGCGCGAAATCAGCCGCGGGTTCAGCGTGGCGTGCGCCGGGCGCGGTCTGCTCGTCAAGTGCGCCGGCTGGACGGTCGAGCAGGTCATTCGCTGCGCGCGATCGATCCGTGCCCGCGCGCAGCGCTACGCGAAAGACACCGGCCGCACCGTCGGCCGGCTCATCGTCATCGACTACCTGCAAAAGGTGCGGAACCCGGAGTGGGCGCGCGGCAACCGTAACCTCGGGATCGGCTGGATCTGCGAGGTGCTGAGCAACTACGCGCAGGACGAGGAGAGCGCCGTCCTCCTGATGTCGCAGGTCAACCGCGACGTCGAGAAAGGCGATGACGGAATCCCGCGCCTCCACCACGCGCGCGACTCGGGCGAGATCGAGCAACACTGCAAGTTCGCGCTCGGGCTCAAGAGGCCGTGGAACTACGACGAGCAGGCCGACCCGACCGAGCTCCAGGCCCACGTGCTCAAGAACCACAACGGACCGGCCAACGGCTACGTTCAGATCTACTGGGAAATCGAGACCCACACCCTCGCCAACAGCCAACTCGACATCGTGAACCGTCGGGCCTCGGCTCGGAGACACATGCCATGAACCGCGACGAAGTCATCGCCGCCGCCGCCGGCCACGAGATCATCTGCACCCCGTTCGGCCGCACCACGCTGCCGCCCCAGTGCGTCGATCACGTGCTCACCGATCCGCCCTACCTCAAAGGCACCCAGGACAACGTCCGCAGCGGCGCCGGCAAGGGCAAGGCGGTGCGCGGCGGCAAGGTGGTCGACAACGCCGGCGACAAGGTCGATCTCGGGTTCGAGCCGCTCACCCCGGAGCTCCGGCTCCGCTGGGCCGGCGAGATCGCGCACGTCGTGCGGCGCTGGGTCGGCGTGTTCTCGGACCACGAGGGATCCGACGGCTGGCACCGCGACCTCGAGCGCGCCGGGCTGATCTACGTCCGCACCGCGATCTGGGTCCGCGTCGACAGCGCGCCGCAGATCAGCGGCGACCGGCCGGCGCAGGGCCACGAGTGCATCGTCATCGCGCACGCGCCCGGCGAGCGGATGCGCTGGAACGCCCACGGCAAGCGCGGCGTGTACACGCACCGCGTCGCCAAGAAAGCGGAGGGCCGGTTCCACGAGGCGCAGAAACCCCTCGCGCTGATCCGCGAGCTGGTCCGCGACTTCACCGACGAGGGCGAGATCGTGTTCGACCCGTTCGCCGGCAGCGGCACGCACGTCCTGGCCGCCAAGGTCGAGGGGCGCCAGGGGTTCGGCTTCGAGCTCGAGGCGGCGATGGCGCGCCAGGCCGCCGAGCGCGTCGATGCCGCGGTGGCGGGATCGGCACTCCTGGCCACGCCGCGATAGACGCACGTGCGTGCGCATGCGTAGAATCAGCCGTACCAACCGAGAGGACCACGTGACCGCAAAGCAGACCGAGATCCCTGGCACCGAGCGCGCCGCCATCCCCGAGATCGAGGAGCAGGCCGCCCTCCTTCACGAGATCGTCCAGCGTCGCCTGTCGATCCAGAAACAGGAGAAAGAACAGCACGCGAAAACGCTGGACCAGATGAAGGCCCACGGGATCGAGGTGCACAAGTACGTCGGCGACAACGGCAAGGAGATGACGATCCGGGTCAAGACCGATCAGAAGGTCTCCGTCCGGGTCTCCAAGAACGCCGAGGCCGACGGCGACGAGGACGACGGGGAGCCGGCCGGCCCCAACTGATGGCCCTGCTCGAGGTCACCATCCCGGGCGACCCGGTGCCGCAGGGCTCGATGACGGCGTTCCCGTACCTCGAGTCCTGCAAGACCTGCAAGCCCGGCCGGCCGTGCGGCCACCGCAACTGCTGGCACGGTCGGGTCGCCCGCTCGCGCGTCACGCACGACGACGACGGCAAGATGAAGGCGTGGCGCGAGACGGCCGCGGTGTACGCGCGCAACGCCATGGTGGCCGTGCGCTGGCCGTGTCGGCCGGCGTTCGCCGAGGCCGAGGCGGTGGTGTTCGGCGTCGTGTTCGACCTCGTGCGCCCCAAGGGCCACTACCTGCCCGGCGGCGCGCTGTCGGCGGAGGGCAAGCGCTTCCCGTACCCGACGCGCGAGCACAGCGGCGACGCCGACAAGCTCCTCCGCGCGATCAACGACGCGCTGACCGGCGTGCTCTGGCCGACCGACGCGCAGGTGATCGCGCCCTGGCCCTACAAGCGGTGGGCGCCCGGGCATCCCAAAGAGGGATCGACGCGGATCGTGGCCGGCCGCTCCGGCGACCTGCGCGCCGTGTTCGACGTGATCGAGCGCTACATCGGCGGCGCGGCGACCCTGGAGCTGTTCGCCTGATCGCGACCCCGCCACCGCAGCACGCCCGGCCGCGGACGCGCGGGGAGTGCGAGAGCGGGCCGCGGCCGTGCCCGTGGGTGTCGTGCCCGCACAACCTGATCCTGGAGATCACGGAGGCGGGCGGGATCGTGTTCAACGTCGGCGTCGAGGTGATCCGGGCCCGCGATGCCAACCGCATCATCTCGCGCCAGGATCCGGCGGGGGAGTTCGAGGTGCAGGCCGACATCGCGATCGAGTGGTGGGCGGATCAGGCCGCCGCCGCGATCGCCGCGGACGTCCCGCCGCCGCACTCCTGCGCTCTCGACGTCGCCGACGAGGGCCACCACATGCTCGACGAGATCGGCGCGATCTTGCACGTCACCCGCGAGCGCGTGCGCCAGCTCGAAAGCAAGGCGCTGCGCGAGCTCAAGCACCGGACCGGGCGCCTGCGGCGCCGGCTCGGCATCGAGGAGTAGCCGATGAGGGGATCCGAACGAACCGCCGAGGCGGTGCGCCGAACGATCGGCAGCGGCCAGGCCCGGCTGTACCGCGATCTCGCGGCGGTGCTGTCCGAGTCGCCGGCGGACCGCGTGGCCCTCGGCGCGCTGATCCTCGACGCCCACTGCGGCGACTTCGATCCGTACCGCGCGCCCGACGGCGACCCCGCCGAGGCGCTCCGCCGCGCGATCGCGGACGTCGAGGTGGCGCCGGCGACGCGCATGCTCCTCGAGACGGTGCTCGCCCAGCACCTCGCCGGCGACTACCAGGCCGCCGACGACGCCGATCTCTGGGTGGCGCGCCTGCTCGCCCGCCACCGCCCGATCCGCCGCGCCGCGCCGGCCCGCCCGCGCGTGATCGAGGTGCCGCGCTACCGCGGCAAGGTGACGCCGCGCCTGGCCGAGGTGTACGCCAGCGCGCGCGCCGGCATCGATCGCGGCGCGCCGCCGACCTCTAGCGAGATCGCCGCGGCGCTCGGCCGTCCCGCCGGCGACGTCCGCGCCGCGATCTCGAACCTGATCGCGCTCGGCCTGCTCGTCGAGGTCGGCGCCGATCGCGCGCTCGACCTCGGGGCGGTCGATGCGTAGCCCGGTCTACTACGGCGATGCGATCGAAGTCCTCCGCCAGCTCGACGGGCGGCACCTCCACGGGATCGGCACCGAGGACGCCCTCCAGCGCGTGATCTACGACTACCTCGGCGGGCCGCCGCACGAGCTCCCTGCCGAGCGCGAGATCCGACTCGGCCCCAAGGAGCGGATCGACGTCGGCATCCGCTGCGAGTGTCCGCGGCTCGGCACGCCGCAGATCATCGCGATCGAGGCCAAGCTCGACGCGTCGGTGACGCCGGTGTTCCGCCAGCTACAGCGCTACGCGGCGCACGCCGACGTCGTCGCGCTCGTCCTGGTGACGACGTCGCAGCGGCTCGCGGTTGGGCTCGCCGTCCGCGAGATCGGCGGCAAGCCGCTCTACGTCGTCCGGGTGCGCCGCTTCTGATGCGCCCGCTCGGCACCATCGCCCACCGCGTCGACGAGGCGACCGGCGCGACGCGCGGCAAGGGCAAGACCCGCAAGTGGTGGATCGTCACGTGCGAGCCGCACGTCGCCATGCGGATCCGGCGCAACTTCGTCGGCGGCGCGCGCGGCCAGGGTAACGAGGTGATCCTGTCGGACACCGACGCCAACGCGTTCGAGCTCGAGTGGGTGCGCCAGCGCTACCCGCTCGACGTCGTCGAGGACGCCGCCACCACGTTCCCCGCCGCGGTCGCCCGCTACCGCGCCCGCCAGGCCGCGATCGAGGAGATGCACGCGCCCAACTACGTGCCGCCGCTGTTCGAGCTCGCGATCCCGGCGCGCGAGTACCAGCGGTTCGCGGCCGAGATGGCGGTCCGGTCCGGCGGGCTCCTCTTGACCGACGATCTCGGGCTCGGCAAGACGATCTCCGCGATCGCCGCCATTTCCGCTCCCGGCGGGTGCCCGGTCCTGGTCGTAACGCTTACGCACCTTTGCCGGCAGTGGGCGCGCGAGCTGGAACGTTTCGCTCCCGCCCTGCGCGTGCACATCGCCAACAGCGGGCGCGCCTACCCGCTGGACTCGGTGGTGATGACTCAGCGGGTGGACGGCAAGCGGCGCGTCGTCAAGCGCGGCGAGGCGCAGATCCCCGACGTGCTGATCATGAACTACCAAAAACTCGCCGGCTGGGCCGACGAGCTGGTCCGCATCGGGCCCAAGACGGTGATCTGGGACGAGGTCCAGGAGCTCCGCCACTCCGACACCAAGAAAGCCGAGGCCGCGCGCGCGCTGCGCGAGGCGACCGTCCGGTGCATGGGCCTCTCGGCGACGCCGATCTACAACTACGGATCCGAGATCTACAACGTCATCGAGTGCATCCAGCCCGGCGCGCTCGGCACGCGGCTTGAGTTCATCGACGAGTGGTGCTCGTTCTCGTCGGTCGAGGGCAAGGAGAAAGTCAAAGACCCCGAGGCGCTGCGCACCTACCTGCTCGAGAGCGGGATCATGCTGCGCCGGCGCCGCAAGGATGTCGGCCGCGAGCTCCCCGAGCTCTCGCGCATCTACCACACGGTCGAGACCGACCCGGCCGCGATCCAGGCGATCGAGGGCGACGTCGCCGAGCTCGCGCGGTTCATCCTGCGGCGCGAGGGCGAGCGGTTCGATCGGATGCGCGCCGCTGGCGACCTCGACGGCGCGCTCCGCCAGGCCACCGGCCTCGCCAAGGCCAAGAGCGTCGCCGGGTTCGTGCGGATGCTCGTCGACGGCGGCGAGCGCGTCGTCCTGTACGGCTGGCACCACTCCGTCTATGGGGTGTGGCGCGAGGAGCTCAAGGATCTCGGGGTCGCCGAGTACCACGGCGACGTCTCGATCCCGGCCAAGGAGAAAGCCGTCGCCGACTTCCGCGAGGGTCGCGCCAAGGTGTTCATGATCTCGCTGCGCGCCGGCGCCGGGCTCGACGGCCTCCAATTCATCGGCCACACCGTCGTCTTTGGGGAGCTCGACTGGTCCCCGGGCGTGCACGTCCAGGCCGAGGGGCGCGTCCACCGCGACGGCCAGACCGAGCCGGTGACCGCGTGGTACCTGGTCTCCGAGGACGGCAGCGATCCCGTCGTGCAAGACGTCCTCGGCCTCAAGGAGTGGCAACGCGTCGGCCTGGTCGATGGCGCCGCCGGCGAGAGCTCACTGGGCTCGACGTCGCAGGCCGACGACGTCGACCGGATGCGCCGGCTCGCCGAGGCGTTCCTCAAGCGCCGCGGGCTGTCGCTGTGAGGGATCTCGGCGTGCGGATCCAGCGCGCGATCCTGGACCTCGAGCGGGCCGACGGCGTCGCCACCGTTGGCACGATCGCCCGGGCCATCGGCTGCCCGGCGCCGGCGGTCCGGCAGCGCTGCGCGGCGCTCCGGCGCTCCGGCGACCTGATCGGACGCGGCACCGTGCGGCTCGCGGCTCGCCCGCTGATCGCTCTCGGCGAGGCCCCGATGATCTACCTGGTCGACGTCCCGCCGGCGCTGGTCGACGACGCCCTCGCCGCGGCCTGGCACCGGCACGACCACCCGCGGCTGTCGGTCCGCCTCGAGAATGACCCGGCGGCGATCCGGATCATCTGCGCGATCGCGGCGACGTCCGACCTGGTGATCGTCCGCGACGAGCTCCTCGCCGCCCGCCGCGACGTCGTGCGGGCGCAGCGCGCTGGCGTCCCGGTGGTGGTGGGTGCCGAGGGCCTGCGCGCGTATCTGGCCCCGCTGCCGCGGCGCGAGTAGGATGGCGTCCGGGCCTGCGCTACGTCCTCCAACCGTGTCGCCGCCTGTCGCGGGCTCGGGCAACCGGGCTCGCGATTTCTTTACGCCACGCGTCACTCATCACTTGACACGTGCGCACAGCGATGCGCATCATCGTGCGCATGATGGAGATGCAGCGAATCCCGTGTCAGACCGAGGGTGCACAGCGCGCCTCCGGCTGCGCGCGGTCCTACGTCGTCTCCATGGGCATGCGCCCCGATGACGGCGCCGAGCTCGTGGCGATGCTGGTGAGCGCGGCCCTGGCCGCTCGCTGGACCGTCATCGACAACCGCCTGTGTTGCCCGGCCTGCACCGCGCTCCACGCGGTGGTGTCGGCGCAGCGCCCCCAGATGGGCGCGGCGTGACCGCGCTGCACATGCTCAAGGCCGACGGCTTCACCGTCGGCGGCTGGGCGGTGTGGGAGCTCGTCGACGGGTTCAGCTTCTACCCCAAGCGCGGCAAGATCACGCACATCACACCGAGCGGCACCATCACGGTGCTCGCGTACGGCGCCGAGCGGCAGTTCCGGCGCAACCGGCACGGCGGCTACACCGACAACCTCCGGCCCGCGACCGCGCACGAGCTGGCGACCTGGGGGTGGCTCGCGCGGTGGCGCGGGCTCAAGCGGGTCTCGCTGCGCGAGGTCGACCCCGGCAACTACACGGTGATGGTCTCGGGCCAGGCGGTGCGGACCCCGGAGGAGATCGCCGGCCTGATCGAGGAGCTCACCACCGCGGCGCGCCTGCTCGCGGAGAAACCGGTCGCGCCGTGACCACGCTGCCCCGGCCGCGCGTCCCGCTGCCGATGGCGTACGACACGACGCCGCGGCCGTTCAACTGCGCGATCGAGGGCGAGGGGTGGGAGGCGCGGGCGTGCGTCGAGATCGCCGAGAGCGACGTCGACGCCCAGCGCGGCCCCAACGGGGGCCCGCTCCTCGTGCTGGCGCTCACCCGCGCGCAGGAGCTCAGCCGGTCGATCGCGCGGACGGTGCGCTACGCCAACCGCATCCTCCCGCCCGACATCGTGATCAAGCGGACGGGCACGAGCCTCTTGACCGCCCTCGTCGGGGGCGGAAAGGACTCGAGCGGCGTCGCCCGCCACCGCAGCGAGATCGCGACGTTCCTCCACCAACTCGCCGACCAGATCGCGAGCACCAACGTCGACGACGTCGAGATCTCCTGGGACGGCCGCGCGCTGCGCGCCAGCGTCATCGTGCGCGGCGCGCGGCTCGACTTCGCCCGCGCGATCACCGACGTCGGCACACCCCCCACCGAGGAGCCGACCCCATGAGCGAGAGCGACACCGAAGAGTTGGAGATGCTGCGGCAGTGGCGCCGCGACTACGAGGCCGGCATCGCGGCCACCAAGACCTGGGCCGAGGCGCTGTGTGCGCTCCTCGGCGGCACCGTGCCGGAGGTGCCGTTGCAGCCGATGCCCGCGCCGCCCGCGCCGTGGCTAGCCGGCCTGCACCACGCCGCGATCACTCTCCACCGCGATCGCGTCCGCCTGCGCGCCCGGGTGCTGCCGGTCGAGGAGGAGTTGGAGGCGCTGCGCGTCAAACACCAGGCCGCGATCGAGCGGCTCTCCGATGTCGAGGTGGCGCAGGCCGAGGCGATCCACAACGCCGACGTCCTGCGCGAGGTGCGCGAGGCGCTCGGGTGAAGGATCTCGGCGCCGTCAACGTCGCGCGCCAGGTTCGCGATCACGGCCGCGCGACGTTCACGCTCGAAGGTGGCTCGGTGATCGACGTGCGCGCCGAGGTGGTGCCGGTGGAGCTCGACACCGCCATCCGCTACCGGTGCATCGACTGCGACGGCTCGCTCGTTGCCACGATGGTCGAGCACATGACGACGCGCGCCGCCGAGATCGCCGCGTGGCTCCGCTCGCACGATCATCGGCCGACGTCGCCGCTGGCCATCCTCGAGCGGCTGCGGCCGTGACGCTCGACGAGGCAACCGGCGCCGCGCTGGCCACCGACGCCGCGATCGCGCGGGCGGCCTGGCGCGATCTCCAGCTCCGCCCCGAGGTGGTCGACGGCGCGGTCATCTACAACGTCCAGGGCGAGGTGGCGTGCGCGCCGATCGTGGCCGCGACGCTGCCGCGACGCGAACGCCAGGCGACCGACTGGGAAGTGCGCGCGCAACCCTGCGCTTGACACGTGCGCACGGCCATGCGCATGATTCCGCGCATGCCAAGGAACCACACCGCGCGGCCCGCGCTGCACCTCGTGTTCGACGCTCCCACCAAGCCTGGCCTCGCCCGGATGGCGATGCGGATCGCCGAGAGCCATGTCGGGCGCGGCCGGCCGGCGGTGGGCGTGACCGACGCGCTCGGCCACGTGTGGATCACCGTCGCGATCGGGTGGCGCGCGCTGGTCCCGTGGATCCGCTGGCGGCTGTTCCGCTCGATCAAGGAGGCCGCCGCGCGCACGGTCGCGGTCGGCTGCGAGCCGCACATCAAGATCCGCCGCCGCCTGCCCGCAGGTGAGCCGTGAGACGGCGTCGCGGTGAGGGAGGGCCGACGCCGGACCAGCGGCGAGACGCGCTCGCCCACGGCCGGAAGTTCAGGACGATCGAGGTGACCAGCAAGACCAGCACGATCCCGATCGAGGTGCGCGTCAACGCGCTCGGCGAGTTCAGCGCCCAGTATCCGATCGGCAACTGGTACAAGGCCGACACCGTCAACGATCTTCGAGATGCGATCACCAAGGCGGTGGTCGCGGAGGAGACCATCGGCTGGACGCGCCACATCCAGATCGCGTACCGCACCCAACTGGAGAACGGCGACGGCATCTACCGCCACCGCAACCGCAACGATCGCGATCTCGAGGATCGGATCGACGGCAAGGAGCGGCGCGAGATCTCCGGTCTGTCGTGCGCGTTCTGCGTGTTCGACGTGTCGACCGGAAACCGCCCCGCTGTCCGCGAGCTCCACAACTATGCCGACGAGGGCAGGCGGCTCATCGACTTCGATCACGACGCCGGCGATGGCTGGGCCTACGACGACGGCGACGAGCACGGCAACCGCGGACTCCACGGCGACCCGCGCGAGGGCGGTCTCGTGCTGCCCTACAGCCACGAGGTCTACCGCGCGCTCCTCGCGATCCGCGCCGGGATCATCGAGATCGATCGGCGGATGCGCGACCTGCTCGTCGGTGGCCGCGAAGAGGTGCGCGCCCGGCTCACCCAGGTGGCGATCGCCCAGCCCGGCACGCTCCTGCCCGCCCCACGAGATCAGCCGTGGAACACTTGCCCGAGCTGCGGCGAGCTCGTCGACCCGCCCAACGGCGAGCACTTCACCGATAGCGAGTCGTTCCAGCACCTCGAGTGCGACACGTGGCTGATCGTCGTCCAGGAGGGCGACGGGCTCGCGCTCGCCGTCACCGACGAACCGGAGGAGCCGGAGCCGGATGACGACGAGACCGACGACGAGGCGGCGCCGCGCACGGCGCGGTTCACCGTCGACCCGGACGCCATCCCCGAGCTCATCGCCCGCGGGCTCGCGCACCCGGTCACCGACGCGCACGCCGACGCCCGCGCCGCGCTCGACCAGCACGTCGCCGAATGCACGGACTGCGTTCGGTTCGCCGACGAGGCCGAGCCGATCGAGTTCTGCGAGGTCGGGACCGCGTTGCTCGACGCCACCGCCGCGCACGAGGAGAGCCGGCTCGGCGTCCAGGCGCTCGGGGAGGATCTGTAAATGGCGCGGCGCGCGCGGCCGACGCTGTCGATCTCGGCGAAGTCGTACCCGGCGCTCGAGCAGGCCGCGCGCGATCGCGGGATGTCGGTCTCGGCACTCACCGAGGCGCTGATCGATCAGGCGATCGGCAGCAGCAAGCCCACGCGCAGCCCGGGCCAGCGCAAGGTGTCGATCTCGGCCGGCGCGTACGCCATCCTCAAGGCGCACGCCGACGCGCAGCAGATCCCGATGGCCCAGCTCGCCGAGCAGATCCTCGCGCCGGTGCTGGCCGCCGCATCCCCGTAGCGCGCGTTCTCGCGATCAGGCACGATCGAGCCATGCCGGTGCTCGACAACGTGCTCTGCCCGGTCTGCCGGAAGGGCGTGCGACGTAACCCGCACAATCGCGACAAGGTCGGCGTGCACCCGCCGCCGGGCAAGTTCAAGGGCATCTG
>Ga0334722_10005894_pt1 | contig 12252 bp, 10 predicted proteins | sample C3_bottom_MG_FD_207210 | JGI IMG/M metagenome (GOLD analysis project Ga0334722, IMG submission 207210) | Sediment microbial communities from Yellowstone Lake, YNP, Wyoming, USA - C3_bottom | ecosystem: Environmental > Aquatic > Freshwater > Lake > Sediment | place: USA: Wyoming | collected...
GCTTCCTCCCTGAGCAAGGATAAGCTTGTCGTACGGAACTTCGGACTCGCCATCTTTGGTTCTGACACGCACGTTTTTATTTTGTCTGTCGATTCCGATTGCTTCAGTATTCAGCATGACATTGACTTGATAGCGAGCAAAGAAGCCCTCTGCAGTCTGAAGGATCAGGTGGCCGCGCTTCTGGATATCGCCTGAAATGCGATAGGGAAGGCCGCAGTTCGCGAACGAAACATAAGGGCCCTTTTCGAGAATGGTGATTTCAGCATTTTCATCCAAACGGCGCGCGCGTGCGGCTGCGGTCGCGCCTGCTGCTACGCCGCCGATTATTACAAGTTTCATTGCAACCTCCAATATATAGAAAGATATATATAAAAATGTTAATATTGTCAAGCCTGCGCCGCTGGAAAAAATAATAATTTATCTTTTGGTGCATGGTCGCAGAGCGATAGATTGCCACATTTTTGTGCATGGGATACAACAATACAATGCGCAGTTTATTTTCAACCCGATCAGACTTGGGCGAAACCGAACCAAACGAGCTCGCAAAGATTCGCGCACAATATCTTGGTAATCATGAAACTATAAAAGAATTATCGCAGAGCAACCCCACAAAGGTGGGACTGCGGCGCCACAGCGAATTCTATCAGCTCGATGCAGAAGAAAATTGCATATATAATCCTGAGCCTCGGGGGCTTGCTGCCGCTCGTGAGGCGCTTTCAATGCATTTCGCCGGAAAAGGGCAGGGTATTTTTCCGGACAATTTGTTTTTTTGCGCTTCGACATCAGAAGGATACGCATGGCTTTTCAAGCTTTTATGCGATCCTGGTGATGTCGTGTTTATTCCCAAACCTGGATATCCGCTTTTTGAACACCTCGCGATGTTGGAGTTCGTTCGGACAACTGCGTATCCCCTTGAATACTCGCATCCATCCGGCTGGCATATCGATGTTGCTGCGATCGCCAGATATCTCGACACAGAACAGGGCAGGCGCGCCAAAGCAATTATTGTCATCAATCCGAATAATCCTACCGGATCGTACATTGGCGCCGCAGAACGTGCAGCAATTCTGGAGCTGTGCGAACGTTATGAGCTGGCGCTTATCGCGGATGAAGTATTTTTCGATTTTCCGCTGTCAGAAGCAATAGATCGCGCCAGTTTTATAGGGGAAGAGCGAGTGCTTACATTTGTTCTTGACGGGCTTTCCAAGCGCTTGGGCATGCCACAGATGAAGCTGGGGTGGATTTGCGTGTCTGGCCCCTCCGAGCTCGAAAGCCGAGCGAAAAAGCGGCTTGAGCTTATTGCAGATACATTTCTTTCTGCCGGTACGCCCATTATGAATGCACTGCCACGGCTGCTGTCATCTGAAGATTCATTTCTGGAAGAAATGCGCAGACGGATAAGAGAAAATTATGCAACATTTCGTTCAATTCTGGAATACAATGAAAGCCCACATCGCGTGCTTGCCTGTCAGGGAGGCTGGACTGCGCTCGTCGAAAGCCCTTCATATATGGATGAAGAAAGAACAGCAGCTCTTTTGCTATTGCAGAAAGGAATTGCCGCACAGCCTGGGTATTTTTTCGATATGGAAAAGGGGACCCATTTTGCCTTCAGCCTGATTCTGCCTCAAGATTCTGCTGCAGCGTGGAGCAAAGAGTATCGCGATTTCTTTGAAGACCTTGAAGCGCGATGACGAAGAAGAATAAATATGGTATCTTCTTGCATGGAGGAAATATGTCGGCAGTTCTGATCGATGGGAAAAAGATTGCGGAAGAAATTCGAAGCGAGCTTGCAGGCAAGGTTTCGGCACTGCGAACCGCGGGGGTTGTTCCCGGCTTGGCGGTAATCCTTGTCGGCGAAAATCCTGCATCGGTATCATATGTGACTGCGAAGGAAAAAGCGTGTGAGGAGATCGGTATCCAGAGCTTCGAGACACGATTTCCTGAAAATGTCCCCGAGTCGGTGCTTCTGGAAAAGATTGCAGCATGCAATCGCGATCCCAAGGTTCATGGCATACTGGTTCAGCTTCCTCTGCCGCGCCATATCGACGAGCGCCGCGTGATAGGAGCGATTGACCCTTCAAAGGATGTGGACGGCTTTACGCCGATAAACTTGGGAAGAATGCTGCTTGAAGAGCCATGCTATATTCCATGCACGCCCCTCGGGATTATTGAGCTGTTAAAGCGCAGCGGCGTGCCGACCAATGGTGCGCGGGCTGTCGTTGTCGGTCGCTCGAATATTGTCGGCAAGCCCCTTGCCAATCTTCTCATTCGAAAATCATTGAACGCTACAGTTACTGTCTGTCATACAGGAACTCGTGACCTTGCTGTACATGTAAAAGAAGCAGATATTGTGATAGCATGCGCAGGCAAGCCGGGGCTGGTTTCGGTAGATATGATAAAGCCGGGCGCTTGCATTATCGATGTGGGCGTCAATCGTGTCTCAGACCCGACAAAAAAGAAAGGTTATCGCCTTTGTGGTGATGTCGATTTCGAAGAGGCTTCCAAGGTCGCTGGCTGGATTACACCGGTGCCGGGCGGGGTAGGACCTATGACGATAACAATGCTCCTTTCGAATACAATCGATGCGGCAGCGCGGATTTCGGATATTGCCCCGCAATAGTGGCAAACATACAGTCTTGCCAATTCAAGCAATGGCAGAATCAGGATAAAGGCAGAGATCATGGTCGACGTACAGTCATTTCAGGATGATAGGCATATTGCAATTCAAAAAGTAGGCGTCAAGGGGCTGCGTTATCCGATTACGCTGCTGGATAAAACAGAGAAATACCAGCATACGACAGCTGTAGTGAATTTGTACGCTGATCTTCCGCGCGAGCTGAAGGGAACACATATGAGCAGATTCATCGAGGTATTCGATGAATATCGGCACGACCTGTCGATGCCAAATGTCATCCGTATGCTCAGGAAAATCCGCACAGAACTCGATGCCCAGAGTGCATATACAGATATTCACTTCCCCTATTTCATAAACAAAGCCGCTCCGGTTTCAAAGCAAACGGCGATTATGAGCTATGATTGCTTCTATGAAGCGAGCTGTTCCGAAAAAGGGCACCGGTTCATTGCCGGAGTTATTGTGCCGGTACAGACAGTCTGTCCTTGCTCCAAGGCGATATCGGATGGCGGCGCGCATAATCAGCGCGGCCTTGTCACGCTTCAGGTTTCGCTGGGACCATTTTTTTGGTTTGAGGATCTTATCAGGATTGTGGAAGAGTCTGGCTCCAGCGAGCTTTTTACGCTTCTTAAGCGCGAGGATGAAAAATTCATCACCGAAAAAGCTTACAGCCAGCCCAAATTCGTTGAAGATGTCGTCCGCGAAGTATATTTGAAAGTAAGTGCATTGAACAGATTCCCGTGGTTTTCCGTCGAAGCTGAGAATTTCGAGAGCATACACAATCATTCTGCATATGCGTATGTCGAAAAAAGCGAGCGATCGAAAATCGAGCCGGTACATGAGGGACATGACAAAATCGACACATTCATGCTTGATTAGTAATATGAGCGAGGGATTGATATGGAAAGCAATTTGCCGGTAGATCCGAAGAACCTGACAGACAAAGGCACCAAAGCTGTCATGTCGACAGCAGCCGGTTTGGGCATGCTGGGTGTAAATGCGCTTCTGGGCATTCCAGTGGTAGGTACTGTTATCTCTGCAGGGCTTCTGGGATTGGGCGCCATCGGGCTTTTTGGAAAGTCGAAGACGGACAAGGCATCAGGCACAGTACTCGCTGCTGCGGGTATCGCCGGGCTTACAACCCTATTCATACCAGGTGTGGCACATTCGCTGTTGTCTCTTGGAGGAATAGGGCTCCTTGGGTTCGGAGTATTCAACCTCATAAGCTTCCTGAAAGGCCTCAAAAGCAAGAAATGAAGCAATATCACATAGAAACATATGGCTGCGAGATGAACAAGGCTGAATCAGCTGCAATGGAAGCCACTCTCCGCGAACATGGCTGGAAGCGCGTTTCCGAGCAGGATGCAGATCTTGTAATTCTGAATACATGCACAGTGAGAACAACAGCTGAAAACCGGGCATGGAACAGGATAAGCCAGCTCTCGGCGCGAAAGAAAGAGCGAGTCTTCGCGCTTGCAGTGGTCGGATGCATGGCTGAACAGCATAAAGGCGCAATTCAGAAGAAAGCGCCCGGCGTCGACTATGTGCTTGGCACGTTTCAGAAACAATCCTTCGGGCTTATGCTCGATTTTGTTGCGAAGGCCGAAAGAATCGATGTGCTTGAGGAAACACCCACCTATGTATTCGGAGCGAGCTATCACGAGCCAGGAGCCTTCCGGTCTTTTGTCCCAATCATGCATGGGTGCAACAATTTTTGTTCCTACTGCATTGTGCCCTATGTCCGCGGCAGGGAAATTTCCCGGAATCCTTCTGACATTCTGAAAGAAATTGATCAGCTTGAAGATCTCGGCGTGCGGGAGATTACTCTGCTGGGGCAGAACGTGAATTCGTATCGATGGGAAGAACAAGGTTATGTTCTGGATTTTCCCGGGCTTCTGAAGCTCATCGCTCGGCACCTGCATGACAGGCAGGCAAACTTGTCGCTGCCAGCTGGCCAGAACACGCGAGCAGCGGAGAATCCCCGCGACACACATGGACGAATTGGATGGATTCGCTTTCTGACGAGCCATCCGAAAGACCTTTCCGATTCTCTCATCGATACCATTGCAGAGGATCCAATTTTCTGCCGTCATATCCATCTCCCTGTGCAGTCAGGATCAAATTCGGTCCTCGCTCGCATGAATCGCAAATACACACGCGAATATTATCTTTCTCTTGTCGACAAGCTAAGAGCGGCAATGCCTGATCTTACGCTTTCGACCGATATTCTTGTTGGGTTTCCAGGGGAAACCGACGACGATGCAGAGCAAACGCTTGACCTGATGCGTCAGGTCCGATTTGCCTATTCTTTTATGTATCATTTCAATGCAAGGGGAGGGACTCCAGCTGCGTTGATGCCGGACAAAGTGCCGGACAAGGCAAAAAAGAAAAGGCTTGCGCACGTTATTGCGCTTCAGAAGGAAATTGCCTCAGCGCTTATGAAAGAGCGGCTTGGGCAGATTGATGAAGTTCTCATAGAGGGCGTTTCGAGACGGTCGAAAAAAGAAGTTCTGGCAAGGACCGCGCGCGACGAGATGGTGGTGTTCCCGGCTGCGCAAAGCAGAATCGGGCAGTTTGCCCGTGTAAAGCTTGTGTCGATTTCGGGCAACACATTCAGAGGTGAAGAAGTGTGAGCATGCTCGGAAAAGCAAGAAATGGAATAGGAGATTTTTGGTGGCCTCGCGCATATCTTGCTTTTCTTTTTTTGTTTATCGCATCTTCTGTATGGGGTCAGACCTATCATAATCTTTCGCAAGCGCGGCAGGCAGCATCATCGGCCAAAACAGCGGATTCGCTTACAACAGTGCTGAAAACCGCGATCACGCAGCTTCCCGTTCGCGACAGCATTGCGCTCTGTGAAGAATTCGAGCCAAAGGTCCCGGCAGCTTTCAAGGCAGAGCTGAGGGGAATTGTAGGTGGGCTGTATTTGCTTTTGGGGCAAATAAATGATGCGAAAAACTGGTATGCAAAAGCTGCTGGCTTGGATAAAAAATATACAATGCAAGCTCTTCGTCTTGCTATTATGGCAGGAGATCAGAAGACGGTTCTCCAGCTATTGAAAAGTGAATCGCTTTCCCGCGAGTCGCAAGAAGTTGCCGCTATATGGATATCGCTTCTCGATAACGAGTACTCGAAAGCATCCGCCACAGCGAATCAGGCATTGTCTGGCACAACAGATCCGCAATCGCGAAGAGAAATTCTATTCCTGAAATATATTGCCGATTTTGGCCTGTATGGCACGGCGAATTCGAGCATCCTCAAGGAGTTTCCTTTATCTATAGAGGCGGACATGATTCAAGGCAAGGTTTTTTCATCCGCCCTACTCATTCTGTCGGTTGGCCTTAGCTGGCTAGGTTCTCCAACGATTTTGGCTGATTTGGCACAAAAAAACCTGGCAAAGCCGGATAACAACAAGAATGACTCTGAGCAATGGTTGCAGGTCGGCTACTTCTCCGCCAAAGAAAACGCAGAACGCCTTTCCAGGAATCTGAGTGCAAAAGGCTATCAGACCCGCATTGTCGAAACGAAAAATTCGAATGGCGATTCGCGCTGGGCAGTGCACGTCGCTACGAAAGATGATTGGCAGAAAACGCAATCGATGCTGAAAGATCAGGGATATGAGTCATATCTTGTGCAGCCATGATTTCATGTGCCTTGCTGGCGCTGAGTCGCATCAGTTGGTCTTTTTGAAGATATAAGGCGACAGGTAGGAAATAGAGACTCCATTTGCGCCCATAGTCGCTGGTTCAAGGCGAAGGCGTTCGACAGAACCATCTTTTGATTGCTCAACAGATAAAAGATAAAAGTATTGCTCGCTGGCGAGGCCGTTCTGCTGTATCTGCAAAAAATCGAGCACTTGGCGGCCATCATATACATAAAGGCGCGCAATTCCTTCGCGGTACTTTCCTTTGATGACGAGTATGCTCTTGAGTGGACTGAGCACAAGCACGGAGTCCTCATCGCCGAGATAGCGGCCAAAAAGCTGGCTGAAATCCAATTGAGGGATCTTTGGGTGTTCCGTGGCGACCGCGCCAGGCATGGAGGCTGTTCGATATATGCTGGACCACCCTTCATCGCGGCGGAACGAGGCAATCTGCTGGTCTGTGACAGAAACAGCAATTTCATTTTCCGCCCGCGCTTCGATAACGACTACACGGTCAAGATCGCTCGATTCCGAAGTGCTGCAGGTAATATAGAGACGATTTCCGCTGCGTTCCGAACTTTTCATTATCCAGCGCTGCTGAATGTGCTGATCGCTGAAAATGAGCTCTTGGTTTTTCGCATCCAGATAAAGAAAGCGTGCACCAATAGTGTTTTCGGAATTCGTCCAGAGTCTATCCAGCCAGGAAAGAAACGCTCCGACATCCACGCCGGAAGGCCCAGCAAAAATCGGCCTGGCTTTCTGATCGAGCGCAATTTCCGATGTCTTTTCGAATGTCGATAATCTGTTGTTCCATGTATATTTGCTTTGGAGAACCACATTCAAAGCGATTTCGTGTGTTTCGAGAACGATCGAAACGGCTCGGGGTTTGTCTGTCACAGCATTATCCTGCAGAGCAACCGACATGCCGCGGCCAGAAAACACTTTTGCATAGCCTCGGTCAGAAAGCCGCCGGAAAATTGTCAGAGTCTGGTTATTCGATGCATCAAGCCCCTCGACTACAAGGTCGACAATGCCATCACCCGTTACGTCTTCCGGCTGAACAATGATGCTGTCCGATTTGGTTGCAGCAATTTCGCCATCGAAATAACGGAAATAGATGCCCAAGGCCGGGGAAAATTTGGCAATAATGATGGAAAGAGCTTGGCTCGGTGTGCTTTTTCTGGAGATGATGACCTGTTCGAAATCTTCGTCGTCATCGAGGTTGACATCTATCGTTTTGAGAAAGGTTTCTTCAGGCATAGGTGCAATTCGTGCTCTCTGCTGGACAGCACTTTGCTGTCCAGCTTGACTTTTCTCATCAGAGGATTCAAGCATAACGGTTCGGTTTTCTATTGGGATTGAAGCCTGAAGCGTCTCCTGGCGCTGAAGCGCAACCAGCCATGCAGCAAGAGCAAATGCTACAAGGAACGCTGCAATGTACAGACGTTTGAGCATATGTGCAATCTCTTTCAGCTTTTTCTTCCCTGCCTATACAGAAGCCAGAACTCCGGTAATCCGGGCGAGCGCATCTTCGAGTTCATCTTCAGTGATAACAAGCGGTGGTGCAAAGCGAATAATGTTTCCATGTGTTTGCTTTGCCAGAATGCCGTTTTCTTTTAGCGCGAGGCAGGTTGGATATGCATCAAAATTTTCTTCGAATACTACTGCATTGAGGAGGCCTTTGCCGCGCACAATGCGAATGTTGGGCGAGGAGGAGACTGCTCGCATGGCTTTTCTGAAGCGCTCTCCAAGCCTATAGGCGTTTTCTTCGAGGTGCTCTTGTTCGAGCACTTCGATTGCAGCGACACCAACCGCATCAGCAAGAGGATTGCCGCCAAACGTTGAACCATGCGTACCGGGTGTGAATATATCCATTATTTCATGATCAGCGACTATGGCGGAGATGGGCATGATGCCGCCGCCAAGGGCCTTGCCCAGGCACATGATATCAGGCCTTGCGCCCTCATATTGCCATGCAAAACGCCTGCCAGTACGGCAGAAACCAGTCTGGATTTCATCGAAAATAAGCAGGATGCCATTTTCAGTGCAAATCTTGCGCAGCGCGGAAAGATATCCATCGGGAGGCACCACGACGCCTGCTTCTCCCTGAATCGGCTCCACGAGGATTGCAACGGTATTCTTGTCGATAGCTGCGCGGGCCGCTTCTACATTACCAAAGGGTACTCTGACAAAGCCAGGCACATATGGTCCATAATTCACATATGATTCTGGGTCGCTGGACATGGAAACAGCAGTGAGTGTTCTTCCATGGAAGTTCCCTGCAGCGCAAATTATGTTCTGTTTTCCGTTTTCGATGCCTTTTATTTCAGCGCCCCAGCGGCGAGCTGCCTTGAGCGCAGTTTCCACAGCTTCGACGCCGGTATTCATGGGAAGCGCTTTTTCATATCCGGTATAGTCGCAGAGTTTTTTCAAAAACAACCCCATTTTGTCGTTGTGGAACGCCCGTGAAGTCAACGTGACCAGCTCAAGCTGGGCCTTTGCTGCAGCGACAATATGAGGGTGCAGATGTCCTTGATTAACTGCTGAATATGCGGAAAGAAAATCATAATATTCTCTTCCTTCAGGATCCCATACTTTGCATCCCCTGGCCTTTGAAATGACGACCGGAATTGGATGGTAGTTGTGCGCACCATAGCGGTTGTCCAGGGCGATGTAATCTTGGGAATTCATGAGAAACCTCCTTCGAGAATAGAAGCTCCATACAGAAGCTTCCCCTATTATAACCTGAGTTGTTTTTGCCTGGAAGTGCTAATAATAATTAGCAATAGTATAAATAATTATGCAAATAAAACAGATTGCGCGATGCTTACGCTTTAGAAAAATCGTATTCGAGTGATCTCTTTTTGGAGTAGTTTTCCAGACCCAATTCGATAAGCCTATCAAGCAGATCAGGATAAGCAAGCCCTCCTTGTATGCACATTTGCGGATACATGGAAATGGCTGTAAAACCAGGGATAGTATTGATCTCATTCAGAAAAACAGCACCAGTAAGTTTCTCCACAAAAAAATCGACGCGCGCCATGCCTTTTATTGATGCATATTTATAGGCTGCCACCGCCAGGCTCATTATCCGGGTTCTTGTTTCCTCAGCGAGAGGGGCGGGAATCAGCAGCGTCGCGCCATTTGGATCCTTGTATTTCGCTTCGTAATCATAGAATTCATGTGAAGGAACGACTTCGCCGGGAGAAAATGCAATAGGATGTTCATTCCCCAACACGGCACATTCGATTTCTCGGGCTTCGACATAGGCTTCGACAAGCGCTCTTTCGGACCAGCGAAGCGCGGCGATTACCGCATTTCTGAGCATTTCCGGCTGGTTCACTTTCGAGGTGCCAACGGATGAACCGGAACATGATGGTTTGATAAAGCAGGGCCAACCGAACCGCGTTTCGATTCTGCGGGTTAGCGCCTGAAGATTCCCATCTGAAATATCTTCTTCACCCACAGAGATATAATCGACGACAGGCAATCCTGCCGACAGCCACAGCCGTTTGGATGTTTCCTTGTCCATGCCGACCGCTGAACCGAGCACATCTGCGCCTACATATGGCAGATCTGCAGTCTCGAGCAGCCCTTGCACTGTGCCATCTTCGCCGAATGTGCCATGCAGAACCGGGAACACAATGTCGATATCGAGCTTTCTATGACCTTTTGCCTGTTCAACCCAAAGCCCGTCACCCGGCACTGCAATAACGCGTTCCCCTGCCTCGATGGCAGGGAGCGAGCGCATCATGCCTTTCTCGGGAGGCACAAAAGCCCACTCGGGCAAGTGCTGAAGGTACCATTCGCCTTTTTTTGTGATTCCTACCGGCAAGACTCGATACTTGCTCTTTTTCAGGTACGCAATGATACTGCTCGCCGAAATGAGCGAGACTTCATGTTCTCCGGATCTGCCGCCATACAAGATAGCGATTGTCTTCATCATGCTTTTCCTTTTTTGCAGAATCCCATTTCCGCGAGAATGGACAAGGCGGTTGCCTCTTCATCGTACGGTATGGTTCGATCTGCATAAATAATTGAATTTTCATGGCCTTTGCCAAGGAGCAAAACCAGGTCGCCTGATTTTGCAAGTGAAAAAGCCTTGCGTATGCCTGAAGGGCGGTCTGGAATCAAAAAAAGGCGCTCGCCTCTGGGCAGATCCGGGCAGCCAGCAGCGATTTCTTCCAGCAGAGACAGTGGGTCTTCGCCTCTAGGATCTTCATCCGAAAGAATGACAATATCGCAGTAATCGGCAGCAATGCGGCATTGCTGAGGGCGCTTTGCCCTATCCCGTTCACCGCCTGAGCCGAATACGCAGATAATGTTGCCATTTGTCGTGCTTCGCAGCGGTGGCAGGATTTCCTTGAATGAGGACGGGGTATGGGCGTAATCGATAATCACATCGAAGGGCTGGCCTGCGATGATTCGCTGCATTCTGCCTCTTACAGGCCTCAGCTTCGGAAGATACGGCATAAATGCGCTCCAATGGAGCCCTGTTGCTGCTGAGGCGGCAAGGATTGCGCCGAGCGCGTTCTGTACATTGAATGCGCCAGGCAGATTTATTCGCGCGCACATTCTTATTTGCTGGTCCTTACCTCTTTCTTCGACAGAAAAATTCGATCCTTCGAGATCGCTCTTGATATCTGCTGCTATAAGGTCGGCAGCAAATCCTTTGCTCGAATATGTTTTGCAAGGCACTTCCGATTGCTCAATAAAATAGCGCGCGCTGGGATCGTCAGCGCACACAATCCCGAGCGGAGCGCATGAAAGCGTGGCCAATTGCTTCTTGGAGCTGCTTTCGCCCAGATGACGAAAGAGGTTTGCTTTGTCGCTTCGATATTGTTCCCATGTTCCGTGAAATTCGAGATGTTCATGAGTCACATTCGTAACAAGGCCGATATCGAATGCCACATGGGCAAGACGTGCGGTGCGCAGCGACAATCCATGGCTCGATGCTTCCACTACAGCATACCGAAGACCATTATCCCTCATGTTTGCAAGCATTTCGTGCACGGCAGTCGCTTCGGGAGTCGTTTGATGCTGGGGGTTTGGCTTTTCGCCTTCTCCCGTATCGGACATCACCGTGGAAAAGAACCCCGCCCTGAAGCCTGCAAGGTTCAATAGCTGATAAATAAGAAAGACCGTCGTACTTTTTCCCTCTGTCCCTGTAACCCCTATGACACAAAGAGAAGAAGAGGGATTTTCGTAGAAGGTGCTCGATATTGCGGACATGGCCCAGCGGCAATCAGCGACGCGCAAGGTCGTGATGTCTGAGGGGCAGGACTTGAGCGCTCCTTCGTGAACCACAGCAATGGCCCCGTTCCGGATCGTATCGCCTATATATTTTGTTCCATCTGTATGAATGCCCGGCAAGGCAAAAAAGAGAAATCCGGGTTTGCAGTCTCTTGAATCATACGCGATGCCGCTGACAGGACGCTCGACTTTGCCGCGGATATCCAGGATATCGAGGCCTGCGATCAGGTCGGAAAGAAGTTTCGCCATTACGCACTCGATACTAGCATGGGGAGCCAAATGCATCAATTCATGCACATGCGCCTTGAATACCTGGAATAGTAGGGGAATTTATTTCTGGATCTGGTATAATTCTAGCGGCGCTGAGATATAAAGGCGCCGAAATTTCACCTTGGCAGAGAAAGTGAAAAAAGGGGGAAATATGTACCATATTCGAGTCGAAGCTGAATTTGCCGCAGCGCACCGAATTGTTCACTATAACGGAAAATGCGAGCGTTTTCATGGGCATAACTATAAAGTAAGAGTATGGGTGTCGGGAGCGACACTTGGCGATGGTGGCATGCTCATCGATTTTGCAGTAGTAAAGAATGCGCTGAAATCGCTCATAGCCGAAAAGCTCGATCATAGGGACCTGAACGAAATTCAGGAGTTCGAGGATGATCCCAGCGCAGAGCGCATTGCAAAGTACATCTTTGAACAGTTGAGCAAGGCGCTGCCGGATATT
>Ga0334722_10005895_pt1 | contig 12251 bp, 9 predicted proteins | sample C3_bottom_MG_FD_207210 | JGI IMG/M metagenome (GOLD analysis project Ga0334722, IMG submission 207210) | Sediment microbial communities from Yellowstone Lake, YNP, Wyoming, USA - C3_bottom | ecosystem: Environmental > Aquatic > Freshwater > Lake > Sediment | place: USA: Wyoming | collected...
AAGTGCCACGGTTCGCACCGGAACATAAGCGCTATCGGGAAGGTCATCGAAGTTTCTTGTGGATTCAGGAATTATTGCCATGCTGATTGCTCCTATTTGGAAGCCTGCGCAACGGAATGTCGCGCAGTGCATGGCTGTGCATTTGATAACAAATAATCGAGAAGAAATAGGATAAGGGTTCAACCGTTAAGGGTTGAACTCTTTGGAATCCCGCGCCAGTATTGGCTTACCGGGTTCGACTATTCCTCAGGCTTGCGACCTACCTGCGCCCAACTTGGGCGAATGATAGATGCTGCTCTGTCTGCCAGATTCTCGGAAAATTCATGCTCTTGTAGCCATTGCGAAACGTCCCGGTTTGAGGGATGAGTACCACGATCATCTCGGTCCGCATTCGCCCAAAATTTCTTTGCGGCCTGGTTCACTAGGTCGAGCTTATCGGATATATGCGAGCCACGAAACTCTGCGGCGCACTTGTCGCTGGATTGGTTTCCAGCTTCCTGCGCTATCGACTGTCGCCGCAGAAATGGTTCGATTTCAATCCTGCGCCACCCTGTGAGATACCAGTCTATGAAATTGCCCGCGCCATCGTCGTCCGAAATTTCGACGTTTCCCCGAACTACGATGTGTTCGAGGATGCGAACTATCTCTTCGATTGGTACGGGATGAAATAGCGCAGCCGGGGGGCGCCTCCCAACCGGGGTAGGAGCGCCCTCAGCTGTGATCTTTTGCACCAGCCAACGCGAGCCTTCCGCAATGGTCGAATCAGAACCACCAGTAATTTCCGCGAGCAGTTCTCGAATGCTGACGAATTGCGCTTCGTGCGCCTTCAGATCGCGACCGATGTTTGCTGCAAGTGAATTTTGAGTCTTGGACTTCATGTGCGCCCCCTCTGCGCCCGCCCTTGCTAGAGGGTGCTGCGCCAACCCGGCAAGGGTTTCCGGGTCTTCGGGGATCAGCCTAGGCGCAGCTATTCACATTAGCTCGCCTTCGCAGGTCGCAATTCGACTACCTCCGCACCACCGCGCTCTAGCTGTTCAAGCAGGTCTGCCCACCGCTGCAATGCTTCCTTGCGTTCATTCCAGTAATCATGTCGGTTATAAATGCCTTCCACGCCCTTCACTTTGTGGTTGAGGCAGCGCTCGGCAACGTGCGGCAGAGTACCCAAAGCCTCTAGATGCGTTCGCGCCGTGCGCCTGAAGTCATGCAGCGTAAAGTTGGGCGACTCTTTCATTAGCGGCTTGATTGATTTGGCGACCGCAGCGCCTACGGTGTTCAAGTCGATATGAGGAATCATGCGCGATTGCATCTTGCGAGCAGGCAGCAGCCACGCGCTACCTTGCCCCAATCGAAAAAGCTCACGCAATGCTTCTACGGCTTGACGCGGAAGGGGAATGTCGATTGCCGCACCTGTCTTGGTACGCTCGCCGGGCAGATACCAGACAGCGGCATCGAGGTCGAATTCGTCCGCTCGCGCAGCGATCAGTTCTCCCTTGCGCACTGCCAGCATCAGCAATAGCTTAACCACCAGTCCGTTTTCATAAGTCCAATTCTTCGCGCTTCGCGTGGCGTTGAAAAGCGATACAAGCTCGGCTCGCGTCAGCCACCTATCCCGCGATTCCTCCTTTCCGCCAGCGTCTGCAACCTCAAATGCTGCCGCCGGATTGAGAGTAATCAATTCGCGCTTGATGGCGTAATCGAACATGCGCTTTACCCATCGCAGCACGTCGTTTGCCATTGTCGGGGCGCCGCGCTTTACGATGGCTCGCAACATGGCGTCAATGTGCGAGGGCTTTACATCGGTGATAAGCAGATTTCCGATATTGGGTTTGATGTCATTCTCAATGCGCGACCGAACGATGTTCGGGTGCTTCCAGCGTCCGATGATCTGTGCTTTCAGATACTCATCAGCCAGTTCGCCCATCGTCAACGCCGCCCGCGCCGCCTCGATCTTGGCGACCGCCTCGCGTTTGCGCTCCTTCTTTTCGGCTGCCACATCGTAGCCCAACGCCACACGCGCTCGCATTTCCTTTGCGGTGCGCCTCGCATCGGCGAGACTCAAGGTAGCGTAGCTGCCCATATCCAAGGTTCGTGCCTTGCCGCCGATCCGATAGCGAAACATCCACCGTGGAGAAGCATCGGCAGGGCGGTATCTCAGCATCAGCCCGTTGCCATCGCCGCGACCGGTGAATCGCTCGCCGCGCCGAATCCATTCCCTGATTTGAATGTCCGTTAGCCCGCTCATTTCGCCCTCCTCTTTGCGTAACCACCATTTAGTTATTTTTGTAACCAGACCTCACAGGTGGTTACATGCCAATTATGCGCTTGCGTGCCATGGGATGCAACGGGATGAAATGAAAAAAGCCCATGACGACATGGGCTTAATGCTGTAAATGCTATGGTTTGATATGAGGTAGAGGACTATTCAATATTTTGAATCTGCTCGCGCATTTGCTCGATCAGCAGCTTTAATTCGATGGCCGCCTCCGATACCTCCTTCGAGACCGACTTCGAACCCAGGGTATTGGCTTCGCGATTCAGCTCCTGCATCAGGAAGTCCAGGCGCTTGCCGGCGGCGCCTCCCGCGTCCAGCACCCGCCGCACCTCCTGCAGATGCGCCGCCAGCCGGTTGAGTTCCTCGGCGACGTCGACCTTGATGCCGAATACCGCGATTTCCTGGCGTATGCGCTCTTCATCGTTGGCGGCAAGCGCCTCGCGCAGCCGCGCCGCGAGCTTTTCCTGGTAGGCAGCAATCGCGAGCGGCAGCAGCGGCGTGACACGGTCCACCAGCGCCTGCATTTTGGCGACACGTTCCAGAATCATGTCTTTCAGCTTCGCGCCCTCGCGCACGCGCGTGGCGCAGAGTTCGGCCAGCGCCTCGCGCAGCAGCGCAAGCGCGGGTTCGCGCAAATCGTCGGGCTTGATCGCGGCATCGCCGAGCATGCCGGGCCAGTGCAGCACTTCGCCTGCGCGCAGTGGCTGTGCCTCGGGCAGCGCCACGCGCACTTCGCGCTCCAACTGCGCCAGCCGCTGCAGCAACTCGGTATTGAGCGACAGCTGCTTGCCGGCCGCCGCCGCGGGGGTAAAGCTGACGCGGCAATCGAGCTTGCCGCGGCCGATTTTCGCGGCGATCAATTCGCGCATGCCGGGCTCGATCGCGCGCAGCTCCTCGACCACACGGAACTGCAGGTCGAGAAAGCGGTTGTTGACGCTTTTCAATTCGATAAACAGCGAGCCCTGCGCTGTTTCGCGCGCAAGTGCTGCGTAGCCGGTCATGCTCTGGATCATGTGCGTCCGTGTCGATTTAATGTGAATGCGGAAGTTTGACCCAGTGTCATGCACGGTGCGCTTTACTTTGCCTGCGTGCGGACCGAGAATGCTCCGGGCACAAAAATATCCTCCGCATAATCATAGCAGACCCTTAGTCATCGCAGACCCTTGGCGCAATGGCCGCGCAAACCAACCAGCCGCTGCCAGACGGCTATCAACTGCAGAACTATCGCATCCGCAAGGTACTCTCCAGCGGCGGCTTCTCCATCGTGTATCTCGCCGAGGACGAGAACGAGGCGCCGGTGGCGATCAAGGAATTCCTTCCGGCGGCGCTGGCGCTCAGGCGCGAAGGCGACGTCCTGCCGGCGATCGCAGCGGAGGATCTGGCGGCTTTCCGCTACGGCATGCGCTGCTTTTTCGAGGAGGGCCGGTCGCTCGCGGGCCTTGCGCACACGAACGTGGTGCGCGTGCTGAATTTCTTCCGCGCCAACGAAACCGCATACCTGGTGATGCGCTACGAGCGCGGCCGCACGCTGCAGGAGCACATCGAGCATCACCGCGGCAACCTCAAGGAAGACTTCATCCGCCGCAGCTTCACCCTGCTGCTCAATGGCCTGCGCGAAGTGCACGCGAGCAAGCTGCTGCACCTGGATCTCAAGCCCGCCAACATCTACATTCGCAACGACGGCACGCCGGTATTGATCGATTTTGGCGCGGCGCGGCAAACGCTGGGCGAGGAAGCACAGCGCCTTGCCCTGACCTATACCCCCGGCTTCGCCGCGCCCGAACAATATCGAAGGCGCGAACTGCTGGGGCCCTGGAGCGACATCTACAGCGTGGGCGCAAGCATGCTGGCCTGCCTGACCGGGTCCGCGCCCCCGGCCGCCGACCAGCGCCTGGACAAGGACGAGCACGTCCCGGCGCGCAGGATCTGGGGTGCGAAATGTTCCACGCAGCTGCTAGCAACCATAGACTGGTGCCTGCGGCTTGACCACCTGGAACGCCCGCAAAGCGTGCTGGAACTGCAAAAGGCGCTGCTGCGGGAACGCGACCCGGTCGTGGCGGAGCCGCCGACCGCGTTCGATGTGCGCGGCATGCTGCTGAAGCTGGCCAGTTGGCGCGACGGTCGATGAAGCTAAATTTATGCAGCCATGGCGCTGGGGGATTGAGGGGATGCAGCGCGCCCGCCTTTTGTAATAGGCTCTGAGCCATGCAATTCGCCATTTACCAGGACAGCCGGCGCGGATCGCGCCGCTCGAACCAGGACCGCATCGCTTACTGCTACAGCAAGGAAGCGCTGCTGCTGCTGCTTGCCGACGGCATGGGCGGGCACCTGCACGGCGAAGTTGCGGCCCAGCTTGCCGCGCAATTCATCAGCGAGGCCTTCCGGCGCGAGGCCAAGCCAACCCTGGGCGATCCTGTCCTGTTCCTGCGCCAAGCGATGAGCGGCGCACACCGCGCGATTCTCGAACATGCAAGCGCGGCCGGGCTGGCGGAATCGCCGCGCACTACCTGCGTCGCCTGCGTGGTACAGGACAGCCTCGCCTGCTGGGCGCATGCCGGCGATTCGCGCCTGTACCATATCCGCGAGGGCCGGATCGCCGCGCAAACCAAGGACCATTCGCACGTGCAGCGGCTGATCGACGAGGGCCGCATTCGCGAAGAAGCGTACGGCGCGCATCCCGAGCGCAATCTGATCTACAGCTGCCTGGGATCGAACGCGCCGCCGCAGGTGGACGTGTCGGAACAAACCAGGCTGGACCTCGGCGATACGCTGTTGCTGTGCTCGGACGGGCTGTGGGGTCCCTTGTCCGGCAAGATTATCTGCGCCGCTCTCCAGCGCAGCGGCATCATGCAGGCGGTCCCGGAACTGCTCGACGAGGCCGAGCGGCGCGCGGGGCGCAGCTGCGACAACCTGTCGGCGATTGCGGTGACCTGGGAGTAGAATCCGCAACCCGGCAAGCAGCCTGACGCACATAAGGTTCCAAGATGAGCAGACCCAGCAATAGACAAGATAACGAACTGCGCAAGATTCGAATCACCCGGTCCTATACCAAGCACGCCGAGGGCTCGGTGCTGGTGGAGTTCGGCGACACCAAGGTGCTGTGCACCGCCAGCGTGGAAGAGAAGGTGCCGGGATTCCTGCGCGGTCAGGGCCGCGGCTGGCTCACCGCGGAGTACGGCATGCTGCCGCGCGCAACCAACACCCGGACCGATCGCGAAGCGGCGCGCGGCAAGCAATCGGGGCGCACGCAGGAAATCCAGCGCCTGATAGGCCGCAGCCTGCGCGCGGTGGCGGATCTGTCGCTGCTGGGCGAACGCACCATCAAGGTCGACTGCGATGTGATCCAGGCCGACGGCGGCACGCGCACCGCCAGCATTACCGGCGCCTACGTGGCCGTGCACGACGCCGTCACGCTGCTGCTCGCGCGCGCCTTGATCCCGGCCACGCCTCTGCGCGATTTCGTTGCCGCGATCTCCGTCGGCGTGTACCAGGGCAGGCCGGTGCTCGACCTGGATTACGCCGAGGATTCGGCCTGCGACACCGACATGAACGTGGTGATGACCGGATCGGGCGGATTTGTCGAGGTCCAGGGCACTGCCGAGGGCGCGCCGTTTTCTCGCGCGCAAATGGATGCGCTGCTGCTGCTCGCGCAAGACGGCATCGCGCAGCTGGTCGCGAAACAGAAACAGGCGCTGGCATCGGCCTGAGCTGCAGCACGCCTGCGCGGCCCCAACTGCAGAACTAGAGCCCCGGCAGGTGCGCGTGCAGGAACCAGCGATCCAACACGACGCGACGCGTAAACCAGCGCCGGCCCAACAGCATCCCGGCAAGCATATTGCGCAGAAACCCGGGGATCCTGTCCCCGGCCGGCGCCGCATCGGCCCCAAAACGCGCTTTTAATCGGCTCGCGTAAGCCCGCAGCCTTAGACGGCTGTAATCCCCCGCCGCTTCCGCCACGGTGGCGGCCGCGATCAAACCGGATTCGACCGCCGGTCGTATGCCTTCGCCGCTTTCCGGATAGGCCAGGCCGGCGGCATCGCCGATGAGCAGCACGCCGTCATCGAGAAGCTTGCGCCGCGAATGGCCATAGAGCAGATAGGCGTGGCCACGGAAGCTGTCGGGAATGTTTGCCGGAATCCTGCCGCGTTGCCGCAGGAAATCGCAAAAATCCTCGAGCTGCTCCGACAGGCGCAGGTTCCCTTCGCGGCCGAAGCCGATGTTGAGGTAGCCGCCCTTGCGAAAGCACCAGCCATAGCCCTTGAGATCCCTGCAGAAATACAGTTCCGGCGTATCGGCGCGGATGCTGCATTGCGCGATTTGTTCCGGATCCATTTCGAATTCGATTTCCTTCGCCGTCACCGCGGGCTCGGCCGCTCCCAGCTTCGCGCCGAGGTGGCGGGCCACCGGACAAAAATGCCCGCCCGCGCCGACCAGCAGCGGCGTCCTGATGCTGCCGTTCACCAGCCATAGCGCGCCCTGTTTCTCCAGGGACCGCAGCGCCTGGCCGGATTGAACGCGCGCGCCCGAACGCTGCAGCAGATAGTGGTCGAACTCGAAGCGGCGTATGCCGAAGCTGACCGCCGCCGGGTAACGGGTCTCGAGTTCCTCGCCGTGGATGAATCCGGTGCGAAAGCCCGTAATCGGCTGCAGCACCCGTTCCCGGGCATAGGCCTCGGTATCGAGCTGCAGCGCCTGCAGCACCGCAGGCGTAATCCAGCCGGCGCAGACTTTGTCGCGCGGGAACGGCGCCTTGTCCAGCACCACCACAGCCATGCCCTGCTGCCGCAGTTTCCAGGCGCAGGAAGAGCCGGCGGGGCCGCCCCCGACGATGAGTGCGTCGCAGTCTTCCACCGGCAGCTCTCAGCCCTGGTACAGGTACTGCCTAGTCCAGGGAATCTGGTTATGGCCGGAGCGGGCGAAGCTCACCTGGAACAACTGCATGTCGCCGGACCTGAATGCGGCAAGCGAGCCGGCGAGGTAGAGTCGCCATGCGCGCACGAACGCAGGATCGAACATGCTCGCCACGCGCTCGATGTTGGCTTCATAGCGTGCGAGCCAGTGCTCCAGCGTCTTCGCATAGTGCAGCCGCAGGTTCTCCACATCCAGAACGGAAAAGCCGAAGGGCTCGAACAGCTGCGTCATCTGCGACAGGCTGGGCGGGCAGGCGCCGGGGAATATATTGCGCTCTATCCACGGGGTCATGCCGCTGGGCCGGTCCCGTCCGATGGAATGGATCAGGCCGCGGCCGCCCGCCTTGAGGCTGCGCTGCATGACCTCCCCCAAGGCTCGATATTGGTTTATGCCGACATGCTCCAGCATGCCCACCGAAACGAAGGCATCGAATTCGCCGCTCACGTTGCGATAGTCGTCTTCGATGAACTGCACCCGGCCGTCCAGGCCCTGCTCCAGCGCAGCGGCGCGCGCGTAAGCGATCTGCTCTTTGGAGATGTTGTAGGCTTTCACCTCGGCGCCGTAGTGCCTGGCCATGTGCAGCGCCAGCGCGCCCCAGCCGCAGCCGGTTTCCAGCACCGTTTCGCCCGGCTCCAGGCGCAGCTTGCGGCAGACGTAATCGAGTTTGGCCGTCTGCGCCAGTTCCAGCTCCATCGCCGGGTCGGGGAAATAGGCGCAGGTGTACACCATGTTGCGGTCTAGCCAGAGCTTATAGAAGGCATTGCCGATATCGTAATGGTGGTGGATATTGCGTCGCGCCTTGGGTTGGGTGTTGCGCAGCGAGCCGTTGAACGGCGCCAGCAGCCGCTTCCCGATCTGGGCATGATCGTTGCGCGGCAGCGCACGATAGATCGCTTCCAGGCAATCCACCAGGTTTCCCTGCACTTCGACGCGCTCTGCCGTATACATTTCGCCGAAACCCAGCTCCGGGTTGGCGATCAGCTTCAACAGTGCACCGCGGTCGCGAATCAGTACGCGCGCGAGCGCAGGCCTTGCAATGCTGACAATTTCCTGCCCGTCCCACAACACCAGATCCAGGGGCGGATTGCCCAGGCACTCCATCATCCGCGCGAGCAGCAGTTTTTCTGCGGAGAATACCTTGCTGCCCAAGACCGCTACGGGTTCGATTTCAGGTAGGGCGCGTTCGGGGTCCACGCCCATCACTTTAGTGTACGCCTGGATTCGCTCCTGACTCATGCTGACACCTCGCCATCGTATCCGGGTATCGCCGTAAACATCTTGCCACGCCCGCGCGTTGCGGTGCAACTACCCAATTCTACGTACAGGCCGCTTTCGCCACACTGGCGCGGCAGAACCTGCGCCGCGATAAATGTCGTTCATGAGGGGGAGAATGCCGGCGCCGGCATTGCCGCCGCGCACAGTTTGTTGTTTCTGGCCTCGACCATGGTGGAGAAATCAAACAGATTCACCGGACGTATGCTCATGGCATCCAGACCGGTTTGAACGAGAAACCGGTCCAGCGGGAAATCCGGGCGAAATCCCAGTTGCTTCGATAGCGGCGAGAGCAGGCGCTCGACCCCACCGAGGATGGGATTGCGGCTGTGGAAGTGGTTCACCACGAATATCTGGCCGCCGGGCTTGCACACCCTGCGCATTTCATCGACTAGGCGATTCGGATTCGGAACCACGGATGCCACATACATGGCGACCACTTTGTCGAAGCTGTCGTCCTCGAATTCCATGTTCTCGGCGTCCATGAGCATCAATTCGGCCACGTGCGCCAGCCCGCAGCGCGACTGCCGGTCGCGGGCCCGGCCGAGCATATGGCGGGAAATGTCGATGCCGACGACGCTCACATCCTCCGGATACAGAGGCAGGGAAAGCCCGGTGCCCACCCCTACTTCCAGAATCCGCTCCCCGGGGACGCAAGCCATGCGGTGGACGATCGCCCTGCGGCCGGGCTGAAACACCGCCCCGAAGCAAACGTCGTAAAAGCGCGCATAACGCCGATAGCTTCGTTCTATCGCTCGAATATCCAAGAGAGCCCTCCTTGGTTCCGGCCAAACTCTGCGGCCTACGCGGCTACATTGTGCTACACCTTAGGCGCCCAGCCTAGCCCGTCGCACAGCCCGTCGCACAGTTGCCCCCTTGACATCGGTCAAGGAAGCGGCCGGCGAGATGCTTCCGCAGGCCGACCCGCTTGCAGGATCAAGGATGTGAAATGGACTCGCGCACAGCGCGGCCGGGGCGCTGCGGAAGAGGTGCTGGACATGCACGCGGAAAGCATCCGCTGCGCCGCAGCGCCAGCCAGCGCCGCGGCCTGTCCAAGGGGGGCGCAGGGCACGCCCCGAAAGAGCGTGAACCCGGCTTCAGTCCGCCGCGGACAACATGAGCGCGAGCACGGCCCCTATGCCGGCCGGAATGCCGTAGCGCTCCCACTTCGACACGGCATCGCCCGCGATCATCTCGACCGGCACGGAAGTCAGCGCCAGCACCTTGTTGGTGACCGAGTCCTCGATCAGCCGCGTGAGCGAGTTCTTGCGTGCGGTGCTCATCACGATCTGGTCGCAGCGCAGGCGGCGCGCCGTCTCGGTGATCACAGCCGCCTTCTCGCCCACCTCGGCGTGCGCGGAATAGGGGATGCCGAAGCCGTCGAGCATCTGCTTCACCGGTCCCAGCGCCATTACTGCCTGGTCGCGATGATATTCATGCAGGCTCTTCCTGCTGACGAAGCGCGCGACGTCCCGGCTGAACGGCGACTGTACGTTCAGCAGGTGAATCTCCATCGCCGTGTTGTTCATGAATTCCTTGATGACATGCTTCACCGCGAACTGGCAATTGCGGGAGCCGTCGACCGGGACGAGTACTTTTAACATGGTGTTTCCTCCTGCGAATTGTTGCGACATCGTTGCGAGACTTGCAGCCTGCGGCGCCGGGCCGGTATCGGATATCGGGCTCTGCGCCGCTCCGCTAGCGTTCGCCTTGCGTTTGCGGAAATATATCTTGAGCAATTCCATCGCGATCGGCGACGCGAAGAAGAACGGCAGCATGAACAGCCAGTCGCCCGCGCCGAGCGGCACGGTGTCGAAGAAGGGCTGCAGGAACGGCACGTAGACCACCAGCAGCACCAGCGCGAACGATGCGCCCACGGCCCACACCATCCAGCGATTGGAGAACACGCCGATGGAGAACACGCTGTGGTATTCGGAGCGCGCGGTGAAGGCGCGGATCAATTCCGAGCTGCAGAGCGTCACGAAGGCGATGGTCTGGGCAGCCACCAGTTGCCCCGGATAACGCTGCAGGGCCAGATAGAACACCGCAAGGATGGCAAGCGCGTCGATCAGGCCGACCGCGCCGATGCCGATCGCCATGTCGCGGTTGATCACGGGTTCCGCCGGAGAGCGCGGCGGGTACTTCATGATGTCCGGATCGCCTTTTTCCAGTCCGAGAGCGAGAGCCGGCGCGCCGTCGCTTACCAGATTCAGCCAGAGCAGCTGCACCGGCCTCAAGGGGATGGGCAGACCCACCAGCATGGAGCCGAAGATGATCATGATCTCGCCGACATTGCAGGCGAGCAGGAAGTAGACGAACTTGCGGATGTTGGAGTAGATGATCCGCCCCTGCTCGATCGCCGCAACGATGCTGGCAAAATTGTCGTCGGTGAGCACCATGTCTGCCGTTTGCTTCGCCACATCCGTGCCGGTGACGCCCATGGCGACACCGATGTTCGCGCGCTTCAGCGCCGGTGCGTCGTTGACGCCGTCGCCGGTCATCGCCACCACGTGGCCGCGCGCCTTGAATGCATCGACGATGCGCGTCTTGTGCTGCGGGGAAACCCGGCAGCACACTTCCAGCCTGTCGGTTCTGGTCGCGAGCTGCTCGTCGCTGAGCTTCTCGATTTCCGGACCGGTCAGCACCAATCCGCCCGGAGTGAGCAGGCCGATGTCGCGGGCGATGGCCTCGGCGGTATCCTTGTAGTCGCCGGTCACCATGACGCTCTTCAAACCGGCGCCGCGCGCCACCTTCAAGGCTTCGATCACTTCCGGCCGCGGCGGGTCTATCATGCCGAGCAGACCGACGAATACCAGATCCTGCTCGACGCTGTCCGGAGTCACGCTTGCCGGCACTTCGGATAAGGGGCGATAGGCGACTGCGAGCACGCGCAGTGCGTTGCTCGCCATGTCGCGGTTCTGCTCCAGGATCGCGCGCCGCCGCTCCTCGGTCAGACCGGCCGTCCGGCCGAATTCCAGCGCCTGTCCGCACAGATCGAGAATCACGTCGGGCGCACCTTTCACGAAAGCGATGAGCGGCGGCGCGCCGAGCTTGGAGAACATCTGTTTGGCCTGCGCGCCGGCTACATCGTGTATCGTGCTCATGCGCTTTCTGTCGGAGTCGAAGGGAATCTCCTGCGCGCGCGGCAGCGCCAGATCCAGCTCGCTGCGGCGGTAGCCGCATTTCGCGGCGGCCACGACCATGGCGCCTTCCGTGGGATCGCCGACGATGCGCCACGCTTTCTTGCCCGCGTCGTCCGCCTTTTCCTCCAGTCGTGCATCGTTGCAGACCAGCGCTCCAAGCAGCAGTATCGACGCGTCCGGATCGGTACGCGGGTCGAAGGCTTCGGCGCCGGCGAAGAATTCACCATTCGGGCTGTAACCTTCCCCGGTGATGCGGAAACGCTTGCCCCCGGCCCAGCCCTGCACCACGGTCATTTCGTTCTGCGTCAGGGTGCCGGTCTTGTCCGAGCAGACCACGGTGGCGCAGCCTAGCGTCTCCACCGCGGGGAGTTTCCGGATCAAGGCGTGGTGCTTGATCATGCGCTGCATTCCCAGCGCGAGGCAGATGGTCACGATGGCGGGGAGGCCTTCGGGAACTGCCGCGATGGCGAGGCTCACGGCGGTCATAAACAGATTGATGATGTCCTTCTTCTCGGTTTCCAGATAGTTGAGGAAGCCGCCGTTCAGGGCGTCGACCAGATGGGTGTCGCGGAACAGGCCATAGATGAACACCAGTGCGCAGATCGCGAGGCAGGCCGTTCCGAGCACTTTCCCCAGTTGCTCGAGTTTTTTCT
>Ga0334722_10005896_pt1 | contig 12250 bp, 10 predicted proteins | sample C3_bottom_MG_FD_207210 | JGI IMG/M metagenome (GOLD analysis project Ga0334722, IMG submission 207210) | Sediment microbial communities from Yellowstone Lake, YNP, Wyoming, USA - C3_bottom | ecosystem: Environmental > Aquatic > Freshwater > Lake > Sediment | place: USA: Wyoming | collected...
AAATGCGGTTAAAAGTAGTATAAAGCAGGACCCAGGCCCCAATCCCAGTGTAAAAATATTATCCCGCGGTAAAAGTGGACGTGTTTTATCGATGCGGGTTGGTGCTGCTACTATTACGGCACCAGCTTTAAGATTGGCAATTGGTCCGGAAAAGATGCGTTCAACTCTCTTGTCTAAAGCCGCTATCGAGAACGGAAAGCTTGTTATGGAAGGGAAAGGTTTTGGCCACGGAGTGGGTCTTTGCCAGTGGGGGGCCAATAAAATGGCTCGAGAAGGTAAATCTCCTGAGGATATCATTAATTTTTACTATAAAGATATAACAATAAAAAAGCTCTGGAAATAGATGGTATGCGGGCATAACTTAGGTTGTGCTCGCATATTATTTTATAAGGCCGAAAGGGGGAGAAATTATGGACGAGACTACTCTGCATAAAGTAGAAATTAGAGACCGGAAAACGATAATGCTAACGGGGATTAAGCAGGTTTTAAGTTTTAATGATGAGGAAATATTAGTAGAAAGTATTCAAGGATATGTTGCTTTAAAAGGGGAAGGCCTCTTTATTAAAGAGCTAAATTTAGAAACCGGCACTTTAACGGTGGAAGGCTTTATAAAAGAATTTTCGTATGCGGATGAGGGAGTTAAGGCTAAAGAAAGGGGAAGCCGGCTTTGGGAGCGCCTATTTCGTTAATTACACCGATTTGGGAAATAGTGTTATTTTTCCTGGCCGTAATTTTAGGTTTTGTAATTTGCGGCCTTTATTTTTTAGAAAACCGTTTCTTAAGACGAAAATATCGGCGGAAAATAAAGTTCCTACCTTATTTTTTTGGGGATGTTTTTTATTTTCTTTTAGTAGGAGGGTTAATTTCAGGTTATTTTCTCTTTTTTACCTTGGGGGAAGTAAGGAGTTATGGTATTCTGGGAATAATTGCCGGAATAGTTTTATATTATTTTATTTTAAACAAAACACCAGTTCGAAAGGAAAAACGGAAATAAGGGCGAATAAAATTATTAAGATTTTGTCCACATTTTGTCCATAAATTGTCCATAAGTTGTCCACAACTGTGAATAACATGTGGATAAATTGTAAATAAGGTGAAGATAAATGCAAATTGAAATTCGGGGTGCAGAAAAATTAAGTTTTCGTGAACGGCAAGTAGTTGTGTTAAAAGAGATGGGACATACTAATGAGCAAATAGCCAAAAAGTTAAAGATAAATGTAAGCTCGGTGGCTACCCTTTACAATCGAGCAAAGAGCAAGGGGTACCAGGTAGTGATTGTAATTCCGGGAGACCATTTGGGTCTTTTTGACCCTGGGGAAGAAGGTGAGGACGAATAATGTCGCGTTACTATGCTGGAAGTTTGAAAAGAAAAGGGAAAAAATCTTTTTGGTCTACGGTTATCCTCGTGTTTCTTTTATATATCATGGTAAGTTTTGGCCTTGAAGTACAAAAGCTTTACATCATGCACCGGGAGGTTCAGTCGCTTGCGAGCGAAGTTTATAAATTAAAATTAGACAATGAAAAACTGTTGCAGGACGTAAAAAGGATTAAAAATAGTTCTTATTTTGAAACCAAAGCCCGGGAGATGGGCTTTGTAAAACCAGGCGAAAAAGTAATAGTCATTGAAAAGAAAGGGCAGGAGTCCAATGCCAGCGGTGATTGATATTGGTACTAATTCGGTTAGGGTGTTAGCAGGGGTTTTTAGAGATGGACGATTTATTGAACAGTACCGAGAATTAAAAACTACGCGCCTGGGGGAAGGGATTAATTCCGGTTACTTAAAGAGTGAGGCGATTAAACGTACTCTTAATGCAGTGGTAGAATTTTACGAGAAAGCTAAAAGTTTTACCGAAGAGGTGGCTATCTTTGCTACCAGTGCTGCGCGCGATGCCAAAAACCAGCAAGAATTTAGCCAAAAGGTCCTTGAAGCTACAGGAAAGCACGTAGAGATTTTAAGCGGGGAACAGGAAGCTTATTATTCATATCAGGGAGTAAGGCTGTCATTGCCTCACTTAGACGAACCTACGGTTTTAGATTTAGGCGGGGGCAGTATTGAGTTTATCTGGCAGGAGCAGGGAAAAACTAAATATCAAAGCCTACCGGTAGGGGCAGTAAGGCTAAAAGAAACTCGTGATCCAGAAAGTATTTTAAAGGTTTTAAGAGATTTTGTCTTTAGGAGAAAAGCTTTTCTAAAAGAGCCTTTGGTTGCGGTAGGAGGTACGGCCACCACTTTAGCCGCTATTGATTTACAGCTAGAACAGTATGATCCGCAAAAAGTAGAAGGGCATGAGCTGTCGTTAAAAAGGCTTTTAGAAATCCACGATAATTTAGCAAAATTGACGTTAGAAGAACGGAAAAAGGTTAAAGGTCTTTTACCCGAGCGGGCTGATATTATAGTATATGGAAGTAAAATATTAATTGAAGTACTTAATACCTCTAATTTGCCCGGGCTTATTGTTGGTGAAGGGGATTTACTATTAGGACGACTATGGGAAATGATGATGTCGAAAGAAAATAAAGAAAGCCAACTTTAAATTGACAAAAATTTCCTCCTTAAAGGGCTATAATTAATCTTGAGCCTTGAAAAAGGAGGATTTTTTTTGGAAACCAAGATTTATCCTTTTTTAAGAAAAAAAGTTAATATTAAAGCTCCGAATATCCCACAAGAAAAAAAGTTTAAAGTAAAGCTTAATGTTGGAATTCAGGATTTAGTTTTCATGGTGCTAGCTTTTTCTTTAGGGAGAGCAGCGATTGCGGGAGATTTATTTCCTTTTGGGCCAGCATTTTTAGGAGCAGCGGTAGCTTATCAAGGGTTAAGGGAGTCGTTTTTAATTTTTGTTGTTTTATTAATAGGACAGGCTACAACGTTAGCGTCGGGGCTTTTAATGCTAAAGTTTTCCCAATACTTAGTTTTATTTGTTTTAGGCGGGGTCTTACTTAAAAATTTAAACTTTAAAAAGAAAGCTTTGGTGTTGCCGTTATTAGTATTTTTTGTAGTAGCTTTGTTTGGGGTATATTTTGATAAAAGCTTTACTGGAACCCCGTTAGATTTTATCAAAATTGGCCTTGATGCTTCCTTTGCCGGAATCTTGAGCTTGGTGTTTTTCTGGGCTTTTCCTGTACTAAAAAGTGGGCCGGGGAGGGCAGTTAGTGGCGAAGAGCTTTTGCCGGTGATGTTTGTTATTGGCACAGCCTTAATTGGTTTTCCCAAGCTTTTTTTGGGACCTTTAGAAATAAAGGGGGCTTTGATTCACTTTTTAGTATTACTGGCTGCTTTTGCGGGTGGACTTGGACTGGGGGCAGCCGGTGGGGCGGTTTTGGGAGTTATTCTTTGCTTCGGTAACGGCCAAGCTTTAGGCGATGTAGGAATTTATACTTTTGCCGGATTACTTACCGGGATTTTTCGGCAGTTTGGAAAAATTGGAGCCGTAGTTGGTTTTTTGCTGGCCGATGTGGCCTTGGCGTTTTATCTGCAAAATTTAACCTTAATTAAAGCTTTTGCCTATCAAAGTGTAGCTGCTACTATTATTTTTCTCCTATTTCCTTCAAAATATTTAGAAATACTTAAAGAGTTTATTGACGGCTTTGCTCAAAAATTTAGGCTTTTCTTAGAGCAGCCGCGGGAACTGGCCCGGGAAAGGATTACCGAGTGTCGGGACTTATTTTTAGACTTAGGTAATTCCTTTTTAGAATTCTCAGCTACTTTGGTTTCTAACCAAGTGCCGGAGTTTCGGATTGAAGAAGTGGTAGAACGTTTCCCGCGAGCAACCTGCAGAACCTGCACTTTTACCCGCCTTTGTTGGGAACGGGAGTTTTTTGCTACTTATCATGCGCTTTTAGAAATGTTAACGGTTTTAGAAAATAAAGGGCAAATTTATAAATCGGATGTTCCAGGATTTTTTTACAAACGGTGTCTGAGGATTAATGAACTTTTAAACGAACTAGTCTGTACGTTTTTAATAGAGAAAGAAAAAACTCGCTGGCAGAAAAAACTTTATGAAGAAGAACAATTGGCAAAGAGTCAGTTAAAAGGAGTCGGCGAGATTTTTTTAGAATTAAACCGGGCGTTAGATTTAGATTTTATTTATGACCAGAAAAGCTCAGTAAAAATCTTTAAAACCCTTTATGAAGAAAATCTTCCTGCCCTGACGGTTTTGGCTAAGCCTTCAGGAGGAAAAGGAGTAGTCGTAGAGATAAAAACCCAAAAGTGTTCGGGGAATAAACCCTGCCAGCATAAAATACCAGAGATTCTCGGGGATGAGATCGGAGGCGAATTTGTTCTGCAGCAAAAGCGTTGCGGACGGAAAGAAGGAGGAGAGTGTCATTTAATCTACTTGCCGATGGAAGAATTAGAGGGTAAAATTGGAATTGGGATGGCGGTGAAAACGGGTGAAACGGTGTCCGGGGATAGCTACCGGGTGGTACGTTATTTTCCTGGTAAACTTATCTTAATGCTGTCCGACGGGATGGGAAGCGGGGAATGGGCCCGGCGGGAAAGTAGTGCCTGCGTTGTTATGGTAGAACGGTTATTATCTTTTGGCTTAACTCCACAAAAAGCTTTAGAGGCAGTAGATGCCTTAATTCGCTTAAAGAACCGGCAAGAGCGGTATCTAACATTGGATCTTGCTTTAGTAGACCTTATAAGCCGCCAGGTGACCTTTTATAAACGGGGTGCGGTAACTTCCTTTTTAAAACGGGGAGCGGCCGTTTACAAAATTACTGGAGAAAATTTACCTTTAGGTAGTGGTATTGACTTAAAACCAAAAGAACGGCATCAGTTTTTATTTCCCGGTGACCTTTTAGTAATAATGAGCGATGGGCTTTTAGAGGCTTTGGGAGGAGAGGAGCGTGTAATAAAGATTCTTTTGGAGGATGACGATTTTTCTCCTGAACTTTTAGCGGAATATTTACTAGCCCATGCTAAATTACGCCATCAAAATGTCATAGCCGATGACCAGACTGTAATTGTTGCCCGTTTTTTTGAAAAAACAAGGAGTGAACAAGTTGTACACCAAATTTCTCAATACCGTAAAAAAATATAAGATGCTAACTTTTGGGGAGAAAGTGGTAGTAGGGGTTTCCGGTGGCCCTGATTCCATGGCTCTCCTTTTTTGTTTGTTAAAATATCAAGAAGAAGTGGGAATTGAGCTTGAAGTTGCTCATGTCAACCACGGCTTAAGAGGTGGAGAGAGCGATTTAGATGAACAGCTGGTACAGGAGTTTTCCCAAAAGCACGGTCTTAAACTTCACACCAAAAGGCTTGACCATTTAAAAGATACTCCCGAAAACCTCCAAGCGAGAGCGAGAGAGCTTAGGTACGAGTTTTTTTACGAAATTTTAGAGAATACTGGAGCTACCAAAATTGCCCTAGCCCATACTGCCTCGGATGTGGCCGAAACGGTAATGATGAACATAATCCGCGGCGCCGGTTCTGAAGGCTTATGCGGGATCTGGCCGGTGCGGGGCAAGATTATAAGACCTTTATTTGCCGTTTTTCGTAAGGAGGTTATGGCTTTCTTAGAAGAACAAAAAATTCCCTACCGGATTGATTCTTCAAACCTTGTACCTAAATATCTACGCAATAAAGTTCGCTTAAAGCTTTTTCCTTATATCCGGGAACAGTTTCAAACTGAGATTGAGGAGCGGCTTTTTAATCTTGCCCGAATTAAGCAAGAAGAAAACCAGGTTTTAGAGCAGCACTTACAAGAGTTGTGGCAGAAAGTTTACCGGGAAGATGAGGAAGGTTATCTTGATGTAAATGCCCTCGGGAAATTATCAAGGGCGGAAAAAGGACTGATTTTAAGGAAATTCTGGGAAAAAACAGTAGGCTCTAAAAGGGATTTATACCAGGAGCATCTTGATATCTTAACTGCTTTTTGCGAGGATTCAGGTGGGGGGACCAGGTATCTCACACTTCCCCGGGGTATCCGGGCCAAATTAGTATATGGAAAGCTTTATCTTGAGAAAAATAAAACGTTAAAAACTATACCTTTTGCCTATGAGCTGACTGTTCCTGGAAGGATAGCGATTCCGGAAGTAAAGAGAACGATCGAAGTTAAATTGGCTAATCACGATAATTTTGATTTTCTGGTAGCGGGGCAAAGTAGAGTAGTGGTCAGAAATCGCCGGCCCGGGGATCGTTTTACTTTTAAAGGCCACACCAAAAAGCTAAAAGAATGGCTTATCGATTATAAGATCCCCAAAGAAATACGCGACTCTTTACTCATCCTGGAAGTGAACGGCCAGGTGGCCTGGGTAGAACAATTGGGAGCCGGGGATGAGTTTAAAACTGTTAAAAGTAATGCTCTAATCCCGGTGCAGATAGCTGTTTTTTATTGAAAAGTTGTTGAAATTATGATAAAATTTTGTAGCATAGTGAGTGGTAAAAGCGAGAGGAGTGCTCAACTTTGAATAAAGTTTTAAAAAATTTAGCAATTTACCTATTGATTGTTTTAGTAGCGGTAATGCTCATAACTTATTCCCGGCCAGCAGCAACTAATGTTCGGGATTTAAAGTACGATGAGTTTTATAACTTTTTAGAAAAAGGGCAAGTAGCGTCGGTAGTTATCCAGGCCGACCGCACTGTTAACGAGATTTCCGGTATGCTTCGTGACGGGACCAAGTATAGGACCCGGGGACCCCTTGACGATACGGAACTTTATAAAGATATTAAAACCATGAATGTTTCCGTTGATGTCTTACCACCTAAGGAGCCAGCGTTTTGGGCTAATCTTTTAAGCTCCATCTTACCGGTCCTTTTAATGGTAGGGTTATTTTTCTTTTTTATGCAGCAGGCTCAGGGTGGAGGTAACCGGGTAATGTCTTTCGGGAAAAGCCGGGCCCGGCTTCATACCGATGAAAAAAAAAGGGTTACCTTTGCTGATGTAGCTGGAATTGATGAAGTTAAAGAAGAACTGGTAGAAATTGTCGAGTACCTGAAAAATCCCCGCAAATACAATGAATTAGGTGCCCGAATCCCTAAAGGGGTTCTCCTTTTTGGCCAGCCGGGGACCGGGAAAACTTTACTTGCTCGGGCCATAGCTGGAGAGGCTGGAGTGCCGTTTTTTAGCATCAGCGGCTCTGATTTTGTGGAAATGTTTGTTGGGGTTGGCGCCTCTAGGGTACGAGACCTTTTTGAACAGGCCAAGAAAAATGCTCCCTGTATTGTCTTTATTGACGAGATAGATGCGGTAGGTCGCCAGCGGGGAGCGGGCCTTGGGGGTGGCCACGATGAACGGGAGCAAACCTTAAACCAGCTTTTAGTAGAAATGGATGGCTTTAATGCCAATGAAGGTATAATTATAATTGCCGCTACCAACCGGCCGGATATCTTAGATCCAGCTTTATTACGGCCGGGACGCTTTGACCGCCATATAGTAGTGGATACTCCGGATGTCAACGGCCGGAAGGAAATCTTAAAGGTGCACATTAAAGGTAAACCTATTGGAGACGATGTGGATTTAGATGTGTTAGCTCGCCGGACGCCGGGTTTTACCGGTGCCGATTTAGCTAATATGGTCAATGAAGCAGCTTTACTTGCAGCTCGCCGGAATAAAAAGGTTATTAACATGGATGAAATGGAAGAAGCGATTGAAAGGGTTATTGCCGGGCCGGAAAAGAAAAGTAAAGTTATTTCCGATCGGGAAAAACGGCTTGTTGCCTATCACGAAGCCGGACATGCTATGGTGGGCTATCTTTTACCCCATACCGATCCAGTGCATAAAATTTCTATCATACCGCGAGGACGGGCTGGTGGCTATACCCTGTTGCTTCCGGAAGAAGACCGCTCTTACATGACGAAATCGCAACTTTTAGATGAGATCACCATGCTTCTGGGGGGAAGGGTAGCCGAAGCTTTGGTCTTAGAAGATATCAGTACCGGGGCACGCAATGATTTAGAACGGGCCACTGAAACTGCCCGGCGGATGGTAATGGAGTACGGGATGAGTGAAGAATTAGGTCCGCTAACTTTTGGTAAAGGTAATGAGGCGGTGTTTTTAGGCCGGGACCTTGCCCGGGACCGCAACTATTCCGAAGAAGTTGCTTATACCATCGATAAAGAAGTGCGTAAGATTATTGATGGCTGCTACGACCGGGCGGAAGGGCTATTAAAAACCAATTTAGATACCTTGCACCTGGTAGCAACCAAGCTTATGGAAGTAGAAACCATGGAAGGGGAAGAATTTGAACGGTTAATGAAAGAAAAAGGGCTTACCAAGCCAAAACAAAACGGCAACACCAATAGCCAGAATGGTTCTTTGCCGGAAAACCAGTAGTTAGGGAAAAAGCCTCCCATTGAGGGGGCTTTCTCAATACATACAACAAGGGGGAGAAAATTAATCATGGAACGCACTTTTATCATGGTAAAACCGGATGGTGTCCAGAGGGGATTAGTGGGTGAAATCATTAGCCGCTTTGAAAAGCGGGGATTTAAGCTTGTTGGTTTAAAACTAATGCAAATTAGTCGGGAACTTGCGGAAAAACACTACGGCGAACACCAGGGGAAGCCTTTTTTTGAGGGACTCGTTAACTTTATTACTTCTGGCCCGGTGGTGGCTATGGTTTGGGAAGGAAAAGATGTGATAAGTACTGCGCGCGAAATGATGGGGACAACTAACCCCTTAAAAGCCCAGCCTGGGACTATTCGTGGCACCTATGGCATAGATGTGGGACGGAATGTAATTCACGGTTCGGATTCATCAGAATCAGCCCAGAGAGAAATTTTGCTGTTTTTTAAAGAGGAAGAACTTTTAAGTTACGAAAAAACTATCGATGCCTGGGTTTATGAATAAAAAGTAAAGCCCCGCATTTAAAGCGGGGTTTTTTATCCAGAGTTTACGTTTCGACAAAAATTCCGAATTTACAACAATTTTAGATAAGAGTAAAATAAAAACATGAACGTATTAAGCTAAATACTGGGGTGAGAAGATGAACTACAATAACTGGTTTTACTGGTTAAACATCGTTTTGGGCGGGCTAAGTGGTATAATCTACGGTCTGGTTTATAAAAATTTGATAGCTCTTTTAATTGGAATTATTTTAGTACTTACTAACCTTTGGGGCTATTATTTTATTTACCTCAAAGAGAAAAAAGAGTTTGCCAAAATCTTAGAGCTGGGCGTTGCGGCGAAAAATAAAAACTTAAGAGAACTTATTAATTATCAGCCGCCCCAGCAGGGCTTTTTGCAAAAGTTAGGGGAAACGGTTAAGTATCTTGGAGAACAAATATATAATTCAGTAAAATATGCCGGGGAAGATGCCGAAAGCCAGGCGGAAATTATTGAAAGTTTAACGTCGGCTTTTGAACAGGTGGCTACGGGTACCCAGCACCAGGTAGGTCAGATTCAGAATTTAACGTTATCGTTAGAAAGGTTGGCTCAAGAAATTAACGAAGTAGCTAAATTAACCACAAATACCGAGCAACTTACACAAAAATCAAAACAATTAACCCAAAATGGTGTTAAACAAAGTGAAGTAGCTGGACAAGAAATGGAGAGTATAACTAAAAGCATTGCTGAACTGGAGAAAAATTCGGCCAATATTGCTGCTATTTTAGGAGTCATCAATGAAATTGCCGACCAAACTTCATTATTAGCTTTAAATGCGGCAATTGAAGCTGCCCGGGCGGGTGATGCGGGCCGGGGTTTTGCTGTGGTAGCCGATGAAGTGCGAAAGCTTGCCGATAAATCCCGGGAATCGGTCAAGAGAATTGAAGAAATCATTAAAGATGTTCAGGCAAAAACCAGCGAAGCAGTTTCCAACACGCAAAATGGAGTTTTGGCTATATCGGCCTTGAACAAGGCTTTTACGGAAATAAATTCCCATGTAGAAGAGGTTGCCAGCTACATGGCTCAAGTTTCGGAGAAAACCGGTATTCAGGCTGCAGCCAGTGAGGAAGTTTCCGGAGCTGCTCAGACGATTGCTGCCGTTATTGAAGAGATTTCGGCCAGCACCCAAGAAATTGCCGCTACTTCCCGTAAACTTACTGAGATAAACGAAGCGCTAAAACAACACGTTGCTAGTCATATAATGTAATAAGGTAAAACTCCCGGAACAAAACGCCGGGGGTTTTTTCATCACAATTTTTTAATATCCACCAAAGGCGTGAGAGCTTAAATAAATGTTGTCGACAAGAGAGGAAGTTTTTGGCATATCCACCGCGGGCATTCTGGTTTCCTCATGGCAGGATGAGCAAAGCTGTCCTTGGGTAGTTTTAAGAGGCTCACCCAGTAAATTGGTACCGTGGCTATTGTGGCAGTCGTTGCAGGCAATACTTCCGGTTTTATAGTGTAAGCTTTGCCGGAAGGCTGGGTATTCGTTTTGCGCCCGGGCATCCCGGTAGATGCCGTCTACTTCCGGGTAGAACAGGTTTTGGAGCGATAGAACAGGAGTTGGATTTTGACTTCCGATTAAGTACGGTTCATAGTAATTGGCCCCGTAAACCGGATCATATACGCCGGGAATAAGTCCGTAGCTGTACCAATCTGCACTCCAGGGATACACTCGCTCTCCAACTGGTGCTAAGAAGTCCTCCCGGTAAGTAAGACCCAACACGGTTCGCTGCTGGTATAAAAGGCTTATACCTTTACTGTGGCACTGGCCGCATAAACTTGCCCGGAGACTCTGAGTTTGGGGCTTGGGATTATAGATATTATAGTGATTGGGATTTTCCGTATGGTTTTTACCGGGACCATGGCAAGCTTCACAACCTACCCCCATTTCAACCAGTTCATAACCGGTAACTTCATTGGTTTCGCTATTTACGGAAGTAACTTTAAAACCGGTACCGTGACAGCCAAGGCAAGAATTTAAATCATAAACTCCGGAAAATACCGTAAACTCCGTATTGGGAATTTTAAAGCTTCCCGAGAGCAGGCTGTAAGTGTTATTGTATACTGTTGCATAACTTTGCAGCCATTTAAAGCCAATGCTTAAATCTATCTGCTCAGGATAAACGTCCCCCCGGGTCGAGTCCATAAGCCGGTAGAGAAGGTTTCCGGGACTTGCGATATTATCATTGAGCCCGCTATAAGTAAAACGGTAGCTATATTGACCTACAGGAGCGTCCAAGGGGTAAACAGCATTTTTTACAATACTGTTAAACCCATAGCCAATGGTTTGAGCGTGGGCCGTCTTTTGCCAGCCGTCATAGTAATTTGGGTGACAGCTTTTGCAGGCAGAGCTACCAACATACTGACTACTTCCCTGATAGTAGTTGGTAGGAGTAGGGGACTCTATAAAGTAACCGGTTTTATCCGGGTGACATAAGACACAGCTTTTCATATTGGGAAGCCGTTTTAATGCCGAGGAGCCAGTATTTTCGTAAGCTTCATTAGAAACAGTACCGGTTTTAACCCAGTAATCCTGGTCTACCCCGTGGGCAGTGTGGCAAGTAAGGCAGTTTATCTTAGAAAAAGTCCCGGTAGCAGGATCGTATTCAAACTTGATGTTATAAGCCCCGCTTAAAGTGGTGGCTAGTTCCGGATAAACGGTGATATCCACCGGGTGGCGGTAATTTTCATAATAATACGCTTGCGAAACTACTGTAGTTGTATAATAGGAAGGATGACAGCTCTTGCAAAATTCGGAGATACCGCTTACATACGAAACTCTTTCCGGTTTATTAGGGTCTGTCGAAAGATAGTTATCAATATCCATTACTACCCTGATAGCTGGTACAAAATAAGCATAAAGGGGCACCGAGGAAGCATAAGTGAATTTAACCACTGTGTAGCCCCGGGAGTTATCAAAAGTATAGTAAATAGGGTCAATAACCCCTTGACTGGAAACAATTCTGGTAAAAGGCTCATATTCATAGCCTATAAGCCAGCGGTAAGGAAGATAAGTGTCATCTCCTACCGATTCAGGAGTAGCATTGCCGTATACTGTAAATTCATTACTGGAAAGCTGAGCCATCTTAAGCCCTTCTTTTTTGTTTAAAAACGCCTGCCCATTGGGATTGGGAGATAACAGCCGGGCATTACCTGCTGCTCCGTGAGGTTCATGGCAGGAGGTACAGGTAAAGGGAATTCCCCAGCGGTCAATGCTGCCGTCGCCATTTAGGTCTACCGGGGAGGTGTCAGTGTAGACTTCTCCTGGCACTGAGGCAATTTCTACAATTCCACTGGCGTTGTGAGCCGATAAAAATTGCTCGTTGCCACGCCCCAAAACACCGCTCTCGGTTAAAACGTTACTGTTTTGGATTTTGCCATCTAAAACGTTATAAGTAGTGGTAACAGTACCGTCATGG
>Ga0334722_10005897_pt1 | contig 12250 bp, 12 predicted proteins | sample C3_bottom_MG_FD_207210 | JGI IMG/M metagenome (GOLD analysis project Ga0334722, IMG submission 207210) | Sediment microbial communities from Yellowstone Lake, YNP, Wyoming, USA - C3_bottom | ecosystem: Environmental > Aquatic > Freshwater > Lake > Sediment | place: USA: Wyoming | collected...
GAAGAAGGATTTGTCATACTGAAACAGTATCACGCGATTCGTCAGAGAGCGCGAGAAGTCCATCAGCCTCAGCGAGTATTTCCCCTGTCCTCTCAGCAGAGAGATGCAAGACGTCGAGGGCACGACGATTACGAACAACACTATCAACCGCAATAATACCCCGCTCAATCAGAATTCTCTTCTCGGCATGAGAGAGTCCGGTGAGCGAGGTAATCGGATATACCTTTGCGCGACTCATACGCGCAAAGAGGCTGTCCTGAACCGGATACCCCCACCCGAGCAATTCAACACCAGCGCACTCGGCATAGGCAATTGCCTCTGAGGTGAATTTAGTATTGGTCACGAGCAGGCCACGATCAATCGGACACAAGCGGGTCTTTGGGTCACACGAAAAGAGATCCTCGAATCGACTCTTCACATAGAGTGCTACTTTTAAATCTGTTTTGTACCCAGGGTCATTGTGATATTTAAGCTCTGCAGCGAGATAGACTCCCTGCTCTGGATGCGTCGCATAAATATCGACCTCATGCATCACACACTTACCGGGGAGCATCTTACGCGTTTCAACTTTCCAACCTTCAGCGCGGAAGAGGTGCGAAATAAAATCTTCAAAAGGGTGTCCTGTGGGCCCGAGCTCAAGCAGTGCACGTCGCAGTGCATAGCGCGCCGCAACCGGACGAGCCTCTTTGCGTAAGAGCGCAAAAGCCCGCGCATAAATCTCTTTTGAAGAAGCTCCTGGCACCACCGTATCAGTAATCTTTTCTGCAATATGCATTGCGGTATGAGTCCCTGCGCCAGCTCTCTCAAGCGACGTGACAAGACGCGCCGGATCAAATACTTCATTCGATCCATCCGCTTTTATAATAACGGGGACTGTGGTCATAAGAGCGTGGTACTCGCCACCGAACCATTTACCGTTGCTTGTATTGGGAGATTTGCGGGTGCCGTAATGGTCGTCGAGAAACGTACGTCAGTGGGGATCTCAAGACACATCTCTGAATCTGGCACTAAAGAAAGAGTGACGAGAATATTCTGCGTGTTTGACGCATCGACGAGAGTTGCGTCGGCAGTGACACTTGCACAAGCATTCGGCACTTCGAGAGAGCCAGTAATCGTGTGTACTCCCTTCTTAAATGAATCGTGGAGATCTACTGACGGAACCAGAGTATCATGCTGTGCCGAAAACGTTTCGGTAACTTCACTCGTGTGCGGCACCGAGAGCACGAAACCAATAATGAGAAGAAGACCGATAATAGCCGCCGCAAACAAGAGACGCGTATGGTTCATGCCACAATAATACCACCACCGGCCAATGCTCCGGTAGCGGTATAAAAAACGATTGACTGCCCTGGGGCGGGTATCTCTGCGAGAGTAGTGTCGCTCACAAATCGATTCTCTTGCACGAAGCCAGTGCTACGCGCGCTGCGATATCGCATTTGCGCACTCACCACCAGCTCTTGGCTCTCGTGCCAATTCGCATCGGTAAAAGTAATTTCTCGTGCCGTCGACGCACGCGTCTTTGAAACCGTGATTTCTTTTTTCTTAACATTTTTTGCGCTCACATAGCCTCCCTCGACCCGCTGGCCGATCGTATATAAAATCGCTGGATTGCCCGTCCCTAATTCACGCTGCAAAAATTCTTTGACTGATACTGACCCAAGAAAGCAGACTCCTTGACTGTCTTTTTTCTCTGCAACGGGCAAATTGAATTTCTTTGCGAGCTTCCGCACTTCTTCTTTCTGCATATGCCCGACGGGGAATATCGCTGCAGCCAATATCTCTTTTGGTACTGCCCAGAGAAAATATCTCTGATCTTTTTCGCCACTGCGATAGTGCCCCATCGCGATAGCGTCTGCACCCGCCGCTATCGCGAAGCGATAAAAGACGCCAAACTTCACTTCTTTATTACACATCACATCTGGGTTCGGTGTTCGCCCCGCGCGATACTCATCTAATAGATATCCGACCACATACTTCTTATATTCAGCACTTGCATCAAAAGTTATAAAAGGGATCTGCAGACGGGCTGCGACACGCATCGCATCACGGCGCTCAGCTGCCCAGGTACACGGCATCCCCTCAGGATACCAACCCTTCATAAAGACGCCGGTCACCTCGGCACCCGCCCGCTTGAGTAGTGCAGCCGAAACAGCGGAGTCTACTCCGCCTGAGAGCCCAACAAATATCTTCTTCCCTTGTACGTCTTTCATCTCCATCAACTCATTCAAGCACAATTTGACATTTTTATATAGTGTTGATAAGATATTTGCAGATTGTTCTCTATCACAAAATACAAACTATAGGAGGTTTTATGGGGAAGTTCATGGTTATATCGCGTTGTTTTGTCGTACACGAAAATAGGCTGGTGATCGTTAAGCGCACACCAGCATGTAAACACAACTCCGGTCTTTGGGAGTGCCCAGGTGGCCAAGTTGAAAACGGGCAAGACTTCGCCTACGCCAGATTGCGCGAGGTTGTTGAAGAGACGGGATTCTTGGTAGAGCCACTCTCGTACCTGTCGTGTGTTGACAGCTATACCATTCCCGACGGGCCACACGCAGGAGTTGCCTGCATTCGTATCTTCAATATTGCCCAAACAATCGGTGGTGCTTCTCAACTGAGCGATGAACATGAAGACATGGCGCTCGTTTCGTACAAGAACTTGTTCTCGTATGATATTACCCCAGAGGTGAAGCATGCTGCTCTGGTGCTCAAAGAGCAGCTCCTAAAACATCTCCCAGAATAACGAATCGCGAGGAAGTGACCCTTCCTCGCGATTTTTATTTGCTCAAATACTTTCGTTGGTTTTCTAAATGATGGACATCGTAAGTCCATCATTCTAAGACTAATTCTGTTATGCTTTCGTCGTACTCCGTGTCGCGAAGATATTCACTGATTGAGTCTCTATAATCTCCTAATGCCTCATTAAAAAGTGAGGTGGTAAGAATGGAAGGAAAATTCTTTTTGCCGATATAATCAAGATAACTACTCCATCGATATGAATCTAGATATTCCAATGCTTCCCTGAAACTCTTGATACTACTTTTACTCCTCACGCGCCATTCTTTTGCACCCTGCAGATAATCAAGCGGGTTGAGATGAAAATAGTGAAGGATGTAGAGAAAGTGCGATTGCTCTTCAATCAAAACTTTCTTCGTACGACCCCTGAAAAGAGTTCCTTTTCGTTCATATCGTTCGTTAATATATTTAGAATAACCCACATTAACCTTGCGAAGGAAAAGGCTTACTCCTCCCTCTACAAGTTCCGAGAGAATGAGATGGTAATGATCTTTCATCAATACCCATCCGTGAATCTCTACCAACAATTCCCTTTCCTTCCCACTGAATGATGGACTTACGATGTCCATCATTTTGGAAGGATTAAAAAGACGATAGGCGTTACCAGCAGGAACAACATCATTGAACTCGTAAAGATTATGAACAAAGCGGGCATAGTCCTGAGAATCAAGAAAGAGATCTCTCCCTTCAATACTATGATTAAGAACGTGCCATAACTCCATATCGCTATGGTATGTGATGGACTTACGATGTCCATCATGAATATGTGCACAAACATACCGAAGCCTAACTACTTTGGTTTGATAAAAAGAAAGAGCTCCGAGTGTTTCGGGGCTCTTTATTTTCTTCAAATTCTTGTACCGGCAGAAAGTTAGACTTCGTGCAAAATGTTTAGCACTCTTTCATGAATTTCATCCAGAGCGTCTTGGAACTTTTCAGCCTCCTTTTGTTTTTCCCTATACGCTCCATTTTCGGACTCCTTCCAGCTTGCGAATGCTCCTATTTCTTCAAGAATACCTTCGAGCGTCTCCCAGTTTACTCGCTGGCAATTCAGGCACCTCTTCCCTGCTTCTTGAAGCCCAGTCAATTCTGTATAACGCACACACTCCTTTTCATCCCACCAACAACGACTCTTAACCTGACTGTGTAGTGTGACGTTCTTCTCCTTTTGTACCGCCAATGCTTCTTGTAATGAGTTTATTTTTTGCTCTAGCTTTTCTACATCTTCCAAGATCAAATCTTTGGTATCCTTGCTCATGCATACACCTCCTTTTGTGTCTTGTTTTACGATACTATCCGGTTGAGATACTACCCTATGTCGTTTCAATAATCAATTCAAATACTTTCTTAAATTTGCTTGATGCGCCGCAAATGTTTTTGCGTAATAAAACTTCCCGTCTTTGCCAGTGAGATAATAGAGATACTCTGTCTTTGTTGGGTGGAGCGCTGCCTCGAGCGCATCAAGGCCTGGGTTGCAGATGGGTGTCGAGGGGAATCCGGTGTGTTGATAGGTCTCAGAAGCCGCATCAACTTGGAGCCGCATGGTTATCGCGAGACGATGCCAAAGGACGCCCGCGATCATATGCCGGTCAGTATTATCACGCGCCTCTTTCTCAATAATGGCAGCCATCTGTACAACATCAGAAAGTGAGTGCCCAGAAGCCTTTATATCGCTCATGAGCGATTTTGTCTTCGTATCAAAAGTATCGCGCAGTGTCTTCACGATCTCTGTTGCGTCTGCGGTGGGAGAAAAAAGATACGTATCAGGGAAGAGATACCCCTCTTGCTTCTCTGCGAGCGTGCTAAATGCTGCTGCTGATATATTCGGGAATGCCTCAGCAACTTGTTCAGACATCTCGCGCACCGTGATGCCCTCGACAAAGGTTATGCGGACCGCAGGGAGACCATACTCCCCTGTTACAAGCCGATAGGCAATCGTGAATACATTTTGTGGCTTTGAGAAGAGATAGGCGCCTGACTGGATACGCGTACTCCCCGCCCCCACGCGAAGCATGAGCTCTAATATGAGAGGGTGCGCGATCACTCCTGCATCAGCAAGCTGTGCAGCCACACGAGGGGCGGGTGCTCCCTGAGCGACGACGACAATACTCCCCGAAGGGAAATTGTCTGGGGGCGAGAAGCTGTAGTGATACAGGCCAACGCCAAGCAGAATCACTGCGAGAAAACTACTCACTACCGATCTGGTGTGTGCTTTTAAAAAATCCATGAGCTGTTAAATCGGCAGGTTTGCAGGTGCCTCACTCGTCGCTGACTGGATACGCTCGAGACTTGGGGTCTCAATAGCACGAGATGGAATATGATAGATTGTCGCGAGTTCCTCGGTACTCATCACCATCGCCTTGTCAGGATGTAAACCTGAAGTAAAGGGCGGATGGAAGAATTGTCGACGACGATAGGCCTGAATGAGTTCGGTACGAATTTTGTTTTTTAGTTTATCCGTCCCAATTTCCCAAGGATAATCGTTGAATTGTGTCATCCAACTCCCTCCACCCGTCTTGATACCGTTCCACCCTTCGGCACTAAATTGTTTAAAGATATTCATCAGACTAAACAGATTCACCACCCTGAAGGTAGTCCCATTTTTTACCAAATACACGCCCCGTATACCCACATCAAAAGCGGGCTTAGTGACATTACGCTCTATAGCAGCAATCTTCTCCATCTGGCCCTTGGTTGGATTTGGGAATCCAGGGACCTCCTTCCCTGATGCTGGGTCCACATACGGCTGACGTGTTGCTTCTCGTATTTCTTTCACGAGTTTTTCTGCCTCATCTCGCCATGTATACGGCTTACCCTTCGCATTGAGCTTGTTATACTTCTCTCCCTTGTGCAAACGAATAATAATCTGCAGCCACATCTGCTCTCCCTTCCCCATTGAGCCCATGAATTCAATAAGATTGGCGAGCGGGTCAGTTTGTTCTGGCTCTTTTTGTATTTTATCCAGCCCGTACTCCACATACGTCTTTATCGGGAGCGGGTCCGCCTCTGCAGCAGCAAAATCACAGCCCCAGATAGACCATTCATCGGTTCTTGCGCTAATGAGCTGGGTATAATCAAGTGCCTCGACAATCTGCACCCCAGGATATTGTGCATAGAGCTGCGCTTCGATAGTTGGACGGAAGAAAGTTCGCGTCCATATAAAGAAATGTACTTGGCCTTCAATTGAGGCGATCTCGAGCGACCACCACGGCCGCACACCACCCTTAATCCATTTTACATACCACGTACCCTCACCCGGAGAGAGGTGGATGCCTGAAAAAAATGTTTCCATCGCAAGCGGCGTTTTTATCAGATTTCGTGGCGGTTTTATCTCAAGAAGAATAACTTTTTGTGCAGCGATAAATTCTGAACGTCGCCACATGACCCAGAGCATCCATGCTCCGCTCACGAGCAAGATTGGAAGCCACACCGGAGCGATAAAGAGTGCTAGAGAGAACGCGAAGGTAACTACGCTTGGCATGAATATAAACGAAGTGAGCAGAACTGCTACACCGAGAATAAACACCAACCATTCTGAAATACGGAAGCCAGACTGTTCCGTCGAATCACTGGTGAACTTTTTAATCCCTTCGAGGAATGGCAGCATAAAAATAGTATAGCAGACGGCAGCAAGCAGAAAGCAGTTATCCAAATGCAAAACTCCGCGAATGATATTCGCGGAGTTTCTGCTTACTGCCACTGCCCCCTGCTCCTTGTATTAGGCAGCGACGTAGCGGCCGTCCTTCATGCGCTTGAAGTAGCGCGAGTCATTCAAGTTGACCAAGATCGTATTGTCTTTGACAAAGCGCGCCTTCTTGACCTGACTGATGATCTCATCCTTCTTCATAGGGCCCTTCTCTTCAAGCGTCTCACGGATCACATCCCTCACCACACCCGGCGTGTAGCCCCACTCGGTGAGTGCATAGAGCCCACGGCCAACAAGAACAAAACGAGGGTCTTTGATAAGCTCGTTGTGCGTCGTCGCGATGTGCGCCTTCTTAGAGAAGAGGGTGCTAATCGCCTTTGAGACTGCCGAGAAGTGCATCGGCTCACCATGACGCTTGATCGCGAGATAGGCATAGTCACGAATACCCTTGACGCGGATAGCGGGAGCACTCACGCGACCCCACTCGGCGAGCGGATTGTTGCCAATATGCTTTGAGAGCGAGAGCCAACGCTTCAACACCTCTTCATTTTTGTAGGCATCATTAACTGACTTGAGCTCATCAAGGAATTTATTAAGAATCTGACTTTCTGAAATTACGTCTTCATCAGAGAGTGAGGTGTAGAGCTTGGAGAGAGCCTCGTGGATACTCTTAGCGGTCGTATGATCAACATGCCAACGTGCGAGAAAGTCGTTGGTCTCACGCTCGCGGAAGAATGCTGAGTCAACCATGAGGAAGAAGCGGAATCGGTTGCGACTCTTCTCATCTTTACCAAGCGCCGAGAGGAGAGTCTCTTCAGGGACAATAACGCCGAGCGACTCGATATACGCAGCAACCTCTTCAAAAGCAGCTCGTGCCTCTTTAAAGGCTTTGCCCGCGCGGACGGCGTCAAGCCCCGCAGCCTCGATCTGGCGAACGCGCTCACGAGTGATCCCCGAGCGGCCACCGATCGCTTCAAGCGTCTCGCGCTTTGGGTTGGTGCCAAGACCAAAACGGCGAATCAACACGTCTCGTGCGCGCTCTGGGACGGCGGCAAGAAGCCGCTTCACGAGAGCCGTGCTGTCAAATGAAAAAGAGGCTGGAACAGCGCTCCCCTTCCCGCCCTTTTTTGTCTTGGTTACCGTATTCATGTGGTGTAATTTATAGCAAACGCTTTATAAAGAGTCAAGCGGGTGGATTATACCACAAGATTAATAATCTTTCCCGCAACATAAATCACTCGTTTCGGCTCCTTCCCGCCCAGTGCCGCCACGACCGCAGGGAGCTTCAATGCTTCAGTCAACGTGTCAGCTTCACTAGCCTCACTCGGCAACACAACACTACCGCGCTTGCGGCCAGCGACCTGCACCACCACCTCGCATTCACTCGCGATGAGTATCGACTCATCATAGGCCGGCCAGAGCGCGAGGTGTATCGAGCTCGTCTCTCCTGAGCGCTCCCACAACTCCTCCGTGATGTGTGGTGCAAACGGCGCGATGACACGAAGAAGCGTGAGCCACTGTTCCTTCCCTATCTTTCCCTCTTTTTCGATTGCATTTAAGAGGATCATCATCTGGCTCACGGCAGTATTGAATTTAAATGCTTCAATGTCACGACCAATTTTTTGTATCGTCTGATGCAGGGGGAGATCGAGCGCTGGGACAGAATCTGCGACCACCTTGTCTTGCATGTTCCAGACCCGCTCAACAAACCGTGCTGTCCCCGCGATAGAGCCAGTGTTCCATGCCGTCGTGTTCTCAAAGGGGCCCATAAACATCTCATAGATACGAAACGCGTCAGCGCCATATTCAGCTATCACGTCATCAGGATTAATCACATTACCAAAACGCTTGCTCATCTTCCTCCCATCTTCGGCAAGAATGAAGCCGAGGAATTCAAGGCGAGCAAAGGGCTCGCTGGTGCTCACCACCCCAATATCATAGAGGAACTTGTGCCAAAAGCGCGCGTAGATAAGGTGACGCACGGCATGGTCGCCGCCGACATAGACATCAACCGGCGCCCAGTATTTCTCATTTTTAGTAGAGACCAGTTGCTCGGCATTGTGCGGGTCCATATAGCGCAGGTGATACCACGAAGAGCCCGCCCACTGCGGCATCGTGTTGGTCTCGCGCTTGGCTGGCCCTCCACACTTGGGGCAGGTCGTGTTGACCCATGACAGAATAGCGGCGAGGGGTGATTCGCCCGTGCCCGTTGGCTCATAGGATTCAACATCAGGGAGAAGCACTGGCAAATCTTCATACGGCACCGGCACAGCACCATGCTCAGGGCAGTGAATAATCGGGATTGGCTCGCCCCAATAGCGCTGACGTGAGAAGACCCAATCGCGAATTTTGTAACGCGTGACTTTCTTCCCGCCAAGTGCTTCAACAACATTCCACTCAACAAATGCCGCATCACTGACCGGTAGATTAAACTTCTCAGCGAACTCCTTATCGCGCTCGTCGTGGGCAGGGACAGCCATGATGGCGCCTGTGCCATACCCGCCGAGCACGTAGTCGGCGACGTAGACCGGTATCTCTTCTTTGGTCGCTGGGTTAACCGCCATCACACCCTCGAGCTTCACCCCTGTCTTCTCCTTCCCTTCTGCCCCTCTCTCTATCTCTGTTTTATTCTTCGCCGCTTCAACATACTCTGCTACCTCATCCTTATTCATGATGGATATCGTAAGTCCATCATTTGATAGGAATGGGTGCTCGGGTGCGAGTACGAGATATGTCGCGCCAAAGATAGTATCCGGCCTCGTCGTGAATACTTGGATTTCCTTATCACTTACACCTTGCACCTTAAAACTAATCTCGGCTCCTTCACTCTTCCCAATCCAATTGCGCTGTGCTTCTTTGATATGTTCTGGCCAATTGAGCGTGTCGAGATCGGTGAGCATCCGGTCAGCATAGTCGGTAATCTTCAATACCCATTGCGGCAAGCTCTTCTTGACCACGGCTGTGCCACATCGCTCGCAAACCGTGCCATCCAAATCTTCATTAGCGAGACCAGTCATACAAGATGGGCACCAGTTAATCGGCTCGTTCGATTGGAATGCGAGATTATGTTCAAGCAGCTTCAAGAAGATCCACTGAGTCCAATGATAATAATCAGGATCAGTGGTGTTGATCTCGCGCGACCAGTCATAGTCAATACCGATGTTCGCGATCTGCTTCTTGAAGTGCTCAATATTTTTTTCTACGGCGACACGCGGGTGCACCTTATTCTTGATTGCATAGTTCTCGGCGGGTAGGCCGAATGCGTCCCAGCCCATCGGGTGTAGCACCGAGAAGCCCTTCATGCGTGAGAATCGTGAATAAATATCCGTAGCGATGTAGCCCTTGGGGTGGCCGACATGCAGCCCCTCACCTGAAGGATACGGGAACATGTCGAGAATATATTTCTTTTCTTTCCCCGCATCTTCAGTCGTGCGATACGCATCAAGCGCTGCCCACTTCTCTTGGGCTTTTTTCTCTATGGCATGATGATCGTAGGACATGGGCTAAAGGTTCAACCTTGAGAATTCGGATTTAAGGTTGAAACTTGGCGTTGAAGGGCGGATAGAATGCTGGGTCAATCGTGCGATCAAAGCAGACCTGACCTGCACCATGCTGCCAATTGTCTTGTGGTGCGATGCCACCCTTGGTGGGTACTGGCGCTACAGCGCGCGTTTGGGCAGAGAGTGCGGCACTTTGTGCATTGAAGACGGCACAGAGCTTGAAGGAGAGCCCTGCACCTGGCTGGTAGATATATGCCTCCCCACTTTGTGGATCGACCGGTACCGGCCCGTAGTTGAGTGAATTGTTGAGGTCACTTATCACCGCAGGCAATTTCTGCTTGGCTTGATAGTAGCTCGTGATCTGCGACTGGATATTTTGGAGGTCGCTCACCTTCTGTGCGTCATAGCGCGCGAGACGCGCCTGTGCTGGTGTGCCGACGATAAAGAACCCAGCTATAATCGTCCCAATCGCGAGAACAGCTACGGCGATAGTGACATAACGCTTACGCATCGGGAACATATCCCAATAGCCCTTAAGATCAGCGCTAAAGTGTGCAAAGACTCCCGACGCAACCAAGAGGATCACGACAACTTTGAGCAAGAACGCGGTCGTGAGTGTCTCACCATTGAGGTAGGTGGTGAGGAGCGTGATGAGATCAATAGCGACGGTGATACCCGCGACAAAGAGCGTGAGGATAAGCGCCCAGCGACGCACCCAAATCTCCTTGCGAGAGGCATCGCGCGCGATATCGCCACGAATCTTCCGCATCAGGAGGAGATAGACCGGCAAGAGCACGATGATAGATGCCATCTCATAACTAATACCGCTCTGATATGGGTCAACGGGGTAATAGCTGAGAGCATTCGGGAACGCGTAGTTAATATAATCAAAAATTAAGAAGATGAAGGCGAGCACGCTCCAATAAAATGAGACCACGGCCCCTGCCCACAAGAAGAAGTCCTTTGGTGTTATTTTGTTTTCCATGGGCTACATTATACCACTAAAACACAAACCCCGTCGCAAGCGACGGGGTGGTAAAGAAACCGTAAGGTGACACCTTACGGAATTTTTATCCGTGGAGGAAGACCATCACGTCGCCGTCTTTGACGACGTATTCTTTGCCCTCTGTGCGCACTTTTGCATTTTCTTTTGCCTTTGCCCACGAGCCAGCGGCGATGAGGTCATCAGTGGAGACCACTTCAGCGCGAATAAATTTATCTAAAAAGTCAGTGTGGATAGCGGCGCCGGCCACCGGCGCCGTGCTCCCGCGCGTGACAGTCCACGCGCGTGTCTCATCAGTGCCCGTCGTGAAAAATGATATCAAACCAAGGATCTCATAGGCGCCCCGAATAAGATCGGCGAGCCCGTCGGCCTGCGTCCCAAACTCTTGACGGAAGTTGTCGCGGTCTTCATAGGCGACATCGTTAAGCTCGCGCTCAATCGCCGCATCAACATATACATATTGCCCACCGAGCTCTTTGATCAGCTCATACGCGCGCGCAGCGCGCCCGTCGCTCAGCTCATCAATATTGTGCCCGCCATTTTTTTTATTCAACGCATAGAGAATCGGCTTCATCGTGAGGAGGTTAAGCGAAGCTACCAGCTTCTTCTCCTCATCAGTGAGCCCTGCATGCAGAGCGAGCTTCCCTGCTGCAAATGCCTGCATCAGCTTCGCTAACACCACATCCTCAGCAGCTGCGTCAGCTCGCCCAGCTTTAATATCACCAGCGATTTTGTCGCGGCGCTTCTGCACCTGCTCGGCATCAGCGAGCACCAGCTCGAGATTAATCACCTCAATATCTTTATAAGGCTCCACGTCTCCCTCAACATGATGCACATTTGAGTCATCAAAGAAGCGCACAACTTGGAGTATAGCGTCCGTCTCGCGGATATTCGCCAAGAACTGATTCCCCAACCCCTCACCCGTCGCAGCACCCTTCACCAGTCCTGCGATATCAACAAACTCTATGGCAGCGGGGATTGTCTTTTCTGACTTTGAGAGCTCTGAGAGTTTAGCGAGTCGCGCATCTGGCACGCCAACAACACCCACCGATGGGTCAATGGTACAGAAGGGATAATTCTCACAGGGCACTGCCGCCTTGGTGAGTGCATTAAATAACGTCGACTTGCCGACATTGGGTAGACCAACGATGCCAATTCTCAACATATTACCCACTATTGCCTTTTTTTACTTAAATTTCAAGTTTTTGTACTCGTCCACAACATTTGAGACTCCAGCTCTGGTAATGTGGAAACAATATAGCGCAATGGAGAGACAAGACCAAGCGACCAATGCGGTCGTCT
>Ga0334722_10005898_pt1 | contig 12249 bp, 5 predicted proteins | sample C3_bottom_MG_FD_207210 | JGI IMG/M metagenome (GOLD analysis project Ga0334722, IMG submission 207210) | Sediment microbial communities from Yellowstone Lake, YNP, Wyoming, USA - C3_bottom | ecosystem: Environmental > Aquatic > Freshwater > Lake > Sediment | place: USA: Wyoming | collected...
GAGCTGGGATCAACCTGAAACTATCAGCAAGGTCTGGCTTTTTGACCTGCCCAATTTAAAAGATCACGTTCTCTCCGGGCTGCTGGTGTTCAGCGACGGAAGCTCCCTTAGAGTTGAGGAGTTGCCAAATGAGGCCAGAGCAGCCAGAGAAATTTCTTTCCGACCGAAAAAGATTACCTGGCTGGCTTTTATCATTGATTCTGTCTCTAAGGAGACCAGAAATGCCGGCCTGGCTGAATTGGCTGTATTTAAATGATGGGAAGTACCTTATCCCTTGGCAACTTCCGCCGAAAAGGCAATAAAAAGATACATAATAATTAGGATAAACGACATTCATTTATTCCACTTTTATTTTTACATTTTTGTTAATATCCATTTTAATCCAGATTATTAGGTCGTTTCCAAAAATTCCTTTCCTGATGCCCAGTCTTAAATCTTTGCCTTCGGCAATATTTTTATCATTAATTGAAATAGTGGCTGATTGCTTTCCCCAATTCCTGATTATTATTGCTGGATTTATCGCTGGGAAATTATCTGAAGCTTCTAAAGTTAAGAATAGAGGCCCTGAATAATCTTTTTTCGCTTTGTCAATAATATAGGCTCGTTCTGATTGATCATAATTTCCACCCAGATATCCATCGGTATTAATTTTCAGGGTCGGAGGGTAAAGCCATGACCTGGCTATCGGCACCAGTTCTTCTGCTTTTTTATCTGTCATTCCGTGAAGCATTATTCGAGTGCGGGTACGGTCCGTATGTTCATAATCTTTCCATTGAACGTAGGTGGTAAGATTAAAGTGACTGGGTCGATCAGGCGTTATAACCCATCTTCCATCACCGGGAATCATGGCCACAGGCCAATGATTCCACCATCCATATACCGAGGGAACAGGGTCCGGTCTATAACCAGAAGCCATTTTGGCTGCATATGTTCTGAAAAAGGGCGAGTCCCAGGTACCTTCCACTGTTTTCACGGGATCGGGCGAGAGAATAATAAAGGGACGGTACTTTGATTTTAGATTTACTAATGACATATTGGCTCCTTTGGGTTCATTCATTTCAACCTTCAGGTCTGGGTCATGCCAGGAATATCTATGAATATCTCCCTTCATGTTAATAAGAGTAATAGCTTCATTTTCTATTACCTCGTCGGGATATTTGCCCGGTGGCAGTATAACAATCTGTTCTTCCCAGTCGTGCTTGCGTTCGGGCTTGGAATAATGGAGTTCCATTTTTCTTATGCCTATCATATCTGGATAAACGGTATAGAATTCATCGCACCATTCGCCATTATTATCATCACTAACACCCACAAAATTGTAAAAGGCATCTACCAGCGCATATCTCCAGTGGATAACAACCCGGGCATCTGTATTTTCAATAATACTTACGCGAGAATACCGGCATTGCCTGTCCATTAATGGTTCGGCACAACTTTTCACATCTGCTCCCCATGTTTCCAGCCATTCGTTGGTATACCAGATGTCATTTTCTGTTACCCAGCAAGGAACATAGCTCGTACCCCGCCAAAAAACAAGCTGGACAGGCGAGTCTTCAAAACGCACAAATATGTCAGGGACCTCGCTGACCCGCCACAGGTCATCCCACTCTTTATAATAGTTGAGTTTCGTCTGGAAGGCGCCAAAGCTCCCTGAACCAACCGGCCCCCTAGGTAATTTCGACCGATCGCTTAAGGCCGGAACAGGCAGTTTTTTTAGCTGGGCGAATTCATCCTTGAGCTCTTCTTCCGATTTTGCCCCGCTAATTATTTTTATCTCATCAAGCAATCCATCAAGATAAAAATATGTGTTTTCAGTTTTTAACTGATATTCATCCCAGGTTTGAGGATAATTATTCCTCCCAACGGTTAGAAAACCTCCTCTGACCGGGATATAGTTTCCTTTAACCTTTTCTTCAGCCACCTTTTGCCCATTTATAAAAACCTTGATTTTATTATCAGGTTCAAAGGAAGCTGCAACATAAGTCCATTGATTTAATGGAATCTTCGCCATGGAAGTGGCTTCATACCAGGCATGACCAGCAGCAATTTTAAAGCGCACATGGCCCCCTTGATCCAGGCCAAAAAAGAAGCCCGCCCCTTCTGGATAAGTACAGTCAATTACCGGTGCCCACGACCAAGGATAAGTGGCCAGAGCTACCCAGGATTCTACAGTAAAAGCCCCTTCGGGGTTGCTTGAAAGATCTATTTTTCTGGTGACATAGGTTCGGAAGCCATCCAGTTTTATTGCCTTACCTTTAACGCCTGGAACATAGGTAAAATTACCAAAGACAGAAGCTTTTCTATGCGCAATCTCATCAAAAGCATCTCTCCCGGTGTCCTGGTCAAATGACCACCACTCAATAATTTTTTCGTTATTGCCCTTTTGGGTCTCTTTTATTTCCTGGGCCAGGGATGCGATAGCAAGAATTCCCAACATGAGCAACCAAAAATAAAAGGATAAACAAAAAGGACTAAATTTAATTTTCATTGATTAGCTTCCTTTCTTTAAAAATTAAATAGACTGCTTTAAGGTCCATGTTATTATTTTTTATTATAAGCGTTATTGTTCCGCAGCTCCAGAATAGATGTCGCAAGAAGTTAGAGTGCTAATTTCCCAACTGAAAGAATAACAAGCTTGACAAACTACATTTACTTAACTTAAGTATAATATAATTCAAAAGGAGAATAGTCATGAAAAAAGAAAAAGTCTGGGTTATATTTTGCATACTATTTTTTGCATTGCTAATATTACAAATAACGATTAAGGGGCCTGCTCAAATAAAAGCACCTTCTCCTTATCAGCCAACCTGGAATTCTGTGAAGAATCATCAGACTCCCCAGTGGTTAAAAGATGGCAAGTTCGGGATTTACACGCACTGGGGAGTGTACGCCGTTCCTGCTCAGGGGCCAAATGCTACCTGGTATTCCCATAATTTATACTGGAATCCGGCCGGACCAGAAAGAAGATATCATGAAGTCACCTACGGACCGCTTGAGAAATTCGGTTACAAGGATTTTATTCCCATGTTTACTGGCGAAAAGTTCAATGCTGATGAATGGGCTGATTTGTTCCAGAAGGCGGGTGCCCGCTTTGCCGGACCGGTGGCTGAGCATCATGATGGATTTGCTATGTGGGATACAAAGTACACGGAGTGGAACGCGGCTAAGATGGGACCCAAAAGGGATGTAGTCGGAGAACTGGCCAGAGCAATCAAGAAACGTAATATGAAATTCCTCACCGCCTTTCATCATGCTGAAAATTGGTATTTCTTCCCAACTTTCGATAAGCGCTATGACTGTGGTGACCCTAAATACTCAGGTCTCTACGGCCCCATTCATGAAAAAGATGCTCTGCCCAACAAAGCATTTCTTGATGTATGGATAGGTAAGATAAAAGAAGTCATAGATAAATATGATCCGGATTTCGTCTGGTTTGACTTCGGCCTGAGAGCGATACCCGATTTCTACAAGTTGGACCTTCTAGCCTATTATTATAACCACGCCATAAAGCAAAACAAAGAAGTAGTAGTGTCATACAAAGGGTATGACCTGGCACCGGGCAGTGCTCTCCTTGATTACGAACTTGATCAACCAGATGAATTCTCTTACAACGATTGGATTACTGACTGTACAATTGATGTCGGGCAAGGATGGGGTTACGTGAAAGGACTTGGGTTCAGATCTGTTGATAATTTAATCGATAACCTTGTTGATTGTGTCAGCCGGAACGGCTATTTTTTACTTAACGTGGGGCCGAAGCCTGACGGGACCATCCCCGAAGAAGCCAAAGAACGGTTGCTGGCCATGGGCAAGTGGCTCCAGATAAACGGGGAAGCCATTTATGGCACAACGCCCTGGAAAATCTATGGAGAAGGACCAACCAAAACGGCTGGGGTTAACCGTTCAGAGCTGGTCTTTACGGCGCAAGACATACGCTTTACTGTAAAAGACAACAACCTCTATGCCATTGTTCTAGACTGGCCCGGGGAAAAAGTATTAATTACTAGTTTGGCTCCCAAAAAAATGATAAAAGGAAAATACGCGCCTGTGTACGCATCTGAAATCGCTTCTATTATGATGCTCGGAGATAATAAAGAGCTGAAATGGGAAATGACAAATGATGGTTTGGTCATAGAAACTCCAAAAAAGAAGCCATGCGATTACGCCTATGTTTTCAAGATTGTGCGCCGAAATAATTATAAGTAACCTTAATATTATCCCCAATCTTGAATGTAGGAAGAATATTGGATGCTGTTAATTACCTTGTTTTTCACAAGGTAAATCTTCAGAGTACATTTTTTAGGTATTAAGGTCGGTAATATGAGAATGTAGAAAATAAAAGAGCTTGTCCTTTTCTTGCCTATAAAAATAATAAACTTATCTTCCTTTTAAGTAAATTTTATAGACAAAAGCATACTCACAAGGTTTTTCTTCCGGAGACGAAAGTATTAGTCCTTCATCATCTCGTTGCCATCGCACCTCTTCTTTTGAGCCAAGTATGCTCACAGCAATAATTTCAATGTTGGGCATCGCTTTTTTTCCCAGGGATTTAACCAGCAACTCACTTTTCGGCCATCCCAGGCAGATAGCATATATCATATTACCTTTTGCCGTGAACCTTATATCCAGCCCGGGCCGGTCCACATCCGGATTTATAGTCTCTTCGCCTTTTGTTTCCTTAATATAGTCCTTAGTTGCCTCTTTTTCATAGCGTGGTCCCTCGCCACAGACTTGCCACACCTTAGTACCATAGATGGCTTCCCCATTAATTTCCATCCATTTTCCAACTTCCATCAGCCGTTCAACGCACGGCTCTGGGAAAGTACCTTCAGAAGTAGGCCCGATATTAAGCAGATAATTTCCACCCTTGCTCACGATATCTACAAGCCGGAAGATAATTTCTTTTGTCTCTAGCCAGTTTGTGTCGATTCGGCTGTACCCGTAAGTTGAGTTCATTGTTCCTGCAGTTTCCCAATCAAATCCGGGCGGACTGTTAGGAATCTCGTTGTCACCGACGGACACGTAATCGCAGTAGGAGGAAGGATCTATTAACGGAATTTTGCAGGTTTCAATCCGGCTGTTGATAAGGCATTCTGGCCTAAGCTTTCTAATCAAACTTACCAGCTCTTGGAGCTGTTGATCCCTTTTCATGCCAATCCCGTCGAACCAGAGAATATCTGGCTTATAATTGAGTAGAAGCTCCTCAACTTGGGGCTTAGCAAAATCACGGAAATATTTATCAAAATCCGCCCTTGTGGACTTGGGAAAATCCCAAGTGTTGGTTTGTTTATATTCGTTTCCTGGCCCCTGTGGTCGGTGCCAATCTCGATCTACAGAATAATAGCATCCGAATTTAAGCCCAGCTTCACGGCAGGCTTGCGCCAATTCGTCCGTTACATCCCGTTTGAAGGGCGTCGCGTCTACGATGTCAAAGTCAGTCAAGTCGGATTTAAACATGCTAAATCCGTCATGGTGCTTGGCCGTAAAGACAATATATTTCATGCCGGCCATCTTGGCAATTGTAGCCCAGGATCTGGCATCGAATCGTAAAGGGTTAAAACCATCAGCCAGACGCGCATATTCTTGGACTGGAATTTTTTCATCAAACATAATCCATTCAGCATAATTATCGGGATGGGCTCTATTTTTCCAAACTCCCGCTGGAATAGAATACAAGCCCCATGTAATCATCATGCCAAACTTGGCCTCGCGCCACCAAGAAATTCGTTGTTCTCGCGCCTTGTGAATATCTTTTATTGAAGAGAATGTAACTGGAATCCCATTGGAAAAAAGACATCCAAAGAATCCAGCCAATAGACATATGACGATGAATAACTTTTTCATCTTAATGTCTCGCCATTAAATTTTTATTAAGTTGATATTAAATCGTTATTCACTGAAGTAAATTCTTTCCATTTCTTTCCAACCATTAGCTCCTGGAAGCGGAATCTGCATGGGATCACAGATTTTCAGCCATTCTATATTTCTTGGCTCTCCCGCTAGCTTCTTCATGTCCCCTTCGAAATCGTCACCATCATATTCATAATAGGCAAACTCATACCATTTGCCATCTATCTGTTCAAGGAAAATAGAAAAATTGCGGATATGGTATTTTCTGAGCAAGTCCCGGACTCCTGGGTTTGAATCAGCGTGGAGTTTCTTATATTCTTCAATGTACTCTGGTTTGAGACCGATCACCTGCCCAACTCTTTTAATTGTTTTTCCGCCAGTTTTTTGAGTTTGTATTGATTCTTTTTTGTTGCCCAATAAGCATAAAACCAAAATTAAAATCATTAGCCCCACTAACAATATAGAAATTGCCTTATTCATGCCAACTTCCTCTAAATTTAATCTATACCCATAAAGAATAATACTTTTAAATAAGATAAACTTCAAATATCATTTTTTCAGATTAAGAAAAAAGGTATCTATCAACCTGTGTAGTTAAAGTTTACCCTGGGTTTTATAATAAATAAAATTGTGGGAAAATATATGCCTAGTTTGTATTATGCTTTTTTGAAATGGTTATTCAAGGAGATAAGATTATGAAGAAAGAGCCGTTTAATGGAAATTCGATTATTTTATTTATTATGGTCAGAAAGGCATTTGCTGCAAAGAGGAAAATAGTAAGGTATGTCGCACTTGAGGATTTCGGAACCGGTCTAAGCTCTCGGCTTCTTTTTTCAATACGAGCAATTTTTCTGGTCGCCTGGACATGGCTTTTGACATTAAACGCATCACCAGCAGTTATGGCCTTTCTGACAGAAACTGGCCAGGACAGGCCCTTCATTAGTGAGCAACCCATTAAAGGTTATTTCCCGTTGGTTTCTGAAGGAGTGACAGCAGACATATATGTAGACCCAGGTGACTGGAAGGTGGTAAAGATTGCAGCCGAGGATTTGACCAAGGACGTAGAGCGCGTTACCGGTCGCAAACCGTCACTCCAAGTAGCTATCAGTAAACTCTCTGCCCGGGCTGTGCTAATAGGCACCGTTGGCCGGAGCTCGCTCATTGATAGGCTCATTAAAGAGGGCCGACTTGATGTAAGCGCGATTCAGGGAAATTGGGAAAGCTTTATGATCATGGGAGTTTTTGATCCTTTGCCTGGAGTTAAACAAGGGCTTATCATAGTAGGCAGCGACCGACGAGGTACTGCTTACGGCGTTTATGAATTATCAAGGCGAATCGGCGTTTCGCCCTGGTACTGGTGGGCCGACGTAACACCTCAGCATCATGAGGCAATCTACATATCTCCCGATAAGGTCCGAATGGGACCGCCTGCAGTGAAGTATCGCGGCATATTCATTAACGACGAAATGTGGGGAATCCGCCCTTGGGCGGCTGGAACTTTCGCCCCCGACGAAGGGCTGGGGCTGGGACCCAAGACTTACGCCAAAATATTTGAACTTCTATTGCGGCTGCGGGCCAATTATCTCTGGCCCGCGATGCAACTGCACACGCGGCCTTTCAATAACTATCCTCAGAATAAGGTTGTGGCCGATGACTATGCTATCGTTATGGGCTCAAGTCACATCGAGCCGATGCTCAGGAATAACATAAATGGAGCCGAATGGGACGAGGAAGTTGGCACAGAATGGAATTACCAGACGAACCGTGAGCCTATCCTCAACTATTGGGCCAGGCGGCTTAAAACCAACGGACGCTATGAAAACATCTATACCCTTGGTATGCGCGGCAAGGACGATGAACCCATGAAGGGAGGAAAGACGGTTGCTGACAAGATTGCTCTTTTAGAACAGATCTTTGCCGACCAACGCCAGCTGCTAACCCGTTACGTGAATCCTGATATTACCAAGGTTCCGCAGGTATTTATTCCCTACACCGAAGTATTGGACATTTATGACCAGGGATTGAAAGTACCCGACGATGTGATAATCTGCTGGCCAGATGATAATTTTGGTTATATTCGCCGTTTGCCCACCCTGGCCGAGCAACGGCGGCCTGGAGGTTCAGGTGTTTACTATCATATCCAGTGGCTTAACGGCGCCACCAATGCCTACACCTGGCTGAACACAACTCCGCCGGCGCTTATGTGGGAAGAGTTAAACAAAGCCTTCCAATATGGTGCTAAAACTCTTTGGGTACTTAACGTGGGCGATATCAAGCCCGGTGAAATTGGGATAGACTTTTTCATGGAGATGGCCTGGGACCCGCATTGCTTCGGACCGGCCAATATTCGCGACTTTCTTAAGGGCTGGGCAGCACGGGACATTGACCCACGCTTTGCGGATGAGATCGCCCAGATTATGGAGGAATACTACCGACTTGGCTTTACCCGCCGGCCCGAGCATCTCGTGCAGTTCAAGGAAGGCAAGAATCTTAAGTATTCATGGTTCAGCCACGATTGTTACAACGACGAGGCCAGGCAGCGGCTGGAGCGCTATGCCGACCTTGCCTTCCGTGCGCAGACGATATACGACCAATTGCCAGTCGAAAGAAAAGACGCCTTCTTTGAGCTTGTCCTATATCCGGTTCAGTGTTCAAACTTAATGAACAGAAAGATAATTTTTGCAGATAAGAATATACGGCACGCTATTGAGGGACGAAGCAGTACCCATGAGGAGGCCGAGCAGGCGCGAGTGGCAGCTGCACGCATCATTGAGCTGACAAAGCATTATAATCAAGGCTTACTGACTGTCAGTGGAAAATGGAACTACATGATGTCCTGGGCACCAGGTCCCTGGGGTAATCAATTTTACCAGTTTGTCATGCCTCCACTAAGCGATTATGATGGTAACGGTCCGCCGGCACTGGGGGTGGCTTTAGAAGGGGGCGAAGAGGAGACTCTTGCCGATCTAAGCGTGTATACAAAAGGAAAGCGCTTTATAGATTTGTATAATATGGGTAAGGGTTGTATTAATTGGCAGGCCACAGTCTCCCAACCTTGGGTTCAACTAAGTCTTGTTTCAGGCTCTTTCAGCACCGAGCAGCGGATTTGGGTAAGCATAGATTGGAATCATGTACCGGCAGGAAAAGATATTGAAGCTATCATTGACATAAAGAGCACAGGAGGATGTAAACGAGTTAGAGTGCCGATCTTCAATCCCAGCGAGCCACGATTCAATGAGGTCACGGGTTTTGTAGAAAGCCACGGTTATGTGAGCATGGAAGCTGAGCATTATACAAGGATGCAAGAGCGAGGTGGAGCTTCCTGGCAAGTTATTAAGGGTCTGGGCCGTTCGGGGGATTCCATTTCCATATTTCCGCCGACTGTAGCTTCACAATTAGAGCCTGGTGAAATAATCAATTTTAGTCCGTCAGTGGAATATGACATATATTTGTTTCATTCTGGTGAAGCGCGATTAGACATTGATTGTCTGCCTACATTACCCGTGGGACCAGGTCGAGGTGTTCGTCTTGCTTTCAGCCTCGATCAGGCAGAGCCACAAATTCTTGAAGGCAGGGAAAGGGATGTACTGGCGAACCTCCGTCGCTTGACTGCCACGGTGAAAATCTCTCGACCAGGCAAACATACCTTGACCATTTGGATGGTAGATCCGGGGGTCGTGATAGATAAAATCGTCCTTTATTTTGATCCGCCAAAACCTTCATATTTAGGTCCGCCGGAATCTTACTACCATTGAAGACTTTTACCTGAGCACTTTTATTCAACATTTCTAATTTGCCAATTAAAGGCACCCAGATGAGGGGTGAAATTCACCACGAAGAAGAGTTTTAATATCAAGATTGTGGGCACATGTTACCAATAATTTGATATCATTTAGAACTTCGACCAGGATGTTGAAATTTGAAAATGAGCTGCTTTTAGCCAGGTTTAAGTTCATATTAAACCCCACTTTGCCTAAGATAAAATGCTTTTCAATAATAAGATGTTTACCATGGCTCTTTTGCCAACAAAAATTGATCTGGCTAACAAAGAAAAAATTCCCTCTCTTTAATAAACAAAAAATTTTTCTTACATAAAAAACCCGCCCTCCCCAATCGAGGAGGACGGGTTCTAATCGTCTCAGCTAAAGCTGCTTAGAAGGTGAACTTGAAGCCAAGTCTCATGGAGTAGGAACCGTTTCTTGTGGTCCACCACATGAAAGCCGGGTGCGGAGTACCTTGGCTCTGGATTCTATCGTTCAGGGTCTGAGCCAGAGTGCCGTTGAGGAACTCCCAGTCTTCAGCCCAAATGGAAGTTCTGTTAAGAGTGGTCACCTTGCCAGTGATGAACTTGCTGTTGGTTACGTTGTTGATCTGCAGGTTGATAGCAGCGTTGTACTTGCCGCCGAAGCGCAGGTTGTACTCAAGGTAGATATCAGCCCAGGCACCCCAGGGCAGACGACCGAGGTCGCCGTATCCGTAGGGATATACGTAGGTACGGTTTATATTTAGCCAGCTGCTGAGTGGGTATCCGCTTCTGGCATAAGCCGTAACGCCGACAGTCAGACCGAAGGGGAAAGCATAGGAGCCATAAGCTTTGATGTAGTGGGTTCTGTCCTGTGGCAGAGGTCCATCGAGAGGTTTACCGTCTATCGTATACATCATGAACCATAAATCCCAGTATCTTTCCACGTTCGGTGAGTTACGGCCACCTTCATCAGGAGAGCTCAAACCGCCGTAATTGCCCTGAACCCGGCTGAGAGTATAGTTAATGCCGCCTTGCCAGTTGTTGCTGAATCTTTTTTCCAGGGAGACATTCATCCCATAATATTCTCTTTTGGCTTTTGGTTCTGGCCAGTAATTATAAGTGATGCCAGTATTGGGATCAGTTACGGTATCAGCAAACTTTCCGCCCTTAGATACCGGCAGTGACCAGCCAAAGCCGGGGTTGGTGATGTAATACATTTCCTCGTTAATTCCGGTTTCCGGATTCTGGATATAAACACCCACGTCTTCAATAGTTCTGATCAGGTGCTTCTGGACCAGACGGACCGAGAGAGAGACATTTTCCATCAGCTTCTTTTCCACGCCAAAGCTGATTTCTCTCTGAGCTACAGGTTTCAGGTTGGGATCAGTTGTATCCCAAGACACTGCACGGTGGTTATGGGAACCAGCGTATTTGTTCCCGTTTTCCTGGCTGACTTTATCATTGATCAAGCCGCTGGCCGCAATCTTGGTCCAGTCAGGATCCTTGAGAGCATAATAGTCAGATATCCATTTGAAACCGCCATAGGCACCTTCGGCCATGTACAGCTTCATAACATCGTAGTAAATGCCGTAGCTGGCAAACAGCTTCAGGCTGGAATCGCCAAACACATCATAAACCACGCCGAGACGAGGAGCCAGCTTGTCCTGGAACTTGAAGTGAATGGGTTTAATTTTGGCTAGTTCTGGGTCGGTTGTAGCAAAGGAAGGAATGTATTCATCCTCGGTTCTTAAGCCAAAATTCAAGGTCAATTTGTTAGTAATGGTCCAGGAATCCTGCACATAAAGAGCCCAGTTGTCGGAATGAATGTTCCAGTAATATCCGTAAGGAGAGCTAAAACCGCTTCTGATTTCGTAATAACCATAGGGACCGTAGTAGGGGCTGGTTGGGTCAGCACCCACGCCAACCGGGAAGCCCAATCCAGTAAAGGTCTGGCCAAAATAGAGGGTAACCCAAGGATGCGGTACAGTCTGGTCAACGTCTTCATGCAGGCGAATCCATTGAGCCCCGGCCTTAAAAGCATGCTCGCCCATGAAGTTGGCATAATAAGTCACATCCAGGTTGGTGCTTAGCTTGTCATATTGTCTCTTGCGATATTTCCACACAGTAGAATAGTTCGTCCAGCCAGTATAGCGAAGAAGTTCAGGATGAGCTACGTAGAATGGGTCGTTGGAATAACCGGCGTTGATGTTACCAACGCCGAAAGCGTACAGCGTAGTATCAGGAGCAGTAACCTGGGGATTGGTCTGATTTTGCTGGTGGAATCCACCTCTTAAGCTCAGCAAAAGGTTGTTACCAGCAGAATAATCTACAGTATAGGCAGCTGTCCAGTTTGGATAATCATATCCTGGCTTGTACCAGGGAGTATTGGGGTTACTAGTTCCGTTAATAGATGGAATACTTCCTCTGTATTTGTAGAAATTATTAACGTAGCTGGCGGAAACCCTGAGACCTTTCATGAGAGCGGCCGTTAACTTCAATGAGCCATTATAATAATAGTTTTTGTTCAGGAACTGATACCAGGGCCCCTGTCTCTTGTTGAAATCTCTCAGGGCCTCGGTCTGAGAATAGATGGGGTTGATGGAGCCAAAGAACCACAGCCTGTCCTTGAGGATATAACCACCAAGGCTGAAAAC
>Ga0334722_10005899_pt1 | contig 12249 bp, 11 predicted proteins | sample C3_bottom_MG_FD_207210 | JGI IMG/M metagenome (GOLD analysis project Ga0334722, IMG submission 207210) | Sediment microbial communities from Yellowstone Lake, YNP, Wyoming, USA - C3_bottom | ecosystem: Environmental > Aquatic > Freshwater > Lake > Sediment | place: USA: Wyoming | collected...
CCCGGTCCGCGTCACCACGCCGACGATGATGCCGGCGCCGGCGCAGGTCGCGGCGACATTGAGCACGCCGATCGAGCCGCCCTCCATCGCCTTGACGAAAGGCGATTTGAAGATCAGCTCGGCAATCCGGCCCTTGCCGCGGAACAAGTCGTAGGAGAACAGCGCCGTGTCGCTGCGCAGAAAACTGGTGATGAACGACACCACGGTCGCCCAGAACACCGACAGCACTGGCGAGAACCCCCACATCATGAACCCGACGATCGAAATCAGCGACAAGAAGTGATACCAGTAGTGCCGGGTCAGGTGCCACACGGTATCGACCTTCTCGATCACCAGTTCGTGCATGTGAAACTTGCGCGCGTCGATTTCGACCATCAGGAACAGCGCGAGGTAGAACAGGATGGTCGGAATGCAGGCCATCAGCAGCACATCGAGATAGGAAATCTTCAGGAATTCGGCGATCAGGAAGGCCGCTGCGCCCAGCACCGGCGGCGAGATGATCGCGCCCAGGCCACCCGCGGCGAGCAGTCCGCCCGCGGCGTTCTTCTCGTAGCCTGCCTTGGCCAGCATCGGCCAGGCGACCGCGCCCAAAGTCACCGTGGTGGCAACGCCCGATCCCGAGGGCCCGCCGAGCAGAAAGGAGGCGAGCACCACCGTGCGCCCGGCGCCGGTGGGCTTGCCGCCCATCGCCGAGAAGGAGAAGTCGATGTAGAACTTGCCCGCGCCCGAATATTGCAGGAAGGCGCCGAATATCGTGAACAGGATGATCAGCGAGGAGGACACGTCCACGGCCACGCCGTAGATTCCCTCCAGCGTCATGTACATATGCCCGACCAGCCGGCCGACTTCGTAGCCCTTGTGCGTCCAGGGGTGGGGCAGGTAGGCGCCGAACAGGGCGTAGAGTATGAACGCGCTGGTGATCGCCGGCATGATCCAGCCGTTGGTGCGGCGCATGACCTCCATCACCATCAGGATCAGGGCGACGCCGAAGAAAATGTCCCAGTTGTTGGGCGAAGTGTTGCGGTCGGTGAAGTCGTCGCCCCCCTGGATCAGGTACGCCGCGACGGCGACCGACAACAGCGCGAGGATCCAGTCCCACCACATGATGCGGTGGCGATAGCGCTGCGCCACCGGAAATACCAGGAAGCCGAGGAACAGCACCATGGCGACGTGCACCGGCCGCAGCGTCTGCGTCGCGACGATGCCGTAGGCGGTATATAAGTGGAACGCCGACATCGCCACCGCGGCGAAGGTGATGAAGGCGGCGAGCCGGCCGCTCAGCTTGTTGGCCGCGCCCTCTTCCTCCTCGATGAACTCTTCGGCCTTCTTCAGCGCTTCGTCGCTGACGACGGGCTCGAGCTTCTCCTCCGGCCTGGTCTGTTCACTCATGACTTGAGCGCCTCTTCTGTGCGGCGGGGTTGCGCCTTGGGGTTTGTTCTGCCGGGCGGCAGGCTAAAACGAAAAAAACCCCGCCAGCTGGCGGGGTCGGGCTAGGCAGAGGCCTTAGTTGAGCTTGATGCCATGCTCGGCGAAGTACTTCACCGCGCCCGGGTGGAACGGGATCGGCGAGGCCGTGGCTTTCTGGTTCTCGAGCTTGAAGTTCGCCGCTTCCTTGTGCACGTTGATCAGGTCGGCGCGCTTGTCGAAAATCGTCTTGACGATGTTGTAGGCGGTTTTGTCGTCCATGTTCGCGTTGGCGACCAGGATGTTCATTACCGTGGCTTGCTTGTTATCGGTGTCCATGCCGCGGTAGGTCGCCTTCGGGATAGCGTCCTCGATATACAAGTTGCCGTATTTCTTGTTCATCGCCGGTACCAACTCGGCATGATCGACCATCCTGATCTTGGTGCCGGGTGTGTTGGCGAGGTCGGTCACCGCGGCGGTTGGCAGTCCACCGACCCAGAAGAAGGCGTCGATTTTGTTGTCTTTCATCGCATTCACCGATTCGGCCACGCCCAAGCGCTCACGCTTCATGTCCTTGTCCTTGTCCAGGCCGGCGGCCTCGATCACGCGAAACGCCATCACTTCGGTAGCGCTGCCGGGCGAACCGGTCGATACGTGTTTGCCTTTCAGGTCGGCTATCTTGTTGACGCCGCGGCCCTCGACCGATACCACGTGCATGCGGTTCGGATAAAGGATCATCAGCGTGCGCACCGGGATTTTGTTGCCTTTGAACTTATCCTCGCCCTTGTAAGCGTCCAGGGTCGCGTCGGCCATGGTCAGCGCGATATAGGGTTTGCCGCTGCCGATCAGTTTGAGGTTGTCGACCGAGCCGCCGGTGACTTCGGCGGTGGCTTCCATGCCCGGGATAAATTTGGAAAACACGGCTGCCATGCCGCCGCCCAGCGGGTAATACACGCCGCCGGTGCCGCCGGTGGCGATGGAAATGTTGACTTTGTCCTGCGCTGCGAGTGGCGCGGACAGTGCGACCAGTGTCGCGACGCCCAAGGCTTGGATAAATTTTCTCATAGAGTTCTCCTCTTGCTGAATGGATGTCTTTTGCGGACGTTGGGGGGCGGTTCTGTGGCCGCACTGTCGGCGATTATATACGAAGTTCTCTGCGCCGAGCACGCGCCGGCAGGGGAGCGCGGGGTCATCCTGCGGATACGGCCGCGCGCCGGGACGCGTATTCTGGCCGGGGTGGTCGAGCGGCTATACTCCAGGTTTCTCTCTTGTACTGAAACGGATTCTTAAGCAATGAACGGCATCGTTCTGCCGCTGGCGATCACGCTCGGCGTGCAGGCCATTACGTCGATGGCGATGATCGCCCCTTCGGTGATGGCGCCGGTGGCGGCGCTGGACCTGGGCGTCTCCGCACAGGGCATAGGCTGGTTCGTCGCGCTGGAATATTTTCTTGCGATGCTCTCGGGACTGGCCTGTGGCGCCCTGATCGTCCGCTTCGGCGCGATACGCGTGTGCCAGATCTGCGTCTGCCTCGCCGCGGCGGGCCTCGCTGCGGGGACCGGTGCGGTGCTGCCCGCGGTGTTTGCCGCCGCCGGCCTGATCGGGTCCGGTTACGGCCTGGTCAATCCGGTGAGTTCGCATATTCTCGCGAGCGCGGCGCCGCCGCGCATGATGTCGCTGATTTTCTCGATCAAGCAGACCGGCGTGCCTGTGGGGGGCGCGCTTGCCGGTGTCGTGGTGCCGTCGCTGGTGCTGCTCGTGGGTTGGCGCTGGAGTGCGGCGGCGCTGGCGCTGCTGTGCTTATTCGTTGCGTTGGCGATCCAGCCGGCGCGTGCCACCGACTCTGCGGCGAGGCCGCGCACCGGGAGAGCCTCTGCGCGGGATTTTTTCGCGCCCTTGGGCATGGTGCTCGCCAATCCGCCGGTGCTGGAGCTGGCGATCGTCTCAATGATTTTCGGTTCGGCGCAACTCGCGCTCATCGCCTATTTCGTTTCCTATCTGAACCTGGAACTCGGATACGGTCTGGTCGCCGCAGGCCTGGTCTACTCTTCGGCGCATGCGGCCGGCATCGTCGGGCGCATCGTGTGGGGGATGGTGTCCGACCGCTGGCTGTCGCCGCGCAGCATGCTTGGTTGGCTGGGCGTGATGATGGCGCTGTCGGGCATGGGGGTGGCAAGTTTTGGCGCCGGCTGGCCGCTGCCGGCGGTGATCGCGGTGAGCATGCTCTTCGGCGCGTCCGCAGTGGGCTGGAACGGGGTATATCTCGCGGAAGTGGCGCGGCGCGCGCCGCCCGGTCTGGTCGGCGCGATCACCGGCGGCACGCAGTTTCTGACGTTCATCGGCGCGCTCGCGGCGCCGCCGCTGTTCGGCCTCTTGGTTGGTCTAGCCGGAAGTTACGGCAAGGCCTATTTCGCATTCTGCCTGTTGCCGGCGCTCGCCGGCTTGCGCCTGCTCTTGAGCGCGCATCGGACGTGACTATGCCGGCATGCTTGAACGAATCGTCGCGCCAGGCCGTCATCCTGGTGCACGGGCTGTGGCTGGGCGGTTGGACCATGCAGGGCCTGCGCCTGCGGCTCGTGCGCCGCGGCTATGCGGCTTATACGTTCTCCTATCCCTCCATCGCGCAGAGCCTGGACGCACATGCGCGGCGCTTGGCCGCGCGCATGGTCGAACTGCCGGAACCGGTGATCCATCTGGTCGGCTACAGCCTGGGCGGGCTGGTGGTGCTGCGCTGTTTGCGCAATCACGGCGAGCAGCGCATCGGCCGGGTGGTGCTGATGGGCACACCGGTGCGCTCCTGCATGGCCGGACGGCACCTCGAAAATCTGGTTGCGGGCAAGCGCCTGCTGGGCGCCAGCGGTGACATCTGGCGCGAGCTGCCCGAAGTGTTCCGGCCCAGGTGCGAACTGGGTGTAATCGCCGGCAGCCGCCCCTGGGGCCTGGGGCGCATGCTGGTGCGCCTGCCGGGCACCAACGATGGCGTGGTGCGGCTGGAAGAGACCGAAACGGCGGGTATGCGCGACCGCGTTGTGCTGCCGCTCAGCCACAGCGGCATGCTGGTTTCGGCGCACGCGGCGCGCGAAGTCGCGTCTTTTCTCGAGCGCGGCGCGTTCGATCACGCTGGCCGCATCGCGCCCGACCACAGGGACCGCGGCGGACACGATCGCGGGGGGCGCTGATGCGCACGCGCCGGCTGCTGCTGCTTGCCGTCTTTCTGCCCCTGCTGGGCGGCTGCACCACGCTGCGCTATTACACCCAGGCGGTGCGCGGACAGCTGGACCTGATGCGCCGCGCCACGCCCATCGAGGAGGAGCTGCGCAGCGCTGCGCTGCCGGCCGCGATCAAAGACAAGCTGCGCGCAGTGGTGCGCATGCGCGAGTTTGCCAGCCGCGAACTCGCGCTGCCCGACAACGGCAGCTACAAGAGCTATGCTGATCTGGGGCGGCGTTACGTCCTGTGGAACGTGTTCGCCGCGCCGGAATTCTCCGTCGAGCCGACCACCTCCTGCTTTCCGGTCGCCGGCTGCGTCAGCTACCGCGGTTACTTCGGCGAGGCCGATGCCGAGGCCGAGGGCGTCACGCAGCGCGCGCGCGGTTACGATGTCTACATCGGCGGCGTGCCGGCGTACTCCACCCTGGGATGGTTCGACGATCCGGTCCTCAGCACCTTCATCCGCTATCCCGATGCCGAACTCGCTCGCCTCATGTTCCACGAGCTCGCGCACCAGGTGCTCTATGTCAAGAACGATACCCGCTTCAACGAGTCCTTCGCGGCCACGGTGGAGCAGGCGGGTGTGGCGCGCTGGCTTGCGCAACGCGGAAGCGATGGCGAGCGTGCCGCTTACGCGCGGCTGCAAGGTATGAAACGCGGATTCCTCGCGCTGCTGGTCAAGTATCAGGCGATCATGAAGCAGTACTACCAGCAGGATCTGCCGCTGGAACAAAAGCGCTTGGGCAAGGCGCAGCGATTCGCTGAAATGGGCGAGGAGTACCGGCAACTCAAGATTTCATGGGGCGGGTTCGCCGGTTACGACCGCTGGTTCGCAGGCAAACCCAATAATGCGACCCTCGTCTCGGTGGCGCTGTACACCGAGCTGGTTCCCGCTTTCAATGCGTTGCTGGCGCGCGAAGGCGGCGATCTGCCGCGGTTCTATGTCGCGGCGAAAGAACTTGCCCGACTCCCCAAGGACGAGCGCGACGCGCGCTTGCTGTCCTTGACACAGAATTGAATCTTAGTGTTTCGTAGGAGCGAGCTTGCTCGCGAACAGTGCCTTGGCCAAAGGCGAAATTCGCGAGCAAGCTCGCTCCTACAACCACAGCGCCTTGCTGTTCGCGAGCAAGCTCGCCCACAAATTTCCTACTTTGCGGTCCAGCCCAGGTCCATGGTCAGCGCGGCGCCGGTGATCACGCCGGCGCCCTCGCCGCATAGATAGGCGGCAAACTCGGCCACCTCCGCCGGTTCGATCAGGCGTTTTACCGCGGCCGGCTCGAGCATGATCTTCTCTATGACTTCCTCGGGCGGAATGCCGCGGGTGCGCGCCTGGTCTGCGATCTGCTTGTCCACCAGCGGCGTGCGCACGTAGGCGGGGCAGATGGCGTTGGCGGTAATGCCGAACGCGCCGCCTTCGAGCGCCGCGGTCTTGGTCAGTCCCACCAGCCCGTGCTTGGCGCTGATATAGGCGACCTTGTTCGGCGAAGCGATGAGGCCGTGGATCGAGGAGATATTGATGATGCGTCCCCACCGCTGCTTTTTCATCGCCGGCCAGACGTACTTGGTCAGCAGAAAGGGCGCGGTCAGCATCACCGCCTGCATTTTGTCCCACACGTCCTCGGGAAAATCTTCTATGGTTTCGACGTTCTGGAAACCCGCGTTGTTGACCAGGATGTGCACCGTGCCATAGGCGGTGAGCGCCTGGTCGACGAGCGCGCGGCAATCGGCGCGCTTGCCCATGTCCGCTTGCACGAAGGTGCCGCCCAGCCGGGCCGCCGCTTCTTTGCCGGCGCTGGCGTTGATGTCGGATACCACCACCTTGGCGCCGCCGGCGGCCAGGCGCTCGGCGATCGCGAGGCCGAGGCCGCTCGCGGCGCCGGTGACGACGGCGATCTTGCCGGTGAATTGTGCTTGCGTCATGAGGTTCAGTTCAGCGGCAGCAGCACGCTTTTCTTGAATGCTTCGCGCTGCGAGAGGCGCTTGAACCAGGCTTCGACGTTCGGCCGCGGCGGCCGCTCCATGTCGATGCCGAACCAGCGCCAGCTGATGGTGCCCAGCGGAATATCGCCGATGGTGAGGTGGTCGCCGGCGATGTAGTCGCTTCGGCTGAGCGCGGCGTCGAGTATCGTGAGAACGTCAGCGGCCTTCTTGCGCGAGACTTCGATGAGCTCCAGGTTGCGTTTCTCCGGCGGCGTTCGTACCAGGCCCCAGAATACTTCGCGCATCGGCGGCCAGTACACGGTCGCGCACCAGTCCATCCATTTGTCGGATTGCGCGCGCGCTGCCGGGTCCTCCGGCCACAGCGTGCCCTTGCCGTATTTCGCACCCAGATAGCGCACGACGGCGTTCGATTCCCAGATTACCGCGCCGCCGTCCTCGATCACCGGCACCAGACCGTTGGGATTCATTTTGCGGAACTCCGGCGTGCTGACCACGCCGTACTGCATGCCGGCGTCGATGCGCTCATAGGGAACCTTCAGTTCCTCCAGGCACCAGATCGCCTTTTGCACGTTGACCGAGTTGTTACGTCCCCAAAGCTTCAGCATGAAGATCTCCCGTGTTCAGTACCCAACTGCCTGCCCGTCGCGACGCGGGTCGGATGCGCCGAGATACCCATCCTCGAGCTTGTAAATCAGCTGCGCGCTGCCGAAATCCAGGTAGCCCTGCGCCAGTTCCTCGAGCTGGTGGCCGCGCCGCTCCAGTTCCGCCAGCGTTTGCTTGGAGAAACCGGGCTCGACGTTGACGCGCATGCCTTCGACCACGCGATAGCGCGGGCCGTCGGAGCAGGCCTGCGGGTTCTGCCCGTAGTCGGCGAGCCGCACCATGACCTGCGCGTGGCCCTGTGGCTGCATGCTGCCGCCCATCACGCCGAAACTCATCACCGGCTGCCCGTCCTTGGTGACAAAGCCCGGGATGATGGTCTGGAACGGGCGCTTGCTCGGGCCCACCTGGTTCGGATGCCCCGCTTGCAGGCTAAAGGTGTGGGCGCGGTTCTGCAGGCTGACGCCCGTGCCCGGCACCACCACGCCCGAACCGAAGCCCATGTAATTGGACTGGATGAAGGACACCATCATGCCGCTCGCGTCGGCGGCGGTGAGATAGATCGTCCCGCCCTTGGGCGGCGTGCCGTGCTTGAAGTCTTGCGCGCGTTTCAGGTCGATCAGTTTCGCGCGCGCGGCGAGATACGCCGGGTCGAGCAATTCCTGGTTTCTCACCGTCATGGTCTTCGGATCGGACACATAGCGGTAGACATCGGCGAATGCAACTTTCATCGCTTCGATCTGCAGGTGCACGCTGTCGGCCGAATCGACCGGGTAGCTCGCCATGTCGAAGTGCTGCAGGACGCCCAGCGCCATCAGCGCGGCGATGCCCTGGCCGTTCGGCGGCAGTTCATGCAGGGTGTATCCGCGGTAATCCTGCGCCAGCGGCTCGACCCAGTCCGAAGTGTGCGCGGCGAAATCGGCCGCGGTCATCAGCGCACCGTGCTGTTTCGCGTGAGCCGCGATTTTTTCCGCGATCTCGCCGCGGTAATACGCCTCGCCGCCGGTGCTGGCGATCAGCTCCAGCGTCTTCGCCTGATCCGGAAAACTGAACTTCTCGCCCGGCAGCGGCGCGCGGCCGCGCGGCATGAAAGCTTCCCTGAAGCCAGGCTGTGCCTGCAGTTCGGGCACCTGGTTGGCCCACTGCTTGGCGATGGTGGGCGAGACCAGATAGCCGTCGCGGGCGTAGCCTATGGCCGGTTGAAACAATTCGGCGAAAGGCAGTTTGCCGAAGCGCTCCGACAGCGTCACCCAGGCCGAGACGCAACCAGGCACGCTCACTGCATTCCAGCCGCGCTGCGGCATGGTCTTGTGGTCTTTGAAGAATTCCGGCGTCCAGGCCGCGGGCGAGCGGCCCGACGCATTGAAACCGTGCAGTTTCTTTCCGTCCCAGACGATGGCGAACGCGTCGCTGCCGATGCCGTTGGAAACCGGTTCCAGAACGGTCAGCGCGATGGCGGTCGCGAGCGCGGCGTCCATGGCGCTGCCGCCTTTTTGCAGCATGTACAGCCCGGCCTGCGCCGCCAGCGGCTGCGCCGTCGCCACGATATTGCGCGCGAGGGTCGGCTTGCGGTAGGAGGCGTAGGGAAACTGCCAGTCGAAAGTGGCCATGCAGAACATCCTTTTCCGGTTTGCGTTAGGTCGTAAGGAACAGGCCGGTCGACAGATCGACCGGTGGTCGCGGTGGATATCTCAGGATTTCGCTGCTGCGGCCAGGGCCTGATCCAAGTCCCAGAGGATATCATCGATTTCCTCCAGCCCGACCGAGATGCGCACCATGTCGGGCGCGACGCCGGCCGTGATCTGCTCTTGCTCGGACAACTGGCGGTGGGTGGTCGAGGCCGGGTGGATCACCAGCGTGCGCGCATCGATGAACGCCTCGCCTGCCTTTGCGCCGCCTTTGACGCCGAAGGTCATGATGCCGGCGCAGCCCCGGGGCAGGTATTTGTCGGCCAGCGCGTGGTAGCGGTTGGAAGCGAGGCCGGGATAGTTCACCCAGTTCACCTGCGCATGCGCTTCGAGGAATTGCGCCACCTTGAGCGCGTTGTCGCAATGCGCCTTCATGCGCAGGTGCAGGGTCTCCAGGCCCTGCAGCAGCATCCAGGCATTGAACGGCGACAGCGCCGGGCCGAAGGTTCTGAGCGTCTCCATGCGCGCTTTCATGGTGTAGCCGAAATCGCCGAAGGTCTCGTAGAAGCGCACGCCGTGATAGCCACGCGACGGCTCGGTCATGCCGGGGAAGTTGCCGTTGTCCCAGGGAAATTTTCCCGACTCGACCATTACCCCGCCCATGGTGGTGCCGTGCCCGCCGATGTACTTGGTCGCCGAGTGCACCACGATGTCGGCGCCGAATTCGAACGGGCGGCAGAGATACGGCGACGCGAACGTGTTGTCGACGATCAGCGGAATGCCGGCCTCGTGCGCGATCTTGGCCACCGCCTCGATATCGAGCACGTTGATCAGCGGGTTGCCCAGGGTCTCGGCGTACACCGCCTTGGTCTTCTTGGTGATCGCGCGGCGAAAATTCTCCGGATCGTCCGGATTGACGAAGGTGGTGTTGATGCCGAGCTTGCGGAAATTCACCTCGAATAGCGAATAGGTGCCGCCGTACAGGGTCGAGGCGGATACGATCTCGTCGCCCTGTTCGCACAGCGTGAGCAGGGCGGTCATTTCCGCCGCCTGGCCGGTTGCAAGCGCCAATGCCGCGCGCCCGCCCTCGAGCGCCGCCATGCGCTCTTCGAACACCGACGTGGTCGGATTGGACAGGCGCGTGTAGACGTTGCCGAAAGTCTGCAGATTGAACAGACTCGCCGCGTGCTCGGCCGAATCGAATACGTAGGAGGTGGTCTGGTAGATGGGCACCGCGCGCGCGCCGGTGGCGGCGTCGGGAATCTGTCCCGCGTGCAGGCACAGGGTGCCGAAGCCGAATTCTCTGTCTGCCATGTTTATTTGACGACCTAATAAGGCAGCCAGCGCGGCCGCTTTGCGGAAATCACCTTGGTATTTACACCGGCCTGCTGTTCGAACAAGGGGGCGACGCCCCCTTGTCCCCCAAGGGGACTTCCTTCGGGGCGTAGATCCCCCACATCGGACGGGCGTGAGCTTAGTAGGGTAGCCATCGAGGTCTCTTTGCGGAAATGACTTTGGTATTGACGCCCGCCCAATTGAGGCCGCCGAACAGGCGCGCGTGCTCGATTTTCACGCAGCGGTTCATCACCGAGTCCAGGCCCGCGGCCTCGGCCTTGCGTGCCGCCGCTTGGTTGGTGACGCCCAGTTGCTGCCACAGCACTTTGGCGCCGATGGCGATCGCGTCTTCGGCGATGGGCAGGATCTCTTCGGTCTTGCGAAAGCAGTCGACGATATCTACTTTCACCGGGATGGCGTGCAGGGTCGCATAGCACTTTTGCCCCAGTACTTCCGTGTAGGCGGGGTTGACCGGAATGATGGTATAGCCGTGCTGCATCATGTATTTCGCGGCGAAATAGCTGGGCCGGTACCAGTTGGCCGACAGTCCGACCACGGCGATCACGCGGTTCTCGTGCAGGATGCGGCGCAGGGTCTGGATGTCGTCAGGCATGATCAGGTCGAAAGCGTTCTGCCCAGTTTGCTTTCTATCGAGCGGATCTTGCTTTTCAGGCGGCCGCTCTTCCCTGCGCGATAATCGATTTTCACCGAGGTGGAAATCCGGCCGCAGTCCTGGCTCATCCTTTGAAAGCAGGCGCTGACCACCGCCATCACCTGCTCCCACTCGCCTTCGATGATGGTTCCCATCGGCGTCAGCTGGTACGGCAGCCCGCTCTTGTCGATGATGTCGAGCGAGCGCGCCACGTACGGGCTGAGGCTGTCGCCTTTATCCAGCGGCGACATGGAAAATTCGAGCAATACCATTTGAACTCCTCAATCAGTAAGGTGCTGACGCTAATGATGAAGGATTTTCGACAGGAACAGCTGCGCCCGGTCCGAGCGCGGCTTGCCGAAGAAATCGTCCTTGGTGGCGTCTTCTACGATGCTGCCATGGTCCATGAAGATGACGCGGTGCGCGACCTTGCGCGCAAAACCCATTTCGTGGGTGACACACATCATGGTCATGCCTTCCTCGGCGAGTTCGACCATCACGTCGAGCACCTCGTTGATCATCTCCGGATCCAGCGCCGAGGTCGGTTCGTCGAACAGCATCGCGACCGGGTCCATCGACAGCGCGCGCGCGATCGCCACGCGCTGCTGCTGGCCGCCGGAGAGCTGCCCGGGGAATTTGTCTTTTTGCGCGATCAGGCCGACGCGATCGAGCATCTTCAGCCCGCGCTCGCGGGCTTCGTCCGGACTGCGGTTGAGAACTTTGATCTGGCCGATGGTCAGGTTCTCGGTGATCTTCATGTGCGGGAACAGCTCGAAGTTCTGGAACACCATGCCGATTTTCGCGCGCAGCTTGGGCAGGTCGGTCTTGATGTCGTTGACGGAGATGCCGTTGACGGTGATTTCGCCTTTCTGGAACGGCTCGAGCGCGTTGACCGTCTTGATCAGCGTCGATTTGCCCGATCCTGACGGCCCGCACACCACCACGACTTCGCCTTTGTTGACGTGCGTGGAGCAGTGTTTGAGGACCTGAAATTCGCCGTACCACTTGCTCACATCCTTGATCTCGATCATTTTCCTTGTTCCTCAGTTTTCGATCACGCCAGTGTTCGCGCAAAACTCAGTGCACGATGGCGATCTTCTGCCCCAGGCGCTTCGCCATGTACGACAGCGCATAACACAGGATGAAATAGACGACGGCCACGAACAGGTACATCTCGACGATGCGGCTGTCGCGCTGCGCGATCTTGGTTGCCGCGCCGACGAAATCGGTAACGTTGAGCAGCGACACCAGCGACACGTCCTGAAACAGGACGATGGTCTGGGTCAGGAGCACGGGCAGCATGTTGCGAAACGCCTGGGGCAGGATGATCAGTTTCATCGCTTGCCAGTAGGTGAGGCCCACGGCGTACGCCGCGCCGACCTGGCCGGTCGAAATGCTCTGGATGCCGGCGCGCATGATTTCGCAGTAGTACGCCGCCTGGAACATGATGAAGGTGACGTAGGCAGAGCGCTCGGCGCC
>Ga0334722_10005900_pt1 | contig 12248 bp, 13 predicted proteins | sample C3_bottom_MG_FD_207210 | JGI IMG/M metagenome (GOLD analysis project Ga0334722, IMG submission 207210) | Sediment microbial communities from Yellowstone Lake, YNP, Wyoming, USA - C3_bottom | ecosystem: Environmental > Aquatic > Freshwater > Lake > Sediment | place: USA: Wyoming | collected...
GATGCGGCGGGTCGGCGCGTCGCTGCGCCGCGGCTACGTGCTCACGCTGGACTACGGCTACGAAGCGCACGAGCTGTATGCGCCCTGGCGCCGCGACGGCACGCTGGTCGGCTTCTACCGCCAGGCCGCCGGCAGCGACCCGTATCAGCGCATCGGCAAGCAGGACCTGACATCGAGCGTCGACTTCACCACGCTGCGCCGCGCCGGCGAGCAGGCAGGGCTGCGCACGGTGGGACTGACCGACCAGGGCCGCTTCCTCGTGCGCCTGGGTTTGACCGAGGGGCTCGCGGAGGTGGCCGGTGCCGGGAGCGGCGAGATGGAGGAATACTTCGCCCGCCGGCGCGTTGTGATGGACCTCATCGACCCCGCGGGACTCGGCAGGATCAAGGTGCTGGCGCAGACAAAGGACGCGCCGCATTCGCCCTTCAGCGGATTCCACGACGGCTGAGCCGGCGGCTCCACGGATCCCGGCGCACAAATAGCGTTTCGGCAACACATTTCGACCCCGCCGATGCCATCATGGTGCGGAGGTCCGCATGAAGCTACGCAAGAACGCGAAGGCCAAGATGGCCGCGGTTGCGGCAAGCGTCGTGGCGCTGCTTGCCACGTGGGGTGTTGTGCACCTGAATCCGCCCGCCGGGGCCGCGGCCGATCCGGCTGCCTCGACGCCCGCGACATCCGCCGGGACCCCGGCGGCGAAGTCCGGGAGCGGGACGAACAGCACGGGGAGCGCGGCGGCGGCTCGGACGACGACGAGAACCCACACGAGGACGCATGTCTCCTGACGGCGGCACGCACACGTTCCCCGCGATGGGCGGCTTCGTCGAGGTGACGATCGCCGGCGCCGGGCACGCGCCCGCCGAGGACGTGGAGCGGCTGTTCCACGCGCACGAGCAGGCCCTCAGCCGCTTCCGCGACGACAGCGAACTCTCGGCCCTGAACGCCTCGTCGGCGTGCCCCTTCGCGGCGTCACCGCTGCTGTTCGATGCGGTGAGCGAGGCCATCGCCTGGGCATGCATCACCGACGGTCTCTTCGACCCGACCGTGATCGACGTGCTCGAATCGACCGGGTATGACCGGCCGTTCGAGGAGATGCGCCGTTCGGGCCCCGGCGCGGTGCGCGCGCCGCGGCGCACCGGTGATTGGCGGCTCGTCGGGCTCGACTTCGACCGCGAGCTGATCTCCATGCCGCCCGACGTGCGCATGGACCTCGGAGGCATCGGCAAGGGGTACACGGTCGACCGCGCGTTCGCCCTGCTCGGCATCGGCGCCAACGCGCTGATCAACGCGGGCGGAGACCTGTATGCCGCCGGGGATGGGCCCGACGGTGACGGCTGGTACATCGGCGTGCAGGATCCGTTCGCCGGCGACCGCGACGTGGTGACGCTGAACGTCAACGATCGGGGGGTGGCGACTTCGGGCAGCACGCGGCGGAACTGGCTGCTCGGAGACCGGCGCTATCACCACCTGATCGACTCGCGGACGAGGGCCTGCTCGACGAGTGACATCGCCGCCGTCACGGTCATCGCGACGACAGCGACGCAGGCGGACGTGCTGGCGAAGACGGCATTCCTGCTCGGTTGGCGCCGCGGCGTCGCGACGCTGGAACGGTTCCAGGGCGTCGAGTGCCTGGCGGTCACGAACGCGGGCGATGTCGTCACGTCGCGGGGCATGGCGGAGTACTTCGCGTGAATCACGAATTCTGGTACCTCTCGCGGGCGGCGGGATTCACTGCGTACATCCTGCTGTTCGTCTCGGTTGCGCTCGGCATTGCGATGGGCACGCGGATGCTCAAGCGCGTCGCACGGCGCAACACGGTGTTCGACGTGCACCGGTTCACGACGATCCTCGCCCTGGCGTTCACGCTGTTCCACGTCTACATCCTGCTGGGCGACGGATACTTCAACTTCAACGTCTGGCAACTGTCGCTGCCATTCATGTCGCCTTACCGGACGTGGCAGACCGCCGTCGGCGTCTTCTCGTTGTACGCACTCGTACTGCTGATCGTGAGCTTCTACGTCCGCCAGTTCATCGGCTATCGCGGCTGGCGCGCGCTCCACTACCTGACGTTCGCGCTCTTCGCCGGTGCCGCCCTCCACGGCATCACCGCGGGCACCGACACGACCGAGACATGGGCGAAGGCGATCTACATCGCGTCCATCTCCGGCGTCGTCGCGCTGGTGGGTTACCGGATTCAGTACAAGGTGCCTGACGGCGGCACCGTCCGGACGCTGCGCCTTGCGTCGGCATCCGCGACGGTCATCGTGGCGATCGTGCTGACGTTCGGAACCGGGCTCCTGACCGCCGCCCGGGACCAGACCCAGGCGACGGCCGCGGGAAGCCGGGCGGCGGGTGTACAGGCCTCGGCCGCCCTGGTCTCTGGCTTGCAGGCCCACCCATTCACGCCGACCTTCGACGAGGACTTCAGCGGCACATTCGCGCAGACGCGGAGCGGCGCCGAGTCTCATCTGACCATCGAGGGCGCCACGAGTGGCGACGTCAACGCGCGCCTCCGGGTCGAGCTGGTCTCATCGACCGTCGCCCCGACGCCGGATGCTGAGGAGACCGAGCAAGTCGCCGACGACGAATCCGCCGAATCTCGGCCGCGCACGGTCGTGACGACAAACAACGTGCAGTTGCTGGACATGGGCTCCAGCGACGTCCTCTGTGCCGGCAGCCTCACCACGCTCAACAACGGCCTCCTGCGGGCGACCTGCGAGGGCGCGGGCCCGTATCGGGGCGTGCGCATGACGCTCGCATCGCGCATCTCGACCGGCGAGGACGGCACGATCAGCGGCCCGCTCTCCGGCACCATGACGCGCATGGACTGAATCTCGCGCCATTCCGCCCGGAACGCTACAATCCCTCCACACTTCTCGACTCGCGACCGCGGCACGCATGCGACGGGACGGCCGGTGACTCAGTTCGCACGTATGAGCTCCCTGATGCGCCTCGACCACGGGATGTCTGCCTGATGGTCGAAGACAGCGCCGTCGTCGTACGATCGATCGACTTCGCACGCGACGGCGCGCCCCTCTCGTCGTTCCTGACCGAGCGCGACAAGTCGCGACTCGTTCACTGTGAGGTCGCGTGCCGGGAGGGGGACGCGTTCGCCCTGGTCGCCGATGAGGGCGGCCTCGCCGTCGGCTGGGCTCTCGTGCACACGGCGTTCCGCGACGATCAGGATTGGGACCCGCCGGACGAAGACACGCGCACCTTCCAGCAAGGCGACAACGCCTACCTCGAGAACATCGAGGTGACGGCGCGCCTCCGGAGCAAGGGCGTCGGCAGCAGCCTGCTCGAGGCCGTGCAGGACGAAGCGCGCCGGCGAGGGAAGAAACACCTCTGGCTGCACACGAGCGAGAACAACGTGAAGGCGCACGCCCTGTTCGACCGCCAGGGCTGGGTGCACGAGCGAAGCGTCTACCCTCCCTGGAAGCCAGGCTCACGCACACGCGTGTACCGGAAAGACCTGTAGCCTCAGGAGAGAGCCCATGCGCAGCACGTTTCTCCGCACGCTCGCCGTCACGGCGGTGCTGCAATTCGTCATCACGCGCAGGATGGCGGGCCGCGCCCTGGAAGACGGGAGCGCGGAACGCATGTGGATGATGTACCCCGTGAACGTGGTCCTGAACGCACTCGCGTGGACGCTGCTGATCCGCGGCGCCGGCCGCCTGGCGCGCGTCTTCCGGTCCGCGCCGTGATCTCGCGGACCATCCGCCACGTCGACGCGTTCACGTCCACGCCGCTCGAAGGAAATCCCGCGGCGGTGGTCGACGGCGAAGGCCTCTCCGGAGAGGTGATGCAGCGCATCGCCCTCAACCAGCGGCTGTCGGAGACCGTGTTCCTCTTGCCGCCGGAGTCGGACGGACACCACGCGCGGCTGCGCATCTTCACTCCGCGCACCGAGTTACCGTTCGCCGGCCACCCCACTATCGCCGCGTCGCACATCCTCGCCAGCGAGAACCTGGTGCGGCTCAGTGAGGGCGAAGCGCTGATGCTCGAGACCGGCGCCGGCATCATCCCCGTCGAGATCACGCCGGTGATGACGATCGAGCGCGACGCGATCACCCGTCCCGGCCTGCTGTACACGATGACGCAGGCGTCGCCTGAATTCCGTCCCTCCGAGACCTCACTCGACGACATCGCGCCCGCCATCGGCCTGCGCCGGGACGACGTGCTTCGCGCCGAGCGCGTGTCCACCGGGTTGTTCTGGCTAATCGCGCAGGTCGCCTCCCTGGATGCGATGATGCGCGTCGTTCCCGACATGACGCTCCTCGCGAAGATCCGCCACGGCGTCAGCATCTTCTGCGTGGGCGCCGGGGCGCGGGATGCGGACCTCCACGTGCGTTCGTTCGCGCCGGATGCGGGGGTACCCGAGGACCCGGTCACCGGCAGCAGCAACGGCTGCATCGCGGCGTTCATCGCGAAGCACCGGCTGCTGCCCGAGCGCGACGGAGCCGTCCGGTACGTCGCCGAGCAGGGCATCGAGATGGGCCAGCCGGGGCGCGTCTACCTGCAGGTCACCGACTCGGGCGAGACGTTCTCCGTCCGGGTCGGCGGACAGGCGGTTACCGTCCTCCGCGGCGAGCTGACACTGCCCGGCGGGTGACGCTCGGCGGCGTCGGCGGACAGCCGCCGGGACCCGCGAGACCTAGGGCGTGGCGGTCTCAGGCAGCAGGCGCTGGAACAACTCGTTGCTCAAGAGGCGGCCGCGTCGGGTCAGGCGCAGGTGCGTCGGCGTCCGTTCGAGCAGTCCGTAGCCGATGAACTCGCGGGCAACGTCGCCGTAGACCTCGTCGATCTGCGCACCATGGCGCGCCGTGAACGCATCGAACGCCACGCCCGTGACGAGCCGCAAGCCGAGGATCAGCGTGTCGGCCATCGCAAGCCGCGGCGTAATCGGCTCGGAGCCGGCAACGTGCGGCATCGCGCCGCCGCCGGCTTCACGCGCCGCGACCGCTTCGGCCACGAGCTCCGCGTAGCGGTTCGGCAGCAACACCGTCGAGAACCGCACACCGTTGAGGAACGAGTGCGCGCCTGCGCCCAGTCCCAGGTACTCGCGGTTCTGCCAGTAGACGAGGTTGTGGCGGCAAGCGCGGCCGGGCGCGGCCCAGTTCGAGATCTCGTAGTGGTCGTATCCCGCCGCGTCGAGCCGGTCCTGCGTCAGCTCGTACTGGTCGGCCTGCGCATCGGCGTCGGGAGCGGGCACGCGGCCGTGCGCCACGTCGCGGGCGAGCGGCGTGCCCTCCTCGACGGTGAGGGCGTACAGCGACAGGTGTTCCGGTGCGAGGTCGAGCGCCTCGTCGAGCGTGGCCTCCCAGCGATCGATCGGTTGCTCCGGTAGTCCATAGATGAAGTCCAGGTTCACGTTCCCGAACCCGGCCGCGCGCGCCGAGCGATAGGCGGCCCGCGCGTCGTCACCGCTGTGGATCCGGTCGAGCGCTCTCAGCTCGTCGTCGTGGAACGATTGCACGCCGATCGAGAGCCGGTTGAAGCCGAGGCCGCGCAGCCCGGCCAGGTACTCCGTGGTCAAGCTGCCGGGGTTGGCCTCGAGCGAGATCTCGGCGTCCGGCGAGATCCGGAACGTCGCGCTGATGCCCTCGATCAGGTCCCGCATCTGCGCCAGCGGTACGAGGCTCGGCGTGCCGCCGCCGAAGAACACGGTCTCGACCGGGCGGCCGCCCACGGCGCGCGACCAGAGCGCTGCATCGTCCAGCAGCGTTCGCGCGTAGGACGGAATCGTGTGGTCGCGACCAGCGTACGAGTTGAAGTCGCAGTAACCGCACTTCGCCGTGCAGAACGGGATGTGGACGTAGAGGCCGATGCCGGATGCGGTCACCCCCTGATCGTAGCGAATCACGTCCCCGCACGGGACTTACGCGATCGCCGCCAGCCAGCCGGTGGCGACCACTGCCGCCCCGATGCCGAGCACGCCGAAGGCGAACTGCTGCGCGGACGGGCTGTTCTGCGACCCCGCCCACACGCTCGCGATCAGCGCTAGGGAGCCGGCCGCCAGCACCGGGAGGTACACCGCGAGGTCGTAGGCGAGCGCCGGGGCAAGCGCCAGGCTCAGCGCCAGCGCAACGGCGAACGACGTCCACGCCACGATCTTCGAACGCCGGTCACCGAGCCCGTGCGCAAGTCCCTGGACGCCGTGCGCGGCATCGCCGGCGAGATCGGGAAGTGTGTTCGCCAGGTGCAGCGAGAGACCGATCAGCGCGCCGAGCGGCACGAGCCACAACAGGCGGTCGTGCCACGCACCGAGCGTGACCCAGACCCAGAGTGGCAGCGTCGGAATCGCCACCATGAACGGAAGCCCACTCCAGCGCGACCGTTTGAGCCGCACGTCGTACACGAGGCCACAGCCGATACCTAACATCAGCAGCAAAAGGCTCCAGGACCCAAGCGTTGCGCCCGCCCCGACCGCCACGAAGAGCAACGCCCCCGCCAGCCAGAGCGCCGCCGCCGGCGAGACGAGGCCCGCGGGAATCGGCTTCCACGGCTTCATGGCCGCGTCGAGGTCACGGTCCGCGTGGTCGTTCACGGCGCCGATCGCGCTCTGTGCGCACAACATGGCGACGAGCATGCGGGCCAGCACGGTCGCGTCCGGGACACCCCGCGCCGCGACGAACGCCAGCGCAGCGGTCGCGGCGACGTTCAGGAGCGTCGGTAAGGGATGAATGATGCGGAGCGCCCGCAGGATGCGCCGCGGCGTCGGTCTTCCAGCGGCTATGTTCAGGCGGAGGCCGGGGACCGTCATGCGCCTGCCTCCCCTGATGTGATCATACTCCACCGCTTCGTCCCGATGACACGACCACGAATTCCGGAAAGAGTCTTGACAGCGCTGCCGGATCCACAATATCGTGGATCTAGTCCGGATTTCCGGGCGCATGAGTACGCCGGAGTGATAAGGAGGTGTCTCATGAACGACCGCATCCGCTGGGGTGTCTGGCAAGTCGACTGAGAGGCCCTGCCCGGTGGGCAGGGCGGGCCGACAAGGCAGGCTCCACATCCATGGGCCAGCGGGACGCCTGTTTCGGCGCATTTCCCAACCATGACGGAGGTTCCCCGTTCTGGAGCCTGCTCGGACCAGCGAACTGAATAGCCACGCGAGGAAAGGCTTTCCCGAGCGGAAGGCCTTCTTCCGTACCGATGCCTGAAGAGCTTCCCGCGCAGTCGAACCTGTGGCTTGCCGACACCCTGTGGCGGCTTGGCGCAGTCCAGTTCGGCGACTTCACCCTGGGACGCACGACCGTGCACTCCCCGATTCACGTGAACCTGCGGCTCCTCATCGCGCACCCGACCGCGCTGGCACGGGCAGCGCACATCATCGTCGAGGAGTTGCAAACGCTGCAGGCGATGCGCAACCCGCAGGTCGACTCGTTCGACCTGGTGTGCGGGGTGCCCTTCGGCGGCCTGGTCGTCGGTGAAGCGTTCTCGCTGTACGCGAAGATACCGCTGATCTATCTGCACCCGCACACCGACGACCTTGAGTCCGACGTCGAGGGGCTGTACCACCCGAGCCAGACGGCGCTGATCATGGACGACCTGATCACCGGCGGCGGCAGCATCATCCTCACGGCCAACCGGCTCCGTGACGAAGGGCTGTTCGTGCGCGACGCCGTCGTGCTGTTCGACCGGCAGTCCGGCGGCCGCCGCAAACTCGCCGAGGTGGGGATCCGGCTCGTGTCCGTCCTCACGCTCGAGGTGCTCCTGAACTACCTGCGGTCGAGCGGCAAGATCGGTGAGGACTGGTACCGGAAGAGCATGGCGTTCTTCGACGAGACCAAGGACCGCGAGTACTAGCCCCGCACCGGACATACCATCGCTTCGGCCACCGAAAACTCTGGCGTTTGACGCCACCGGCGCCGCTTTCGGCGTTCGACTTGACGGCCACGCGGATTATTACGCAACGCGGGGACAAAGGGGCTTGACCGCGTCCGGCGATCCCCGTATCGTCGTCAGCCAGCGGGGAGCCGTGGTGGACGCATGGCGATACTTACCGACGCCTTCGGCGAAGAGCGCGCGCTGGTCTACGCCTGCCAGGCCGGCGACGAAGCGGCGCTGTCCCTGTTCTACGAACGATTCTTCGGCCCCATCTACCGCTACGCGCTGGCGTCCCTCGGGCGGCGCGAGGACGCCGAAGACGTGGCGGCCGAGGTATTCGTCAAAGCATACCGGGGCATCGCCCGGTTCCGCTTCCAGGACGAAGCGAAGCCCGTGACCGCGTGGCTGTTCCGGATCGCCCGGAATGAAGTTGCGGACCATTTCCGTCGAGCCGCCCGGCGCATCGCCGCGGGACCGATCGGCGCTCAACAAAACGAGCCGGCCGGACGTTTTGATCCTTTAGAGACCACGGACCTCGTGATGGATCTCTCGCGCGCGCTGCGGACGCTGCGCGACGCCCAGCGCGAGGCGATCGTGCTGCGGCTGGCCGGAGGACTCTCGACGCGCGAAGTCGCGGCGGCGCTGGGCAAGCCCGAGGGGACGGCCCGATCGCTCCTGCACCACGGGATCAAGGCGCTTCGGTCGGAGATGGAACGGTGACGACGACAGAAGGATCGGCACGAGGACGCGCGGCCGAGGCGTTCCGCTCCCTCGATGAGGGCGGCGAGCTGGTGCGCCGGCGCGTCTGGAGCCGCGTACGCGAGGGCATCGAGCAGCAGCGCATGCGCCGCCGCCGGCGCATGCGCTGGTACGCCGGCATCGCGGCCACGGCCGCCGCGTGCGTCGCCATCGTGCTGCCGTCGGCCATCGGCACGGCACGCACGTGGTATGAACCGTCGCAGGCGGACGAGCAGCGCGTGGCTGTCGCCGCGGTGATGCAGATGTTTGCGCCGCAGCAGGACCTGGCGGCGCAGGGAGATAACCAGGGCGGGAGCACCGACGAGTTCTTCGGGTACCTCGTACAGGAGGGGGAACCCGGAGCCGAGTAGGATGCTCGCTCCGTCCATATGGCGAGCCGCACCGCACTGGCACTGCCGATCGCCGCGATCCTCATCGGCGCGCTGGCGTCTGGCCGCGTGCCGGCGGCCGGCGCCGCAACGGCATCGATCAGCGTCTCGCCTGCGAGCGTGAGCTTCGCTGCGGGCGCGGACATCTCGCTGGACTACACCGTGGCGAACGTGGCCTCATCGCCAGGGATCGGGGGCTACCTGATCGCCGTGAAATTCGACCCCGCCGTGCTCGAGATGACGGGCATGACCGACTCGGGCTGGGTGCCGTCCGGGGAGAACATCGTCTTCTGCGGAGCGTCGGAGATCGACAACGACGCCGGGACGGCGGTGCAGTACTGCTCGCCGGTGCCGCTGTTCGGGGCTCCGGGCGTCGCGACGGACGCTCCGCGCGCGATCGCCCGGTCGTCGTTTCACGCGAAGGGCGCCGGCACTTCGACGATCGACATCGCCGGCTCGTACCTGCACAGCCCGAGCGACACAGACATCGCGAGCACACTCGAGAACGGAAGCGTCACGGTGACCGCTGCCGGGACGGCCGCCGGACCGACCTCGACGCCGAGGCCCGCGGCCACAAGGACGGCGGCCCCGCCGACAGCGACGGCAAGCGCAGCGCCCACGCCGGCGGGAGCCTCGACGCCGGAGGCGGGTGCGGCGGCCGGTGCACAGCTCGACGGGGGCAGCTCAACAAAACCCGGCGGCGGGACGTTATCCAATGTAGAGGCACCGCGAACGGGGTCTGGCGAAGCGCCGGCGGAAGAAGCATCCGGTGCGACGTGGTGGATACCGGCCCTGGTCGCGGCGGGCTTGGCGCTCCTGGCCTGCGGCGGCGCGGTTGCGCTGGATTGGCGAAGGCGGAGTGCGAAGGCGTAACCGGGGACCGGCAAGGACGGCTGGACGACACCGAGGAGGACGGACGACATGATCAGGAAACTTGCGCTGACGGCAGCCGCGGCGATCGCCCTGGCGGCGATCGGGTTCGGCGCCTACACGACGTTCGGGCACAAGGGCCACGCCGAGGCCAACCGGCTGATCAGCTGCACGGTCGCAAAGGACGAGACTGCCACCCCGCCGACGGAAGAGATCACCTGCAACGGCAAGATCATCGTCATCACGCCGTTCGGCCACCGGCAGATCGACTTCGTGCTGGTCGTCGATGCGATCGACCACCCGCCGTCCGGGCCGAGCTTCGGCGACGAGATCACGAGCTGCACGCTCGCGGTCGGCGGCAACCCCGCACAGCCGATCCACGTCGGCCCGTGCCCGTAGCCAGAACCGGCGCGATAAACTAGACGAAGCACCCGCCCGGCCTTGTACGCAAGGCCGGGCGGCGCGTATACACGGGGGAGTCGAGAGGCATGCGTGAGAGCAACGATCCGCGCGCTCGTCTTCCTCGTGTTTCCGGCGGTGGGCGCCGCCGGCTTTCTCTGCCTGCCCATGCTGCCGGCGCCGGCGACGCCGTACACCGGGCCAGCGCCCGCGGGGTCGTTTAGCGTCACCACGTCGGTCTCGGTCGCGCCGGCCAGCGTCAACGTCCCGGCCAACATCTCGCTCACGCTCTCGGTGCCGCCTGCGATGCCAGAGAAACCGCCGGGCAGCGACCTGCTGCCCCAGGGCATCGCCATCTTCGTCCCGGGCGCGTGGAGCGTCGCCGCCGATGCCGCGGTTACAGACGGGCTGCAGGTCGGCTCGGTCACGGGGACGTTCACGGCGGCAACTCCACCCGGCGGCAGCTCCTGCGCGACCATTGCGGACTACCAGCCCACGCTGGTGGACGCGACGACTAACACGAACTCGGCGAGCTACCCGGCGTTCCTCAAGACCGTCGCGCCGGGGACGCACAAGGCGCGCTACTTCGGCACGGATATGATCGCGAACCTCGCAACGGCGGCGGTGCCGGTGAACATCCTCGTCGACCAGCTGCCGCCGCCGGACAACCGCAACCAGCTGGTCGTGATCGTCGGCGACCCGGCGATGCCGCCGGCCACGACGACGGACCTGATGTGCTCGCCGTGGAGCTTCACGCTGACGCTGCTCGGGACGACGCTCACCGGTGGCCAGACGGTGTACCGCAACCCGGCATCGGCTGGCTCGTACCAGTTCCTGGCCGTCGTAGCGAGCGAGTGGGACGCCGACAACGACGGCGTCAGCAACGGCTACGACAACTGCCCGCTCGCCGCAAACCCGGCGGACCCGCTCACGGGGCTCCAGACAGACAGCGACTTCGATCTGCTGGGCGACGCCTGCGATCCCGTCCCGGACACGTTCAACCCAAACCCCGACAACGACGGCATCGCCAACGGCTTCGACAACTGCCCGCTGGCGTCCAACCCCACACAGCTCGACAGCGACTCCGACGACATCGGTGATTCGTGCGACCCGTCGCCCGTGACGCCGAGCGGGACGCGCTTCGTGCTGAGCTGCACGCAGAACGTCGCGATCGGCGGCGGCGCGAACGGCGCCTCGAGCTGCGGAACCCTCACGCAACCCGTCACAACGCCGACACCCACCCCCACGCCGACTGCAACAGCGACGCCGACCGCGACGCCGACACCGTGCGCGAACGATGCCGACGGCGACGGTGTGTGCGACCAGGCCGACAACTGTCCGGCCGTGCCGAACCCGGGACAGCAGAACAGCGACAACGAGATCGACAACGGGCCGGGCATCGCGGCGAAGGACAGAACGGTGCCGAACGCCGTCGCCGACACCGAGGGCGACGCCTGCGAGACCGACGGCGACGCCGACAACGACGGGCTGCCCGACGCCGAGGACATCGAGCCGCTCGGCGCCACCGGCATCTGCGCCGCCTTCGCCGGCTTCTCCGACGGCCACCCCAGCCCCGCCGGCGGCGACCTCACCAATGACGACAACGGCAACGGCACCCCCGCCCCCGCCGACGCCGCCGACAACGGCCCCTCCTGGGATACCGACAACGACGGCGTCCGCGACGGCGTCGAGTGCCAGCTCGGCACGAATCCCCGCCTGGCCTCATCGAAACCGATCGTCGCTGCCTGCGGTGGCGCCACGGACGCCGATCTCGACGGCCTCCCGGCGTCCGCCGAACGCTGCAAGTGGGGCACATCGGACACCAACACCGACTCCGACACCGACACCAGGAAGGACTGCGTCGAAGCCAACGACACGGACGGCAACGGTATCTCGAATTTCACCGGTGACACCATCAACTCCGCCAAGGCCGCGAACAACATCATCGGCAAGACGATGGACTTCGACCTCGACGGCAACGGCAGCGTCAACTTCACCGGCGACACGATCCTCTCGGCGAAG
>Ga0334722_10005901_pt1 | contig 12248 bp, 10 predicted proteins | sample C3_bottom_MG_FD_207210 | JGI IMG/M metagenome (GOLD analysis project Ga0334722, IMG submission 207210) | Sediment microbial communities from Yellowstone Lake, YNP, Wyoming, USA - C3_bottom | ecosystem: Environmental > Aquatic > Freshwater > Lake > Sediment | place: USA: Wyoming | collected...
AAAACCAGAATCTGCAACATTATTGGCCTGAACATGAGCACCAAACAGGCTCATATCACCTATCTTGTCGCTACCGGGCATGCCCATGCCGTTGATCTCTGTTGCCTGCAAAGCGCTCAAGACCAGCAGGCTATCACGCACGCCAGGGATCTCGGTTTCAAAAAACATGGCATAAACATTGATGTCATCATACGGGTGGCTCCCGTTATCCAAGTAACTTATATCGCCAGAATCCTGATAGCCTTTGCCCCAGGCAAAGCGGATGCCGGAGTTCTTCCAACCCAAATACCGCTCCAGACCAACGGTGGCCACCACGCCGTCCGCCTCGCCGTCAAACAGAAGGGAGGGATAGGTGGACTGACGGAGCCTGTTTTCCTTCAACTCGGATGGTGGGCCCTCGGAAGAGGGATGACGGCCAAAGGTCAGAGCCAGCGGAATGGGCATGCCTTCAGGAATCCAGTCCACATAAGCGCGGTCCAGCTTCAGGCTAGTGTCGCCAGGTACATGGGCTGGGCTGGCGTCATTTTGAGCATAATTATTCGTGTTGGAAAAAGCCTTGTAAACGGCGAGTCGACCGGTAAACAACAGATTCTTCTGAATCTCCGCATCCATGTTCAGACGGAAGCGGTTGGTCCAGTAGTTATCATTGTGGTCAACGGTGCCAACACCACCCGTCACCATATCATCCTTCAATTTAAAACTGTCAACCCTGGTCCGCAGCTCCGCGCCCAGGTTGATGCGGTCTTTCAAGGTCTTGGTTTCAACCTTGTCCAAGGTGTCGTAGATGTTTTCCACGTCCTTGGCCAGTTTGCTCGGCATGGCGGCGGAAGATGCCTTGCCGGAAGGGCTGTCGCTCTTCTCCATCTGGTCAACCCGCTTCTGCAAGGTGTCCAAGCGCTCCAGAATCGCCTTATAGTCATCTGCCGGAATAGACACAGTCTGGCCACCTGCTCCCGCAAAGGCGCAGCCTGTCCAGGCAAGTAATGCGCCTGCGGTCAATAAAGTCTTTTTCACTTATTCTCCTCCTCCCAGTGAATATCTTTTTTCGCCAATGAATTATTTGGGGATAACCGCCGCGGCCGGTTGGTCACTATCAGCTGCGTGCGAAACCAAATACTTCACCACCGCCTGCAGGTCTGCACCACTAATGCCCATATCTCCCGGATGACGTCCGCGGGCAAAATATTTATCCCACACAGCGCCGGCCTTGTCGGCAGGGTTCACAATAGCAGCCTTGCCTCCTTTTTTGTGACATGCGCCACAGCTCTGTAAAAAGAGCGCGTCTCCACTGGCCGCCATGGCGACAGCAGGAAGCAGCAGCGACATTGCTGTCAGCATTGTTACGATTCGCTTCTGCACCAACTCACCTCCCTTTGTAAAAATTGATAACAGAAATCCTGTTTCTTCAAAGTTTATAACTGGTTACTTTTAAAAAAGTCAACATCTCATATGATTTTTTTTATTTTTCTGCCTGCCGCCAAACCATTATGGCTCTGGTATCTGCTCTCTCTGATGCCGGATCAACAGATTCTGGGCAGCTGTTCGCCCACCGGCATGTCCACAATACGTTGCGCCCCTAAGGCTGTGCGCATGGCCACCATTCCGGGGTTGTCCGCGACAACCTCGCCGATAATCACGGCCTCCCGTCCCAGGTGATGGCTGTGCATGGCGGCCATCATCGTCTCGGCGATCTCCGCCGGAACAACGGCCACCAGCTTGCCTTCGTTGGCGACATACATCGGGTCGATGCCCAAAATTTCGCAGGCGCCGCGCACCTCAGGCCGCACCGGAATGGCTGTCTCCTCCAGCATAATGCCGACCTGGGAAGCGGCGGCAAACTCATTGAGCGTGGTGGCAAGCCCCCCCCGTGTGGGGTCGCGCATGGCCTTGATGCGGGGGGAGGCGAGCAGCATCCGTGCCACCAGCCCGTTCAAGGCCGCCGTGTCGCTCTGCACCCGGGACGCGAAGGAAAGCCCCTCCCGGCTGGTCAAAATCGCCATGCCGTGGTCGGCAATGGTTCCGGAAAGGATAATTTTGTCCCCGATCTCAAGATTGGCGGCGGAGATGCTCACCCCCTCCGGCACCAGGCCCACCCCGGTGGTGGTGATGAAGAGCTTGTCGCAGCAGCCCCGGTTGACCACCTTGGTGTCCCCGGTCACGATCTGCACCCCGGCGGTTCTCGCCGCCTTTTCCATGGAGAGCAGGACGCGATGCAGGGTGGCCATGGGCAACCCCTCTTCAAGGATAAAGGCGGCGGCCAGATAAAGCGGCGTGGCCCCGCTCATGCAGACATCGTTCACGGTCCCGTTGATCGCCAGATCGCCGATGTCCCCGCCTGGAAAGAAAAGAGGGTCCACCACAAAGGAGTCGGTGGTCAGGGCCAACCGGCCTTGGGGAAAATCGACCACCGCCTGATCCTCCAGCCGGTTCAGGGTTTCATTGCCGAAGCGCGGGAGAAAGAACCGGCTGACAAGCTCGGCGGAGAGACGCCCGCCGCTGCCGTGCGCCAATTGGATGGTCTCGTAGTCCATGATGGGCAAGGGGCAACTGAAATCTTCCGGATTCAGATTAGTCATGGCGCGTCCCGTGATTACTTCGATGACAGGTAACTATCCAGCTAAAGCCAAAAAATAGGCCAAGAGATTCAAGTCTTAACTGTTCAGCAGCGCCGCTTCGCTGCTGCCGCAGATGCGAGGAAGAGATCTGCGAAGTGTGCTATTGCACATGAGCAGACCGATGACGAAGCAGATGTGGTGCTGCTGGACAGTTACGATGATATTTGTAGTAAGCGGCGCAAGCGCCCTCGCCCGAAACCATGGGCGCCCCCAAGGGATGCTCCGGGGTGCATTCCCGACCAAAGGCCGGACAGGTATCGGGCTTGATCAGACCCTGCAAAACGCTGCCGCTCTTACACAACTCCGATTCTTGCACCGTGATGGTCTCCACGGCAAATTTCCGCTCGGCGTCATAGGCAGCGAGATGATCCCTTATCATCAGGCCGCTGGCAGGCAACACCCCGATCCCCCGCCATGGGCGGGCGCGCACCGCAAACACTTCATCAATGACCCGTTGCGCCGCCCGGTTGCCTTCCCGGCTCACCGCCCTTCCGTACTGGTTTTCCACCTCATGGCGACCCGCCTCAAGCTGCCGAAAAACCATGAGCAGACCGACGATAATATCGACGGGCTCAAAGCCGGTGACCACGATGGGCACCCGGAATTCCTCGGCAAGCGGCTCGTATTCCCGCCAACCCATGATCGTGCAGACATGGCCCGGAGCCAGATAGCCCTGCACCCGATTGCCTGGCGAAGAGAGCAAGGCCCGGATGGCGGGCGGCACCAGAACATGACTGGCCAGCAGGCTGAAATTCGTCAACCCCTCGCGCCTGGCTTGCAGCAGAGCCATGGCATTGCCTGGCGCGGTTGTTTCAAAGCCGACGGCCAGGAAAACCACCTCCCGCTCCGGGTTCTGCCGGGCCAAGGCCACGGCTTCCAGGGGCGAATAGACCATGCGCACATCGGCGCCGGCTGATTTCGCCATGAACAGGCTGGAGGCGCTGCCCGGCACCCTGAGCATATCGCCAAAACTGGTAAAAATCACCTCGGGCCGGGCGGCTATGGCCACCGCCCGGTCAATGGTTTCCACCGGGGTCACGCAGACCGGGCAACCTGGCCCATGCACCAGCTCCACCTGGGCAGGAAGAAGCTGGTCAAGCCCGTTTTTCATTATGGCATGGGTGTGGCCGCCGCAGATCTCCATGACCACCCAGGGCTGGGTCACGGTCTGCCGGATTTCCTCAAGAAGGCGCCCAGCCAGGGCCGGGTCGCGGTATTCATCAACAAATTTCATGGAGAGACAAGGACCTCCTGCAAAATCGGGACTGTCCCCGGCCCCATCGGGGGCTGTCCCAGATGTTTACTGGTTTATGCAACGGCGGTGGTTCGCGCCGCAAAAGCCTGGGACAGCCCCCTTCGGGGACAGTCCCGATTTTTTAACAACCTCTTTACTTTTCCAGCGGCTTCCCGAAGATATCCGTACCCTGGGCCGCCACGGCCTGAACCAATTCCCGCCAGGCCGCGAAACTCTGCCGGGCCTCTTCCTCGTCCAGCACCGACAGGGCGAAGCCGGCATGGACCACGGTGTACTGGCCCACCGCGATCTCAGGCACATACTCAAGACAAATCTTGTTGACCGTGCCGCTATAGTCCACATGCCCCATGAGCAGACCGTTTTCCTGAAATATCTCAACCACCCTGCCGGGAATCGCCAGACACATACCGTCACCCTTTTTTATAGCTACTCAGGTGGACAGACCAAAGGCTGAAGGTTTTCTTACTATACTTCAGTCTTCAGCCTAACTACCCAGGTGTTTATCACCCTTTTTTCAGCGCCTGCCTGCCAATCACCGCCTGCCCCAGGGAAATACAGGCGTCATTGCAGGGCAGCTCTTTGTGAACCAGCACCTGGAACCCGGCGCGGCCCAGAGAGGCAACCAACCCCTCCAGGAACAAGCGGTTCTGAAAAACGCCGCCACTCAAGGCCACGGTCTTGATGTTTTCCCTCCGTCGCGCCTCCTCGGCCACCCGAGTAAAGGCCGCAACCAGTCCGACGTGGAACCTGCGGCTGATTTCGCCTTGCGTCATCCCGGACTGCACGGCTTGGGCCACCGCCCGAATCAAGGAACGCACCGAGATTTTCAGCATATCATCTTCTGTATAAATTTCGCAGGGAAAACCCTCATCACCAAGCCTGCCGCTCGCCAGCTGCATCAGTTCAATGGCGGCCTGGGCCTCATACTGGATGGTCTGCCTGCCCCCGCTCATGGCGGCCACCGCATCAAAAAGCCTGCCGCAACTGCTGGTCAGGGGAGAGTTCACTCCCTTGTCCACCATGGCCAGGATCACCCCACCTTCGTGGCCAGCCATAAAGGGCAGGTCGGGCAACTCAGCACCATAAGCGGCATGGAGATAACTCAGCGCGGTTCGCCAGGGGGCCTGCACTGCGGCATCTCCGCCCGGCAGAGGCAAGGCCTCCAGAGCGGAAAACCGTTGGTAGCCGCAGGCGTCTCCCAGCAAAACCTCGCCGCCCCAGATGGTCTGGTCGGGTCCGTACCCAGTCCCATCGAGAATAATGCCGATGGCCGGACCATCCTGCCGGTTCTCGGCCAGACAGGCGGCCAGATGGGCATGGTGATGCTGCACGGCCAGGGCGGGCGCATCCTGCTCCTTGGCCCAGCGGCTTGAAAGATACTGGGGGTGCAGGTCGTGCACGATCAGGGCCGGGGTGATTTCAAAAAGAGCGGCCAGCTGGCCGAGGCTTTGCTGAAAGACCCGGTAGGACTCCAGATTTTTCAGATCCCCGATGTGCTGGCTGCAAAAGGCCTGGTTGTCTTTGAGCAAACAGACGGTGTTCTTGAGTTCCGCCCCCACCCCGAGAACCATGGCCCCTGCCTGCTTAAGCCAGATGGGCTTCGGGGCAAAGCCCCGGCTGCGCCGAATTTGCCGGATCATTCCGGCTTGGAGCGCGACCACAGAATCATCACAGGGCAGATGAATACCCCGGTCATGCGCCAAAAAACAGTCGGCGATTCCGGCCAGACGCTGCGCAGCCTCGTCGTTCTCGACGCAGATCGGCTCTTCGCCGCGGTTGGCGCTGGTCATGACCAAGGCCCGCACCGGTCCCTCCAACAAAAGATAGTGAAGCGGCGCATAGGGCAGCATGAGACCAAACTGGTCATACCCAGGTGCAACCTCCTCCGCCAGGCCGTGCCCCTCTTGTTTGGCAGCCAGAACAATCGGCCGTTCCTGACTCGTAAGGGCCTGCTCCTCCATCCCCTCCAGCCGACAAATCATCCGGGCCCTGGCCAGATCGGCAACCATGACTGCCAGAGGCTTGGCCTCCCGACCCTTTTTCTGCCGCAGACGCGCTACTGCCTGGCCATTGGCCGCATCCACTGCCAGATGAAACCCGCCAATCCCCTTGACCGCGACGATTTCGCCCGCCGCCAGCCGCCGGATCGCTTCGCGGAGCGCTTCGTCCCGCGCCGCCACCCCTCGCCCATCCGCCGCAACCAGACTAAGTTGCGGTCCGCAGTCGGGGCAGCAATTGGGCTGGGCATGAAACCGTCGGTTGGCGGGATCATCGTATTCCCGCTGGCAGGCCGCGCACATGGTAAACCCGCGCATGGTCGTATGGGGCCGATCGTAGGGGATGCGCTGGACAATGGTATAGCGGGGGCCGCAGTTGGTGCAGTTGATAAAAGGATAGCGAAAGCGGCGGTCGGTGGGAGAAAAAAACTCGGCCAGGCAGGCTTCGCACACGGCGACATCGGGGGAGATCAGGGTGGAAACCGGACCGGAGGCCACTGAATGTCGAAGGGTAAATTCGCCATCATGGCATAGGGGAATGGGGGCAGAACTGATCTCGCCGACCTGGGCCAGGGGAGGCGCTTCTTCCCGCAGGGCAACGAGAAAAGCCTCAAGCTGCGCGGCCTGCCCTTGAGCCTCGATGGCGACCCCCTCCGGGGTATTGGCCACAAAACCGGTCAGACCGTGCGCCAAGGCCAACCGGTAAACAAAGGGCCGGAAGCCCACGCCCTGAACAATGCCGCTGACCGATATCTTCCAGCGCTCGCTTGGCATTAAATCCTTCCGCCCGGAAACCAGGAACAACTCACGGGACACAGACAATCATTTATTCTGTAGCGGTTGCAGGGTGGTGCAGATGCGCGTGTCAATTGTCGGCAGAAGTGCCGACCAAGAGGCCTGCGAAGTGTGCTATTGCACATGAGCAGACCGATGACAAAGCAGATGCGCCGCCCTGTGATCGCTTAGATTTGACTACGCAGCCAGGCCAACCAAGCGGGCATCCCCTCGCCGGTTCTGGCGGAGATCTCAAAAAATACCAGATGGTGGTTAACCCGCAGGGCATATTCCCGGCAACGGGCCACATCAAAATCCACATGGGGAAGCAGGTCGGTCTTGTTGATCAGGCACAAGCTGGCCGCATCGAACATGGCCGGATACTTGAGGGGCTTGTCCTCTCCCTCGGTGACGCTGATAATCACAACCTTGGCCGCCTCGCCCAGATCAAACATGGCCGGGCAGACCAGGTTGCCGACATTTTCGATGAAAAGCAGGGAGTTGTCGGACAGATCCATCTGGTGCATGGCCCGGTGCACCATATCCGCGTCAAGATGGCAACCCGCCCCGGTGTTCACCTGCACCACTGGCACCCCGGTGGCTTCGATCCGTTCGGCATCGAGCATGGTCTGCTGATCCCCTTCGATGACCGCCATGGAAATCTCTTCCCGCAGTTCCCGGATGGTCCGCTCCAGGATGGTGGTCTTGCCCGAACCGGGAGAACTGACCAGATTGAGGGCGACGATCCGCCGCTTCTTAAAGAAATCCCGGTTATGCGCGGCAATTCCGTCATTTTTCCCGAGCACCGCCTCCCGCACCGCCACAATCCTTTCCTGGCGCGAATGATGATGCCCTGCGCCGGACTTGGTCCCCGGCCTCGTGATGGTTACACTGTTCTCCGGCTGATTACAGCCGCAGGAATCACACATGGCGCACCTGCTCTTCGTCTTATTCGTCAATGGTGAAGGAGACCACCTTCAACTCCCTGCCCTGCACGGTCTCCACCGCATATCCGCCGCATTGCGGACACTGGGCGAGCAGGGAATCCACGACAAAGGAATGACCACACGTCAAACAATTCCCGCGTCCGTCAAGTTCGCGGATCAAAAGCTTGGCCCCTTCAGCCAGGGTATTGCGGGCCGCCGCCTCAAAACAGAAGGCAAGGGCCTCAGCCATCAGGCCGGAAAGTCTGCCCACCGAAAGCTCGATGGCCGTGACCTTCCGTGCCCCGGCGGCCTGCGCCTTGTCGGAAACCAACTCAACAATGCTTACAGCCAGCGACATTTCATGCATGCATTGAGGATACACGATGCCCGGGTTTTCTTCCAGGCAAGAGCGGCAAATTCACTCTTTTATGAATCAGGCCAAAGATCGGGATCGGCGACGCCAATCTTCATGGCGAACTTCAGCATGGCCAGGGGATCGTTCATGCCAATTTTTTTGCTGATATTGGAACGGTGTTTTTCCACGGTTTTGGGACTGAGACATAAAAGCTCGGCTATGCTCTTGGTGGGATTCCCCTCGATAACCAGCCGGAATATCAGCTGTTCCCGATCGGACAACAGATCGTATCGGCTCGACTCGGAGGATTTACGATCTTCATTGTTAAGATACCTGCGGATGAGTTCGGAATTTATCTCCCTGCTCAGGAAATACTTGCCCTTGGCCACCATCCGCACTGCCTCAAGAACCTCGGTCCAAGGGGCGGTTTTTAGCACATAGCCAAGGGCTCCGGCGGCCAGCGCATGGTGTACATACATTTCTCGGGCAAACATCGACAAAATCACGATTGCCGTGTCGGGAGAATCTTTTTTGACCAGCGGGATGCATTCAAGGCCGCTGACCAGGGGCATGGCGACATCAAGAATCGCCACGTCCGGCTGCAACCTGCGGATCTCCTTGACTGCGATCGCGCCGTCCGCCGCCTCGCCAACCAGTTCCAGGCCCCTGCTTTTGGCAAACATCTGCCGCAGCCCTTCCCTGACGAGGGAATGATCATCCGCCACAAAAACCCCGATCTTCGCCATCCCTTCTCCTTGAAAAACCAGCCACGCCCAGGCCGAACCGTTTTCGGATACAGACAGGACTTTTATACAATACTATTTGGCTGGCAGGAGCAAGTTTTTTTCATGGGACGGCGCACGCCGATTAACCCGGCGCCCCCCGGAGAACAGAACAAGGGCTTGCCGCTTCCACTTCAACTCCAAGCAGGGCAAGTTCCTTGACCACGGCCAAAACCACCTGGCCAACCGCGGCGGTGGCCTCCGGGGACAGTTCGATGCCGGTTGACAGATCAAGGGGAACAATACCGAAGAGGGTAATGGCGGGGGGCAGGCAATCCTGCATGGCGGCAACGGCCAGAAGCTCGGAAAGCCCGATCTGGTGGGGAGAAATTTTCCGCCGAAAATAGGCGGGAGGATCGAGTAATTTTTCAATGACCACCGCGCCGGGGCGCTGCGTCGAGATAATGGCATCGACAATGAACAGATGGCCTGTGTCATCCAGATACTCCAGAAGATCTAGCCCCATGGTGCCGCCATCGATCAGCTCCACCTGGGGCGGAAAGGCATACTGTAGCTTGAGCTGTTCCACCGCCCGGACGCCAGCTCCCTCGTCGCTAAGCAGCACATTCCCCACGCCAAGCACCAAAATCTTGTCAACCATGCTTCTCCTTATAAAACAGGCCGTCCCGATAACCGGGGCGGCCTGTTTTCGGATGGATATTTCAAACAACAATCTTAAGCTACAGTCCTGACCATGACGATTTCCCGGCTTTCGGGATCCAGGAGGTGGATGGCGCAGGCAAGGCACGGGTCAAAGGAATGGATCGTGCGCAGCACCTCAAGGGGTTTTTCCGGATCAGCCACCGGATTGCCGACCAGCGAGGCCTCGTATGGCCCAGGCGCGTCTTTGCTGTTTCTCGGTCCGGCGTTCCAGGTGGACGGGACCACGCACTGATAATTCTTGATCTTGCCATCCTGGATCACGACCCAGTGGGACAAGATCCCCCGCGGCGCCTCATGGAAACCCACTCCGCGCTGTTCGCCTTTCGGAAACACCGGCTGGTTGAAGGTCACATAATCCCCCTTGCCGATGTTGTCCATCAGTGATTGCCACTGGCCAAGCAGGGAGTCGTGCAGCACGGCGCAACGCACCGCCCGCGCCGCATGTCGGCCAATGGTGGAATGGAGGCCTCCGATTCCGACCTTGGCTCCGGCCAGCTTGCTCACCGTTTCCAGGAGGGCGTCGGTATAGGCCTTGGTCGGGCCATGCCCTGCCGCGTACATGCACAAGACGTTGGCCAAGGGACCTACCTGGGCCGGTTTGCCGTTGAAGGTCGGGGACTTGACCCAGGAATACTTGCCGTTGTCCTGGAAATCGGTGTGCTGGGGCACGGTTTCCTCCTCCCAGGGGTGGCGATCCCAGTCTCCTTTGTACCAGGAATGCTTGATCCCCTCCTTGACCCCCTGCTTGAAAAAATCATCGTTGAAGCCGGTGATCGGCTTAAACGAGCCCACATTGCCATCGGCGATGTACCCGCCGGGAAGGTCGAACGCCGTTCCCTTGGTATCCAGGGGCATATCCGGCGCCGAAAGATAATTGGTCACTCCGACCCCGTACTTGGTCCAGTCCGCATAAAAAGCGCCTATGGCCGCGACATCAATCATATACACATTCTTGATAAAATCCCCGACCTCGTCAATCAGGGTCTTGATGTGGTAGAGCCGCTCGATGGTCAGGGTGGACTGGCTGTCCGGGTTGATGGGGTTGGCGACCCCGCCCACGGCCAGGTTCTGGATATGCGGGGTCTTGCTGCCGAGGATGGCCACCACCTTGTTGATCTTTCGCTGATATTCCAATGCCTGAAAATAATGGGTGGCGGCAAGCAGATTGACATCGGGGGAGAGCTTCATGGCCGGATGCCCCCAGTAGCCGCTGGCAAAAACGCCAAGCTGGCCAGTGCCAACAAAACCTTTGAGCTTTTCCTGCACGGCCTTGATCTCCTGCTCGCTGTTGCGGGGCCAGGAAGAAAGCTGCTGGCCTAACGCCGAAGCGGCCTTGGGACTGCCCTTGAGGGCGGAAACGATGTCCACCCAGTCCAGGGCGGAGAGATGATAAAAATGCACGATATGGTCAAAGATCCCGTGGGCGGCGATGATCATATTTCGGATGTACTGGGCGTTGAGCGGCACCTCCAGGCCCAGGGCGTTTTCCACGGCCCGCACCGAGGCAATGGCGTGCACCGTGGTGCAGACCCCGCAGATACGCTGGGTGAACACCCAGGCATCGCGAGGGTCGCGGCCCTGGAGGATCAACTCGATTCCGCGCCACATCTGACCGGAGGACCAAGCCTTGGTCACCCGGCCATTGTCAATCTCGCAATCAATCCGAAGATGCCCTTCGATTCTGGTGATGGGATCAACGACGATTCTCTTGGCCATGAACATTCTCCTTATGCATTATGCCCTGGTGAGCTTGGGCAACACCGGCAAGGTTTTAACAAACCACAGATAGGCCATCACTTCCGCGGCAATGATCCCGAAGGTGATGAACAGTTCCGGCACCGAGGGAAAATACCGCCAGCCGGTGCCGGGATCAAAGCCGACAATATAGGTGTTGAACCGGTACATGCTCCCGCCCAACAGCATGGCGCAGGAGGCGATGAACAGCAGCCTCGGGCTCTGGCGGTTGGCGGGATAGGCCAGAATCAACAGGGCGGCGAGCAACAACAGATTTTCCAGGAGGAAAAGGTTGCCCAGCAGTCCGCCATCAAAGGCCAGGGGCAGATAGCCGCGCAAGTTCACATCCTCGATCCGAACCAGCAGATAGAGGCCGAGCATCCAGGGCATGAGCGCCGAGATCTTGCTCAGCAGGCGCATCTCCATGGGCCGTTTGAAGGCAATGGCGGAAACGAACGACTCGAAAATCACCGCCCCATAGCCGATGACCACGGCGGTGATGAGAAAGAGCAGGGGCAGAAAGCCGCTCCACCATAGAGGCGAGAGCTTGTGCCCGGCCATGAGCATCATAGTGCCCAGCGAGGATTGGTGCATGGTGGGCAGGAGGATGCCCAGGGCGATGAAGACAAAGATGATCCGGTTGAGTCTGGCCTGCAACTGATCTGCCTTGAACTTTTCCAACAAGGTCGGGGCAAACTCCAGCCACAGCACCAGGACATAGGTGGCGATGCACAGCGCTACCTCGAACATCACCGAATGCAGATTGCTGAGCCAGGGCAAAAAGATATTGTAGGCCTGCCAGTAACGGCCAAGGTCGAACATAACCGAAATCCCGGCCAAGGTATAGCCGAACATGCTGGTCATCAGGGCGGGCCGCACCAGGGGCGAGTATTCACCCTTGTTGAACACATAGACGATCAGGGCGATGGAATACCCGGCGCAGGCCAGGGCGGTGCCCACCACCACATCGTAGGCGATCCAGATCCCCCAGGGATAGCCGTCGTTCAGGTTGGTAACCGAACCGATGCCAAAAATGAAGCGCTTGCCAACAAAAAAAAGGCCGATAAGCGCGATGGCGGCGCAAACCTTGAAGGGCACGGTCAGCACCTTGCCTCCTAATGCTTGACTTTCCTGCATGGGAACACTC
>Ga0334722_10005902_pt1 | contig 12243 bp, 11 predicted proteins | sample C3_bottom_MG_FD_207210 | JGI IMG/M metagenome (GOLD analysis project Ga0334722, IMG submission 207210) | Sediment microbial communities from Yellowstone Lake, YNP, Wyoming, USA - C3_bottom | ecosystem: Environmental > Aquatic > Freshwater > Lake > Sediment | place: USA: Wyoming | collected...
GACCAGGCCAGCCTCCGTTTCTCGACCAATGAAGACCTGCGTGTGCTGGCGGCAACAATACCCGCCGGCACGGACAGCAAACAGTATGGTCTCTTTAAGGGGTCCATCTCGAGGTGGAATCTACTCACGCTAGACGTGCACTCCGAGGTACAGCAAGACAAGTTCGTGGTGTTGTTCGGCTGGAACGATAGCCAGGGTCAGACGTGGAATACCAGCCAGATTGTACGGCTGGACCGCGGCACAGGGCTGCTGTTCACGCACTCAGGCTCACTCTACAAGCTACAGGGCCCTCAGGGCACGCCCGACGACCTAGACCTTCTGCACGTCTGCGTCTACCTGCACCAAACAGGGGCCGGCCGCTATTTCGCCGTCCCGCACTTCTTTTACTAACCGTCCGCATGCATTCCTACTGGAAAAGAGCAGCGCGGTCGACAGCAACGGAGGACAAATGTACGAGCACACTGAACGGCTTCTGAATGCTTCGGCACGGTGGCTTTTTGACGCAACAGCCGAATCCATGCCCGACGACATGCGAATCGCGTACGCCTTTATCGCCGGATACAACGCCATTCAAGCCGTACAAGCCCCCTATCCAGGCCCGCTGGACCACCACCCACTCGCAAGCATTGTGACGGAAGGCGCTACGCTGCTTGGACTCTCGGAGGGGGATTTGAAGCTTGGCCTGGCACTGCGCCAATGGGAAGACTGGGGCAGATACCACCTTGAACCGTCGCCCGTGTCCGTCGACGGCGCCCTCGCATGGGCACGGCGCGTGCGTGATGCGGCGCTGGCGCAGACAGCCATCATCAAACCAGACCGGACGGAGTGCACAAGAAAATGAGCCCCGAACGCACGCAATTGCTACGTGAGCAATTTCCGGCACTAGCGTCGCAAGAATTGCGATTTGAGTGCGGCGACGGGTGGTACGCCCTATTGAAACATATTTTCGCTGAATTGGCCGGGCACGTAAAAGCCCATAAATTGCCTATCGTGGTCGTATCGGTAAGAGAACAATATGGCTCCTTGCGCGTGGAGACGAGCGAAGAAGGCTGGCCTGCTGAGCATCGAAAGTCGCCTGTGCGCACTAGCGGATTGCTTGGGCTGGCCCATCCGGACGTGGTCCCCGAGCTTGCCGACAAACTGATGCGCCTTGCCACTGAATAACATGCGAACTGTTTATTTGGACACGGAGACCTCCGGGCTGAAGGGCTTGTACGCCGGCGGAACAGATGAAATTGTCGAGCTGGCAATCTTGGACAATCGCGGCAAGCCAATCATCAACCAACTGATTCGTCCAGCCCTTAGGAATTCTTGGCCGCAGGCGCAGCACATTCACGGTATCTCACCAGCCATGGTGGCCGAAGCGCCAACGTTGGATATGCTCCTCCCGGAGATAACGGCAGCGGTCAGCGGCTGCCAGGTTGTCATATTCAATAAAGCGTTACTTACAAGTAAATAGGCCGCAACCCAGCCAAATAAGTAAAGAGAAAACGGACAAAATTTAAATTTTGTACCTACACGTCCCATGAATAGCTCCTTTGGAGTGTGGCATGGGCGTCGCAAGAAAGCTGGTTCTCCCCGTCTTTGAAGTTACCGAAATCGCGAAAGCAGGCGATGCCGAAGCTATAGCGGTTTGCGTTCCCCCAAGCGACATCACGCCCGGCGCGAACTATCACATTCGCCCGGTGCTGGTAGCCGAGACCGGCGACCGTCGGGACGGAAAGCCCCGCTGGGCTAGGCACCAGTTCAACCTCTTTCCCATCGTCCTGGGCGGCGACGGAGTGCCCTGGGCGGAAGCCAATATATACGTATTGGCGCGGCTAGAAGGAACCGTCCAGCCCTCCATGGCTACTTTCGCGGCCATCGCCGAGGATTTGGCGGCCTATCGCCGGTTTTTAGACGAAACCGGGGTGGACTGGCTGGAGTTCCCAAAGCACAAGCTAGACCGGCCAACCTATCGCTACTACGGGCATCTCAAGTATGCAGCGGGTGCGGGCGAGATAGCAGCGGGCACGGCCAAACGTCGCATGAGCGCCGTCATTGGGTTTTACCGGTGGTTGAGGAGCGAGGAAGTGCTGGCGCCGGCGAACACTCCGTGGAAGGAGTCCGACCGGTTCATCGAATTCAAGGACACCCGCGGATTTAGCGCCCAGAAGAAGGTTATTACAACCGATATTTCAATAAACATCCCCAAGCAAATTGACCCCTACGATGGTCGTATCAACGACGGGGGGAAGCTTCGACCTTTGCCCATGGAAGAGCAGGTATGGCTTGCGGAGGCTCTCGAGGCCGCCGGCAACCCGGAGATGACGCTCGCCCACCTGATGCCTTGGCTAACGGGGGCCCGTATTCAAACCGTACTGACGTTTCGCGTGCGCCACGCTCTCCTAAACGTGGACGACATGCAAGGGCCCGAGCTACGGTTTCCTATTGGGCCTGGCACAGGAATAGACACAAAGAACGACAAGCAGATGGTGCTGCATATCCCGGTCTGGTTCTACCAGCAGCTGCAAACTTACGCATGCAGCAATCGAGCGCGGAAGCGCCGGGAAAAGGCCGCAGGCAACGACACGGAGGACCAGTACCTGTTTCTGAGTGTTCGGGGCGAGCCTCTCTACCGTAGCAAGGAAGACGCACGGACCTTCGACGCGGCCAATCAGCTGCACCATGCCAAGGTAGGCCAAGGCGTTCGCCAGTTCATTACCGAGCGCATCATCCCCTATGTGCGCGCTAAGCATGGCGTTCCCCAGTTTCACTACCAATATCACGACATGCGGGCGACGTTCGGGATGAACCTTACCGACCACTGGCTCCAGCTGGTTGACAAAAAGGAAGCTACGCTGCACCAGGTGCGGGAATTTGTTAAGACGCGCATGGGCCATGCGTCGGCGGCTACCACAGACCTGTATCTCCAGTACCGCCAAAACCTGAAGTTCGTTCGCCAAGTGGGCGAGGACTACGAAGGCCACCTACGGGAACTCACCGAACACGCGATACGGAAGCTGGCATGACCCATGTAAATCCCGCTTACGTGACGCGTCCCGTGGTTAAGTACGACCCGGGGATGGAAACCAGCGCGACGGCCTTGCATACCGAGCGGGTCATGCTGTCGTTCGAACACGGGAAAAGCATCGACATCGGCGCGTTGTGCTACCTGTCTCGGGAGACTGGAGTTCAACGTCGTAGTCGAGGCGGCAGCAGCACCGGACGCAAGGTGTTGCTTGAGTCATACAGTAAGACGCGAGCAGCAAAGATTCGCCAAGTTATAGAAGGCGTCGCCAAAGAGCTTAAGAGCGGATACAGTTCGGTGACCGTCGCTTTCAGGCTGAGAAGTTTTGTTGCGTTTATGGAATGGGCTGATGCTAACGGGCACAGCACCGCCTTAGACGGAGGCGACTGCGCTAAAGCCGCTGTCCGCAGCTACGTGGCGTATCTACGAGAGCGCATTAGAGCAGGCACTATGAGCAACAATACCGGCGCTCTGGAACAAGGCACCGTTATATCTTTCTTTGCCTCTGTTCTGGACGTTGATGACGCAGCACACGGGCTTAACGCTCTGAGCGCAGATAGCAAGTCTCAACAAGTGACTACGCCGCCCTGCGAGGATTCGCAGGCCAAAGTGCTATCCCTGTGCAAGTCCCTATTTGAGGGGATTACCTCCTTTCTACTGGAAAATCGGCCATACCCTTACCGATTGTCTCTTCCAAGCTACCTCGCATGGAGCGAAGAAGGCTTGTGGGTGTTTCCTACGAAGAGATGGTGCATGGCGCCACATGAGCGAGGTGCTAACCTGTCATTGACGAGACCGTACCTTGCGTACGACTACGCTAATGGACGCCTGCGCTCATTGGCGGAGATTCTAAGCATGGCCGACCGTAATAAGAATGATGCCGTTCACGACATCGAAAGAGCTGAACGGCTAATAGCGGCCGCCAACTTAGACCCCTTCTCTACGCAGCGCCAACAACTAGGAAAGCTAGCGCTATACGCCTTCACGCTGCTCTTCACTGCACAAACCGGCATGAACTGGGCGCAGGTCGTGAACCTGCCATGGGGGGACGATTACCTGGTTGGCACTGAACGCCAAAAGTTCCGCGCGATTAAATCACGAGCAGGCGGGCGCGAAGTTTTCTTTGAGATACCGGCTGGCTTTCTGCCGAGCTTTAGGACGTATTTAAAGCTAAGGGATTACTTGCTCAATGGAGGGCGCTGCGAGTTTCTGTTCTCAGACTTAGTCAGCTATGCAGGGCGCTTGGCGACCTTCGATGAATTATTTAGGCGATTGCGGATAATTGACCCGCACTTACCGATGGTTAAGTCCATGCAGTGGCGCGCCGCCAAGAGTGACTGGCTTATTCGAAACACGGACATTGCCACAACCGCATTAGTCCTGCAAAACTCAGAGAGAACAGTGGCTGCGTCCTACGCAGCCGGTTCGGCGACGGGCCATCTCGACGAAATGACCAATTTCCTTGACCGTGTATCCGCCGCGGTGGTGCGCGCGGGGCAACCAATCGAAAACAGCACTGACCGAGCGGTAGGCACCTGCACTTCAGTAGACAAGCCCAATCCGATACCGGGTGCCACTACCATCACGCCGGATTGTAAAGAACCCGAAGGTTGCCTGTTCTGCGACAAATTCAAGGTGCACGCGGATGAACGCGATACCCGCAAATTGCTGAGTTGCCAGTATTGCATACGCCGAACATCCTCCATGTTCAAGAGCGAAGAGAAATTCCAGCAAACGGTCAGCCCTGTGTTGGGCAGGATTCAGCAGCTTCTAGATGAAATCGGCCGGACAGACGAACCTATGGTCAAGCGCATTACGCATGAAGTGCTTGAAGAAGGGGAACTTGACTCGTATTGGGCCAGCACGATGGCGATGTTCATAGAATTGGGAGTAGTGCAATGACGATTGTTTTCCAACCCAAAATAGCGTTGCCCGCGGGGGCGGTAGCTCCGGACTCGTACGACGAGTCCAACGGGTACACCCCGCCGGATAGCCTTGTGGTTAGCCGAAACCGTGATGGTACGGCGGCATCGACCTACGGCGAGTTGGCGTGGGACCTGTCGGCCTATCACCCCGAGCATCGGAAGAAGAACTTGTACTTTTCATTCTGGAAAGACGGGGCACTGACTCATCAGAGGGAGCTGCTAAGCAGGGAGACCCGCTGGATAATGCTGGTGTTGATGTGGAAGTTACCCGGTCCCTCGCTAAGCCTTGGGTCCATCCTGAATTACGGGGTAATGCTCCGTGCGCTCGCTTCGTTTGCCGAAGAACACTCTTGCCAAGTCCAAGTGGTACTGGAGACGGAGGCGCTCATCCGTGAATTTGCAAAAGCACAAAGCCACGGCACATGCCTGAGGCTACTCAGCGCTCTGCTTAAGAACCTATCCCGCATCGGAAAAGCAGAACTAGGTTTCGACGTAGCGGGGACCAACGCCAAGACAGAGCTGAAGGTCCAAAATCAAAAACACATGGCGACCTACAAGCAAGTTGCTCCGATGCCGACCCGCATCTACGCCGCGGTCCTGGAACGCCTTTCCGCTGAGCTAGCCGATTGGGAGGCCGTAGCACCCTCTTTCCTTGCGCTGGTGAACGAGTGCTCACGGGACCGGCTGGTGGGCAGGTCTCTTTCGGCACGGCACAAGGCCTGCAGGGACGATGCGGAATGCGGCCGCGCCGCCGTCCTGACAATGACCCTTACGGAGCTGCAGAACAAGCACGGGATAGCGACGTACTGCTCGGCTAAGGATTTGGAGTGCACCGTCCGGGGATTAACTACCGGGCTACTTAAGGTGCAACTGATTGCGAAGCTGGTTATTCAGGCGTTCTCTGGCATGCGACATGATGAAGCTCGAGCACTGCCTCAGGACTGTCTGGAAGTGACCAAGAGCAACGGCAATACCCACTACATCATCCAGGGTCGAACAACAAAGCTGAATCACGGCCAAGTTAAGCGTACTCGATGGGTAACCAACCTTGAGGGGTGCCGGGCCATACGGATTGCTAAAGAAATAGCCGATGCGATTTACACGGCATGCGGGGCCACGGCCCAAAGTGAAGGCTCAGCCACGGGCGGTCGCGTGCTATTCGTGAATCCTAGGTATAGCGGACTAGCCGGCAGGCCCGCGTCGCCGCCCAACGTGTACCTGCCCGGTAATTTGGCTCTTTCAGAGTTTTCTGCAGAACGGAGTAGGCTACAACCGATTATCGAGGAGGGAGACCTGCTCGAATTGGAGCAACTGGACCCTCATCGAGCGTGGCGAACGGAACCTCTGTACGCCATTGGGCAACCTTGGACACTCAAGCCTCACCAGTTTCGGCGTTCGCTGGCCCTGTATGCACAGGCGTCAGGCCTGGTCTCCTTGCCCTCCTTGCGACGGCAGTTGCAGCACATTACCGACGAAATGTCTCGGTACTACGCGCGCGGGTCTGCCATGGCAAAGGACTTCGTAGGCGAGGACAAAACGCACTTCGGATATGAGTGGCAAGAAACGGAGACCGAGTCCGCAGCACTGGGCTACATGCTCAAGGTTCTCCTATCTGGGGTCGCTATGTCTGGCGGGCACGGCAACTGGGTGAACCATCGACTGCGTAACGCCGAGGGCGTTGTTGTCTTTGACCGCGCGAGAACCCTGCGCGCTTTTGATAAACGTGAGCTTGCGTATCGTGAAACTATCCTGGGCGGCTGCACCAACACGGGCGAATGTGACAGGAGTGCGTTCGATTGGCTAGATATCGACTGCCTCGCAGGGTGCCCCAATATGGTCGTGAAGCTACCTAACCTAGAGCGCGTAATAGCCGCCCAAACACGGTTCGTAGCCGCGCAGGACACGACGTCGCTGGAGTATCGGACAGAGAAAAGAAAGTTGGAAAAGCTGGTGGCGACCAAACTCGAAATACAACGGCAACTGGAAGGAACAGCCAAATGAGCCAGAAATCCCTAGACGAGTATCTGACGGCCCTGGAGCGCTTAAAGCGCGGCAAGCCCACCCGCGTGCCGAAGGGCACGAAAATAACCAACGACGCGGTCGCCCTGGAAGCCGGCAGAGGTAAGGGCAGCATTAAGAAATCCAGGCGTGGCTTTGCCCCGCTAATCGCGGCCGTGGCCGAAGCAGCTGAGGAGCAGGCCAAGGGGGCCAATCAGCAGCAGAACCGCCTCGATAAAGCCAAGGAAGCCGCCAACCATTACCGCGGCGACCTCGAGGCCGCACTCGCCCGAGAAGTGTCGCTGCTGCATGAGTTGTACTCCGTCAAAAAGCAGCTAGCGCAATTGACGGGCGCGAAGGTGCTGCCCCTGCGCGCCCCTTCCAAAAAACCAACGGCTGCCGAGCAGCCTTAACGAGTGATTTGCCCAGGGTTCCCTGGCGGGGTTGCTCTTGATATGCTGCAATGAAAATGGACAAGAGCGCAACTGTAGCGCCCTGACAGTCCACTTAACGAGGGAAATGATGGACAGCCCGTGGTTTAGCCGACTACTGATTCTATTGGAAAAATGCCTGTCCATTTGCAGGCCACTTGGATGTGCAGCTTTTGACCTTCAATTTTTTCCCAGTTATGTGTTTCGCAATTCGCAGGTGCGGTGTGCAATGCTCCGTTACGCTGAATGGAATGGGGAGTGGAACGACTACTATGGCAACTATCGCTGGCACAAACTCCACGTCGCGGCCGAGGCTACGGGTTTCGCCGAAGATGTTGAGTGGCATCGGGCGCTCGCGGATACGATAGCCTGCCGCCACGTCTGGCGCCATCTAGTCCAGTCCCGGTAGAAGCCCGTTGCCAATCGTGAATACCATCCCTCAATGAGCCGTGGCCACTTATGCTTACTCTTGCAATTCAAATTTTCTTTTGAAACTGCTGTCCAGCGCAAACCACAATAAACTTGCTAAACAGAACGACACATCCAGCGTAGTATCAAAGGGTTACGTCGCAATAACCGTTTACTTGTTAACTTCCATTTGCTATAATAGTCTCAGTTAGGCTAATGAACGTACGGCAATCGAAAGAACGGAAGACGCTGCTTCCGCAAGCCGTGCGAATATACGACCCCCTGCTCAGCACCTCTCCATACCCGGCCTCGGTCGCGGCATCTGCCGTGGTTTTCGACTTCGTATGGAGATACAAATGCCAATTCGGGCAACGACACCGGTAACTGAATTACTTTCCGACAAAAGTACATCCCCGATTCTCTCGATTGATTTTGCGGACGCGGAAACGATTCGCGCTCGAAAGGTCGTCACTCGCTCCCGCGCGAGGCCTACCGGCAAATTTCCAAGCTGGAAGGCAGGGCGAATGATTCAGTGGGAATCCCCGCACGAGCTAAACGCCTATCGCCTACTCGATGCAAATCCGGCTGTGCGGACGTTTCGCGAACAGCCCTGCGAAATCCGTTATCTTTTGAATGGCGAAGAACGCCGGCACTACCCGGACGCGCTAGTCGAGCTTGAAGCCACGAAGGAACTCCGGGAGGTCAAAACTGAGCAAGATGCGTTCGACCCCGAAGTGTTCGAACGAACTACTCTCCTTCAAAGCGCACTTCCCAATCACGGATATCAATACAAGGTAGTAATCGCCGAGGACTTGCGAAGACAGCCGCGCCTCGCCAACGCTCTGCTGGTGCTGCGATTCGGGCGAGCACAGATGCCGGATGCAGACCGCGAACGCCTTCGTCGCATCTTCATGCGCACCAGTTTCTTCACCTGGGGCGCCGTTCTCGATGAAGCGTTTGGGCGGCTCGGCCGCAATCACATCTGCCGGTTGCTCCTGGAAGGCGTCCTGACGTTCGATATCGAACAGCCGCTAACCCGGGAAACGATTGTCCGCTGGACCGGGACGAGTGCCTGCTCGCCGAAAAAGGGGGCTTAAGATGAGTGCCTCAGCTTTTGTGCAAGGAGCACTGATTGAAATCGAGGGTAAGGCGCATTCGCTATTGCGCAAGGTTACCAAAACACTCTGGCAACTTGAAGAGTCCCGGACCAAACGTATCAGTGAACGCACGGTCGATGAACTAGACCAGTTCTATGAGCAGGGGAAACTTATCTTCATAAGTGATAAGGAACTGTTCAAGCCTGATGAGGCTCGCCTTGCCGGCAAAGCGCATCAGGAGATTCCGGAAGAACTGTTTGATGACGCGAAGGTTAGACGTACATACGTCATGGAGACGCTCGGTTTGCCGGGAACAAGGTCGCTTCTAATACCGGTCATCAAGACCGTCTGGGAAAAGCTTAAAAGGCCGTTCGAGGCACCCAATGCGGCGACTGTGCTGCGTTGGAGGGCCAAATTCCGCGCTGCCGGTAAAGATATCGGTATGCTTGTGGAAGGCCGTTGCCGAAAGGGGAATACCCGCGACCGGTTTCCGAAGGAGGTCGTCGATATCACCGACAATGCGATAGAAGCGAAGTTCCTGACCAAGGAGCGCGAGACAATTCAGGATACGTTGGATTACGCGCAGCTGCTCACAATGCGCGAAAATGACCTTCGGCCGGCGTCGTTCCAGCTACCCATTCCGACTAGGCGCATGGTCAAACGGGCAATTAGCGCCATTCCGGCATTCGACAAGTGCGTCGCGCGTTATGGCCGTACGGCCGCGGAAAAGAAATTCCGCTCCGTTCAGGCACATCGGACAACCGCCGCTCCTCTTGAGCGTGCCGAAATTGACCATACGCCGATGGACTTATTTGTCATCGACGAGGATAGCGGACTACCGCTTGGCCGTCCGTGGCTGACCATCTGTATTGACGATTTCACCCGCTGCGTTCTTGGACTCTATATTAGCTTTGAGCCGCCGAGCTACTTGAGCGTCGCGCGTTGCCTCAAAAATGCATTTCTTCCGAAAATCTCCCTTCAAGAAAAATATCCGTCAGTCCAGAATCGTTGGGACGCACACGGGGTCATGCGCGAGCTGGTTGTCGACAACGGCCGAGAATTTCACAGCAAAAGCTTGGAAGCGGCCTGCTATTCAGTAGGTACGGAGATTCATTATGCCCCTCGGAAGGTGGCATGGTTCAAAGGCAAGGTTGAGCGTTTTCTAGGCACTCTGAATCGCGCTGTTGCGCATGGCACGCCGGGCACGACCTTCAGCAATATATTTGAGAAGGACGACTACGACCCCTCAAAACATGCCGTGATAACGCTCAGCACGCTGCAGGAAATTGTTCGAATCTGGATTGCCGATATATACCACCAGAAGCCTCATCGTACGCTAAAGGTTCCACCAGCGGCGCTTTGGGCATCAAGCATTAGGCCCGAAGATACCTTGGTACCGGATGACCCTGCGCGCTTGGATGCCATTCTTGGACGCAGGGACGAGCACAAGCTCACGCACAAGGGAATCGAGCTTGACGGCCTTTTATACAACTCGCCGGAGCTAACTGACCTGCGTTACAAGCTGGGGGATAGCATCAGTGTCGAGGTCAGCATAGACGATTCCAATATTGGCCAAATAATCGTCTTTTCACCTGACAAAAAGCGCATGTTTAAAGCTTCGGCTCTTGCCTTTGATTATGCCGATGGCATGACCCGTTGGCAGCATAGCGTTTGCAAGCGCTTCGCCAAAAACAACGCTCTGAGCTACAACTCCAGAGGATGGCTAGAAGCCAAAGATACCATCTCTGTACTCATTGAGAACGACCTGCTGCACAAGCGGAGCAAGACACGAGTGAAGATTGCCCGCTTCAAAGGCAAATCGAAGACATCATCAAAAGCCCCGGCGCAAAAGGCTAGGACTAAGTTGGTCACGCCAGGGGCTCGCCCGACGCCGTTGCGACCGGAGCAACCAATCGTATCGAAGCCGCGGTCGGCAACGCCAAGGCCTCGCTTCACGGCTGTGCTGACGGAACGCAATCCGCACGCGGTCCAAGCTGGACAGTTACCGGGAGAGGGTACAAGTGGAAAACCTTAGGAATCTGGTAGACCAGATATTGGTGCCCCACACCGCGTTTATGCGGGCAACCGCCAAGGTAGAGCAATGCATAAAGTCCGTTGACGGCAAAAACGAGCCAATTTGCCTCGCTCTGATTGGTGAATCGCGAACCGGAAAAAGCCGAGTGCAGGAGTACATTGAGGCCGCGTATCCAATAGTCCGCCTTGACGATGGCTTAAGTGTGCCCGTTTTTCGAGTCTCCACCCCTTCGATGCCCACGGTGATGGGCCTCGTCGAAATTATGCTCGAAGCGATGGGCGACCCGAAGTTTGATAAGGGCACTGAGCGCGTAAAAACCATTCGGCTTCGAAAACTTCTTCGGAACGCTAGAACAAAAATGGTCGTTCTCGACGAGTTCCAGCACTTCTACGACAAAGGCTCACACAAGATTTGGCATTACGTCGCCGATTGGCTGAAAATCCTCGTCGACCAGGCTAAGGTGGCACTATTGGTGGGAGGGCTTCCAAGCTGCAAGACCGTAATCGACCAAAATGAGCAACTGACTGGACGATTTCTGGCACCGGTCATGATGCCTCGCTTTGACTGGCGGAATGACAACTCTCGCGGCGAATTCATTTCCATCCTTTCTGCATTCCAGGAAGTGCTGGCCAAGCATTTCGATATCCCGTGCCTGGACGAGGAAGAGATGTCATTCCGCTGCTATTGCGCCACCGGTGGGTTGATTGGCTATCTCGCCAAGTTCCTTCGCCAAGCAGTCTGGAATGCCATTGATGCCGGCAGTCCGGTCATATCCTTGGAAGATTTGGCTCAGGCGCACGGGGAAGCTGTGTGGGCTCAGGAGCGCACGTCGGACATGCCTAGTCCGTTCGACCGTTCGTTTGCCGTAACTCCGACGGAGGAGTTACTTGCGCAAGTTCGGAGAATCGGAGAATCCGCACTCGAACCTGAAAGACATCGGCGCATACGTCCTAGAAATGCGCCGTCCCCAAGTATTAGCGAAGTACTCTCCGCGAGCTAGCCATGGACCTACTGGTATCTACCCCCACGCCACACGCGACGGAAAGCCTGCTTGGCTTCGTGCTCAGGACGTCGGACGAAAACGGCTACGAAACGCCATGGCACGTCTATGACGTGGCGGGCATCACGCAAGACACAATGCGCACAGTTGGGCTCGACGTGGCAAAACTGGCCACCATTCTTGGAAAAGACCCAGAACAACTGCAGCACAACGCATATTCGTATGAGAGCGACGGTCATTCGGTAGTAACGTTGCTCGGCAAAACCATTCGGCCCAGGCAACTACGATTAACTCGACCTCAGATATGTCCTCAGTGCATTGTCGAAAAAGGCTTCATTG
>Ga0334722_10005903_pt1 | contig 12243 bp, 12 predicted proteins | sample C3_bottom_MG_FD_207210 | JGI IMG/M metagenome (GOLD analysis project Ga0334722, IMG submission 207210) | Sediment microbial communities from Yellowstone Lake, YNP, Wyoming, USA - C3_bottom | ecosystem: Environmental > Aquatic > Freshwater > Lake > Sediment | place: USA: Wyoming | collected...
CGATAGGTAACGCGTAGGTTACGAAGTAGGCACGGGCTATGAGGTCAGCTGACGCCTTTGAAGCCGCGTACGGGGAATTAGGCGCTAAAGGCGACCGTTCGGTAAATTTCTTTCTTGAACCGAGTGACAGCGCACCGTAGACTTCGTCCGTACTCACCTGCACGAACTTTTTTACCGAAGACGCTTTTCGAGCGGCTTCCAAAAGCACGGTGGTGCCGAGCACATTCGTGCGAACGAATGCTTCTGCTCCCCCGTGGATGCTATTGTCCACGTGCGACTCCGCCGCAAAGTTAATCACGTAAGACGGCTCATATTTCGCGAATATCCGCTTCATATGTGCGCCGTCAGTGATATCGCCTTTTATAAAAGTAAAGCGCTTTGCGGAAAGTCCCTTCAAATTTTCCCTATTCCCCGCATAGGTGAGCGCATCAAAGCAGACGATGTGTGCGTTTGGCACGTTAGACAGCGCATACCGAATGAAATTGGAGCCGATAAAACCGGCTCCACCAAGCACGAGTATGGTCGTATTGCCAGGCCCTCCCATCACGAAATGGTACTCTTTGATAACGAGTTAATCAAATCTACCAAGCGAGGGATCATAACTTCATACGAATAATTCTCTCGAACTGTTTTCTGTCCTGCTCTGCCCATCTTTGTTCGCAGTTCCCTGTCTGCAAGAAGTTTGCCGAGTTTTTCGACCCACTCCTCGTCAGTACTCGCAAGATATCCATTTACGCCATCCTGGATAACGTACGGCATTTCTCCGAAAGAGCTCACCACCGTCGCAACACCGCATGCCATATATTCAAGATTTTTGAGAGCTGTCTTGCTCCGGTTCCATTCGCCGCCAGTTATGTGCGGCATAACGCCAATATCAAACTTCTGAATTTCTCGCGGAACGCTCTCCAAATCCGTCCAATCTAAACTGTCGATAAACTCAACGGAAAGGTTGGGAATAGATTGAAAGAGCTCATATACTTTTTTGTATTTGAGCGCGCCAATAAGAACAAACGTGAAAGGAACGGAGGTCTTCGGGATGAGCTTCCGAAAGACAGAGGCGAGGATCTTCAGATTAGGCAGATGTTCAGGCCCCGTTCCTACCCAACCGATGATGAGAGGGCTGTGTTCCTGAGTGTAGTCCTTCGTAAACTTTTGATACGCAGGAAAATCGACCGAGATGTGAAAAATATGGACGTTCGGATTATAGCGAAGCGCCCACTCCCTTTGCCCGTGCGAACAGACGATCACGGCATCAGCCATCTTGGTAAAAACCATTGTTTTGAAAAAAGTGTGCACATAGACTGGATCATCGAAATCAAAGATCATCTTCCGCCTGAAGACAAAAAGATACGCGACCATAATGACGAAAAAATACTTATTCGAGATGGTCCGCTGAAGATACACAATGTCGCCTTTCTTGATAGTAAATAACGAACGAATAGTTGCGACGATCAAAAAGAATTTCTTCGGCCATGGAGTACTCGACATCGGATGGACGGGCGGCCAGTGTATGACCGAGGTTATTCCGTGCATTTCCAATTTCTCCGCAACGCGAAATGCTCGATGCCGCGAACATCCTCCCTGTTCATCGCTCAAGGTAAAAAAGTGGAGGGTCATACAAAAAAATTCTTCGCTGCGGTCGCCACCGCCTCCATGTCAATCGCTTCAAGGCATTTCGCATAGCCTGAATAGTCGTGTCCTGCGCCGCAAACATCAGAGCAGGTGAAGAGAGTCGTGGATGTGTGCGCACCGTACATATCAGGTGACCACCACTGTACTCCTACGCAACTCGCCAAAACAACGAGCGGTTTGCCCATATGCGCGGCAATGTGCGCGGCACCGGTATCAAGCGACACCATACCGGCACTCGCATCAATGAGTGCAGCGAGCTCTTGGAGCGAGGTCGGCACTGATATCACCCGAGCAGGAAGATCTTTCCCCAGACTTTCTCTTTCTTTATGTGAGCCGGTGAGCACCATCATCATATTTTCAGGCAACACCTTTATCAATGCGTGAATGAGCGCATGACGCTTTTCAGGCGAAAGTCCCCGCGCATCTGCTCCAGAAAAGAGATGGAGCACTATATATTTTTTTTTCTGTAATCCAAGCCGCTCAAGCAGGTACGGTTGCGGGAGATACGAGAATGTCGGTTGTACAATGGAAACAGGAAAACTGAGAGCTTTGAGCGCATCGGTCTCAAGAAGTCGCGGGGCGCGCGCCCGACCGACCAGTGGTATGAGTGTAGTGTATAGAAATCGAGTCAGTATCGAAGCGTCCGTGTATCCAATGAGCGTGCGTGCAATGAGTCGCGCCACAACTTTTGGTGCACAAGGGAAAACGCCGCCGGTATAGGGCGTTATCACCATATCGTTCCTTCCGCGCTTAAAGAGTGCTAGGAGCGAGCGAGGATTTTTGTTTACTTCAACAACTTCAAGCCACGGATAGGCAGCGAAGAGATCACGGATCATATCTCCACGACTCGACACGGCAAGCGCGCAGCGCGCGACCGGAAACGCGGCTCGAATATTTTCAAGAAGGTATTTCCCCATCAGGCAGTCGCCGATCGAGGAAGCTCGGAAGGTGAGCGCCTTATTAATTTCCATGGATAAATATGCGCGAAGCTCCGCGCTCCGCATGCAGGTTATAACCCCTCTGGATGAGAAATTGTTTCGATTCATCCCCCTCTATCACGATCACTTTCGGATAGTTTTTCCAATCGTATGATTGCAGGACTTCCAGATCCATTCCCTCGGCATCAATGCTGAGGAGATCAATCGGCCCTTCAACCAATGCCGAAAGCGGTTTAACCTCAACATTGGTCGTGCCAAGAAATTTCAAGAACGATTTCCCTTTCCATTTTTCCGCTTCCTCTTTTTTAAAGGTATTCACGGCGGGGTCGGAAAAGCGATAGTACGTGAGCATTCCCGCGCGACCCACGCCGCAGCAGATATTTTTATCGCCGGGACGCGCTTCGTTGAAAAGCTGGATCGTGTGCGGATTCGGATCAATGTTCACTCCGTGCCAACCCTTTTTGTAGAGTAAGTAGGTATTGGAGTAGCGATACGGATGATGTGCGCCCACGTCGACATATCGGCCATGACTGATGTCTTTAAACAACTCGAGGAGTACCACATCTTCGCCGAACTGCGCATATCGCGCATATCCGAAAATCTTTCGCTTCATATTTGAAAGCGTGTAATGCCACGACGCGGGGATGATCTTCTTCAACAACGTCATAATGCCTTGTTCTTTTCGTCGCTCGTATACATAAAGAGCAAGTTAGGGCATACGAGCGTGTCTCCGATTGCAAATGGCATGGGAGCATTCCCGACGAATTGGTATGCCTGATATCCGAGGGCGGCAAGGAACGCAACAACATTCTCAGGTGCTTCGCGCTGCACTTCGATGATGAGCGTTGGATGATGCGCCGCAAGAGTTGTGTGGCCTCCCTTTAACACCATTTCTTCTGCGCCCTCCGTGTCGATTTTCATGAAGGTGGGACGAATGTTGTGTTCGGAACAGTATGAGTCGAGCGTCGTCGCTTCGACGGAGAGAACCGTTGACCGCATACCGACCTCAGCGTCTTCGTGCTGGTCTCCACTCTGAACAACGGCATTGAGTCCCGACTTTTCGACTCCGTAGTCGGCGAGCTTTCTCTTCCCTTCCGTTTCCATGAGCGCCACATTGATACGCGTCACATTATTCTTTTTTGCGGTATTCGCGGTGAGAATGCCGAATGTTCGAGGCGTCGGTTCGAACGAATAGACCTTTCCACTCTCTCCCACGAGAGCGGATGACAACAACGTATAAAAGCCAACATTCGCACCAACATCGAGACATACGTCGCCTTCCCGCAGCAGGTGCACGAGAAAATTTTCGACCGGCAATTCTCGCCCGTCAATAAGCCCGTGATGATAGATGCAACGGTAGTCAGGAAAAGTGACCATCATGCGGTCTCCCCAGAAGGTTCGCGCCGAAAGTAACGAACCATGCAGGCCGAGTGCTATGACTATTTTCCAAAATCGGTCGATGAGCGCGTAGTAGAGCGTCAAAAGCGGGTGACGGCGCAGACGCAACTGCCACGACAGCGAGCGCGTCTCGTACCAATCACTCTGGCGCATAGTTTTTTTATATGCGGTCAGAACAGTATCATGATTCGCAAGAATTTTTTTCATAATCATTGTATGTTTATGAAAAGCGGCGCATAAGTGCGTCGATGGCAGTTGCGCGCGCCGGCCAACTGTGCGTACGCGCCTTTTCTTGAGCAACACGAGCTCGCGCTTCCGCCGCGCTTGCGTTCTCAATTGTTTCCATAATTTTCTGCGCGAAACTTTGCGCATCGTCCGGTGTTGCGAACGATACGTCGCGTTCCGAAACAATGTCGCGGATGGAGGGAATATCAGAGGCGACTATCGGCTTCCCCGCCGCCATATACTCAAACAATTTGACCGGCGAAGTCTCTACGCGCGATGCCTCTTCGGTCGCCGTATTCGGAAGCACGAGCACATCTGCCGCACGTAGGTAGAGCGGAATCTTGTCCGGTGTTTGATGCGGGACGAAGGTAATGCGCGAAAGTTTCTTTTCCTGCACATACTTTTGCATATCGCGACGATCTTCTTTAGTGCCCCCGACAAAATAGATCTGCACATTCGAAGGTAAAAAGGCTGCGGCATCCGCCAGCGTACGTACTCCCTTCCACGAGAAAAGATGTCCGGTATAGAGCGCAATTTTTTCATCTTTCGGCATACCAAGTGTAGCGCGTGCTTCCGCCAGCGAGGAAGAAATGTCGAATGCGGCAGCCTCCACCGCGTTCGGTTGACGGATCATCCGTTCACGCGGGAATCCGTATTGTTCAGCGATATGCTTTATCTTTAGCGTGTTCGTAACAATGAGACCAGCGGAATGCTTGAGCACAAATCGATTGAGGAAAGAAATTGAGCTTTCGTAAAAATCATGGATCTCAATAAAGATCGGCAATCCGGAGAAGGCCGGAAGTATCACGTCACGCATATCGTGCGCATACAACACTACACCTTTCTCTTTGCGGAGCCGCACATAGGAAGAAAAATTGAAGCTCGCTACCATCAGTATGAATCCAAAAGTCCCCAAAAAATGCATAAGATCAAGCGCGGGCAATCGGCGAACCACAAAACGCGGCTCGATGCCGTACAACTCGAACATATCAGTAGTGGACTTGTAGTCATTGCGGCGGCGCGGAATCCACAATTCCACCTCCCAACCCATCCGAGCGAAGTACGCGCACGTTTTGAGGATGAGCGGTGTCATGGTTTTTTCCGATGGGAAGCGCCAGTGGCTGAGATATATGAGCTTCATAGAATATCTAAGGAAGTTTCCACAGCTCAAAACGGCCGTCATTATACACGCGCACTGCGCCTAACGCTTCAGGATGGTATTGCGGATCGAGAATGTCGTCCTTCAGTATATACGCGACATGGTACTTCTTTAGGTATGCTTTTATGTTCGGCTTGATGTCGGACTGAAATTTTTTCTCGAGGTCGGTAAAGAATGTGTCGCCGAGCAGTTCTTGAGACGTCGGCGGCGTGCCGCAGTTTTTGCTATTATCCCAGATGAAAAGAATCCGGCAAATCTTGATCTCGCGCGCAATCGTCATCGCCTGATGAGGAAAGTCATGACGTCCAAGGTAAAGTGCCATTTCGCTTTCAGACTTGAGATCGGCAACAGTCGGATTGTCAAAATACTGCGAAATAAGGAACCGCTCGCGTATTTCGTCTTCGGATACGAGCGTCGACAATGCGGCTGATGTATACAACGTGAAGTGTTTGGTAAATATCGGGAGAGTTGAGGTGATGGCATCAGAGGGGTTACTCCACACGGCAACCGAATCTTTTTCTGCGTTGTCGAGCCATACAAAAGGTTTGGCGTACAACTGTTCGGTGTGCCAAAATTCACTCTTTGCTTCATCTACGGTAATGAACGGAACGAAATAATAATAGAGATACTGCGCGCTCGCGACAGAACATACCGAAATGACGACGAATGAAAAGACCCGCAGACTTTTTGTGAGTTTCGCGCGGTGCCGCCACAAAAATGTTCCCAGAAGTAGCGTGGCGAATACGAGCCACGGGAGTATTAATAAACGAATATGTTCTCCGGTCTCGAGCAGTTTACCGGTGATGAGATTGCTTCCTTGCATAATCCAGAGGCCAAGCCCGCTTACGCCGAGGAATGTACTGAGCACTCTGAATTCCCTATCCTCACGCAGCGTTCGCATGCGCACATAGAGAACGACTATTAGAGCGAGCACGATACCAATCCATCCACCAGAATAGATGACCTCGGCCATTGGTATATGAGAATTCACGAGCCCCAGACGCCCCATACTTTCCCAGAAATACGGCGATGTATGGGGCAGCCAGAGGAGCATATAGAGCGGCACCGGAAGCCCTATGGCACCGCCAATAAACGACGAAAGAAGCGTCGCCTTCATAAGTGACCAATTCTTTCGAACCAGTGCGTAGAAAAAAAGGAGCCCGAGCGTTATGACGGCTATTTGCCATAAATAGGCGAAGACATAGAACGATACGCCGACCGCGGCGGCGAGAAAAATGATGTTTTTACGACTTTGTTCCCGAATGAGGCGTGTAAGTGCGATGTAGAATAAAAAATAGAACGGGAATACGGGCTGGAGGTTCACTGCCCGAAACACATGTGCAAATGATTCCAGATATGCGAACACAGTGCCGAATACGGCGAGTCCCGAAGGCACAGCCCATTCTCGAAACAGCCAGTAGAGAACCGCGGCAAACGCCAAACTCCAGATAATGAAATTCAATAGAATTGTCCAGTTGAACGAGAGTCCGGCAAAAAGCGGCAGCGCATTAATCCATGCGCCGCCGAAAATGACGAGGGGAGGACCACTGCGGTGTTCAAGGAAAAAGGGATTTCCGTCGGTCAGATATCCCTGTGCTATTGCGTGTACGTGCGCGTAATACACACCTTCGTCAGTGAACGCAGGAGGAATGCCTTGCCACGCATTTCCGAGCACCAGATATATAGCTAAGATGGGGAACGTGGTGAACGCCAGCACGAGAGCCGCAAGAACGACGGCGGGGCGGTGGCGTCTCAAAAATTCTTTTGTGCGAGCCATAGCGGTACCTTCTGCATTATGCGGCCAACTATATCACAACGACTCACTGGACAAGTGACCGAAATGTAACGTATCGATTGAATAAAAAGCCTATGACCGCACAGATAACGACGGCGAACGTTTGCGCAACCAGGTACCAGATATGGAAGAAATCCAATCCGTTCGATTCAAGTATGAGCCTGCTCGCGTGAAGGATAATCGCGTTGAGTCCGAGATTTGCAAGCGAGATAGCCGTATACCACGACAACTGCTTGACCATCAGTTCGCGGGACGTATCACGGAACGTCCAATATTTTTGCATAATGAACGCGACGACCACGGCAACGCTGTATGCAATGACAACCCCCCAAAGGTACTCGGCGGTGAGACCGAGTATTGAGACCCAGATATAGAGCCCGACTATCTGGATGACCGCGGCAGTAACTCCGGAGATGCCATACCTGGTCAGGAACAGAAAGTACGTGCGGTGCGTCGCGAAAAATTCCCGGATGCGCATAGATAAAAGCGTACCACGCCTATTCTCCCAAGGGCTTGCGAGCCCGTATGAAGATCGATTGAGAGAGCTGTTTGAACAGCGGCAATTTCTCCAATACCGCTCCGACAGCAATAGACGGCTTGACCAGGAAATTCGGTATGCCGGGAAGAAGAAAATCTTTGTAATCTACCCGAATGTTTTTAAATCCTGCTTGTGTCAACTTGCCGATAATAAAACTTTTGGAAAACGCCATTTCACCCGGCTCCAAACGGGCAAGAGCCCGAAGTGTTGGATAAGAAAAAATGGAATAGATATATGGATTATAAAAGTTCGGCTCCAAGAAGATGATTTTCCCGTCTTCTTTCAAGAGACGTCGCATACTGACAAACACTTCATCGAGATTGTGATACAGATGATGCAGAATGCCGTTCCCCACGATGTAATCGAACTGCCGGCCCGCAAAAGCATTTCGATCATTAAAATCAACCACTTCATATTGCAAATTCGGCAACTGATATTTCTTTTTCGCTTCTTCAATAAAGGGGGCACACACATCGGTTCCCACGACGTGAGCGGCAGATCGGCGTGCCATCCAATGCGACACTTCCCCCGTGCCACACCCTATCTCGAGTATGCGCGTATCCGGCGTCACATTCATCTCGGACAGAAGCATGTCGGCCCTGCGTTCCATACGCACTGTAGTGCTCTTAGAGGACGCAAACCCTTGGTTATAGCCCCGGTCGTCTTTAATGCTTGCCATACCGACCTAGAGATACCGCGCGATGCTGCGCGCGAGCTTGTTTGGAGAAAGTCCGACCTGATTTAACAAATAGTTACGGTCGCCGACGGCTTTTAAGAATGACTCGGGAGGGAATCCGAATGCGTGGAATGCCTTCCCTTCAACCCCCTTCTTGAAAAGTACTGAGGACACGATCGTTCCGAGCCCGCCTGTGGTGCTATGTTCCTCTATAGTGAAGATGCCTTTCGCTTTGCGCGCATATTTCAGAAGAAGCTTTTCGTCGAATGGCTTCAGGCTCGGCATAGAGAGTACGCACACCGAGAGCTTGAGTTTTTCTTCGATGAGCTCCGCCGTCTTGAGAGCGACATCGAGCACATTGCCGGTGGAGACGAGCACCACATCGCTCCCCTTGCGCACGACGAACCCTTGTCCGAGGACAAAGGTGAATTTTTTTTCTTTTTCGTAGGCGATGCCCGGACTCCTTCCAAGGCGTATGTATGCCGGTCCATTGTGTCGGAGCACGGCTTTGGTCGCTTCGCGCGCCTCCCACGAGTAACCGGGAGTGAACACCTGCATATGCGGCAAGACGTTCATAATTGCTACATCTTCTACCGTGTGGTGTGTAACTCCATGATTGGCATAGTTGTAACCGCCACCCGTGCCCACGATCTTCACATCAAGATTTTGATAGCATACGTCGTTTCGTATCTGCTCATAGGGACGCATGGTGGCGAACGATGCGATGGAATAGACAATGACCTTCTTCCCTTCAAGCGCCAGGCCTGCGGCCATACCGACCATGTGTTGCTCGGCGATGCCGACATTGAGGAAACGGTCCGGAAACTTCTCCTTAATTTTTTCGAGCGCATTGAACCCGAGATCACCGGTCAAAAAATATATGGATGGATCGCGTTCCATCTCGATAAGCACCTGAGTGACAAAATCGCGTCTCATTTTTTGTGTGCCGCAACAGCCTGTTCATCGGGAACATAGTAATGGGCTCTGAGCGTGTTCTCGATCGCCGGCACGCCTTTACCGGAAACGGTGTCGGCGATGACGACGGTCGGTCTCTTCGCTTGTGCGGCTTTCGTCAATATGCGGATTAAAGCATCGACATCGTGCCCATCGACGCGCAGGACGCTCCACCCAAACGATTTCCACTGCGCAGCGAGGTCGAACGGATTTGTCTTAGCCGTGGGACCGAACCCCTGGAACTTATTGTCGTCCACGATCGCAACAATATTCGGTAAACGAAGGGAGCCCGCTGAGAGCACCGCCTCCCAGATCGAACCTTCGTTGCATTCGCCATCTCCGACAAGTACATATACTTTACTCTTTGTCTCTTTGAGCCCATACGCCATACCAACGCCTATGGAGAGGCCGTGGCCGAGCGCGCCGGTGGACGCCTCGATGCCGGGCGCCGCGCCTTTTGAGGGATGACCGTGAAATACGCCGCCGTTCACGCGGTGGCCGAGAAGTTTCTTCATCGGAAAGAAACCGCGCAGCGCGAGCGCCGCATACAACGCCGCGGCGCCATGGCCTTTACTCAACACAAATCGGTCGCGTTTGGGATCATTGGGCTTCTTTGGATCTATGCGCAGTAGAGCAAAGTACAGTACCGCGAGAATATCGCTTATCGATAGCGATGAGCCGGTTTCCCCCGAACGGCTGGCAGAGGACATTTCGATGATAAGGCGGCGTATTTCTTCACCGCTCTTTTTGATTGATGTTCGTGTAGATGACATCGTATGGAATCGTCGTATTATGCAAAAATACCACTTTTTCATATATATGCACGGTGGCGCTGCTTTGACGGCCACCTTGACAGAAGCCCGGGTGCTTGGCAGTATTATCTCATGAACATCGTTGTCGTAGGAGCAACGGGGGGCATAGGAACGGCGCTCACACATCAATTGGAGACTGACGGCCATCGCCTCTTTACTATCAGCCGAAAAAATCCACGGTCTGATGCGCAGTGCGATATTACCGACCCCTCTGCGGTGCGAAGCACATTCGAACGAATGGCCGAGAGTGGATTCGCACCCGACTGCATCATCATCGCCTCCGGCGTGTTTGAGGATGATCTTGTTCCCCAATATGACCGAGCGCTTCTTGATAAGAATTTTGCAGTTAATTTTTTTGGAGCGCTCAATGTGATAGATGCCGCACTTCCCTACTTTCGCTCCGCGAGCAAGGGCCATGTTATCGCACTTTCCTCCATAGCGGCATGGCGCCCGAATTCGCGGGGCGTGGGATACCCCGCAAGCAAAGCGGCGCTCGCGAACGCGATGCGGGGATTTGATCTCGCGTATCGCCATGTGGGTATCGCATTCTCAGTCGTTCACCTGGGGCCGGTCCGGACGGATATGTGGGAAGGGGGAGATTCGTTCCTCGCCGCCTCTCCAGAGAAGATTGCGCGCGCTATTGCTACGCTCGTCCGTTCACGCAAGTCGGTTTTGTATGCGCCGTTTTTCTCAACGATGCTCGCCAGAATAGCGCTCTTGATACCTGATCGTCTCTATATGACGGTACGTAAAATCCTGCTAGGATGACCCCCATGCTCACCAACAAGCTCCTATCGGCGGTCGTGGTGTGTTACGGCGATGAGGGTAATATCCGCGCGCTCTATGAGCGTCTTAGCAAAGCTCTTGCCAGCATAACGAAGCACTGGGAAATTATCTATATAAACGATGCCAGCCCGGATAATGCCGAAGCAATTCTGCAAGAACTTGCCGCGAAAGACCCGCACCTCACGCTCATCAATCACTCGCGCAATTTCGGGGCACAGGCTGCATTTACGAGCGGTATGATCCAGGCGAAGGGTGATGCGGTCGTGCTCATGGATGGCGATCTCCAGGACCCACCGGAGCTCATAGAGCAATTTGTGCAGAAGTGGCTTGAGGGGTACAAGGTCGTCTACGGGGTTCGTCGCAAACGCGAGCAGAGCATGAATAAGTTCAAACAATGGTTGTATCACCTCTTTTATGTTTTTTTCAGTAAGACGGCATACATTTCGATACCGCAAGACGCTGGAGAGTTCTCACTTATGGATCGGATTGTTGTCGACCACATCAACGCGTTGCCGGAACGAGATCGGTTTTTACGCGGGCTCCGCGCATGGGTCGGATACAAAAGTTGCGGCGTCCCCTATGTGCGACCCGAACGTTTTGATGGGCGGCCATCAGTCTCGACGAAGGGGCTTATCTCGGCATTCCGTTGGGCGCGCAAGGCTATCTTCTCATTCTCCTATAAACCGCTGGAATGGGTGACCCACATCGCGATTGTGGCAGTGCTTCTTGCCGTTGTTGGCATCATTGCCTATGCGGGACTTTTCTTCTTCACTGATACGCCACGAGGCTTCTCAACAGTGTTTATCCTCATCCTCTTTTTTGCCGCCATCCAGCTTTTAACGCTTGCAATCATGGGAGAGTACCTTGGTCGCATTTTTGAGGAAGTGAAAGGCCGTCCGCGCTACATCATCCGCGACATCGTCAACGACCACCGGCTCGATCCGCATCACTGATGACTCCACGATACGGGGATACAATGACCCGAGTATGAAAAGCTTGCACGAGTACCTTTCTGCCCTCGCACGTACCGATCCGGAACGACCGATACTGCTGATGTGCGATACCGCGGGGCTAATTACTGAGGAGATTTCGTACGCGGAGTTGCTCAGAAAAATTGAGCGGGCTGCTGCATATCTGCAAAGCAAGGGACTCCGGGTCGGGGACCGGGTCGCGCTTCAGTTCGAGAACGGTCCTGACCTGCTCGTGCTCAGCTGGGCGGCGTGGGCGATGGGTATCGTGACGGTGCCGCTCGATGTGAAAAGAGACACGGATGAGCTGCGCCAATTTAAGATAACGTCCAGCCATGCAAGGCTCGTTATCACTGAGGAAG
>Ga0334722_10005904_pt1 | contig 12242 bp, 9 predicted proteins | sample C3_bottom_MG_FD_207210 | JGI IMG/M metagenome (GOLD analysis project Ga0334722, IMG submission 207210) | Sediment microbial communities from Yellowstone Lake, YNP, Wyoming, USA - C3_bottom | ecosystem: Environmental > Aquatic > Freshwater > Lake > Sediment | place: USA: Wyoming | collected...
CAACAATCCAAACGCCGCTCTAGGTATTCCCACAATCCCCGTTGATTCCCATGAAGAAAAACAAGTGGATGAAGGGCGCACTAGTTTTTGGCCGATCTTACTATTATCCCTCGGCGCAAACCTACTAACTTTGGGACTGCTCCAACTTTTCTTCTCTGATAATGGATACCTGCGCCTTGAGTGGGACAGCAGCTACTGGTTTATGTATTGCTTGGGAGCGCTGCCTCTATTCTTCCTTGGCTTTAAGAAAGTGAATGGAATGAAGGGGTAATCTCGCTTGCTCTCTAATCGGCTATTATTGCGCAAGCTGAGGCTGCTAATATGGACGCGTTGTTGGTAGATTTTGCACCAGACGCGTTAGCGTCTGGTGCATAAATATGCCGGCAATGCGGAAACGGGGGTGCAGGGGGTGATAAACCCCCGGCAAAAAGCTTGTGCTCCCCCGGCAAAACCTTAATTCGCCAACACTCTCTCTTAGAGCTGAGGAGGCATGAGGGAGAGGTCGATGAGGGGGCGCGGAGGGCGCTGGGGGACGCGGGGCTGAGGCTCTGGGAGTTCAGCGGGCATCATCATCTCGAATTTGAAGAGGGCGTGGGCGATCTCTTGCTTGATGCGCAGGGTGAGGGAGTCGAAGAGGGCAAAGGCTTCATGCTTGAATTCGAGGAGGGGGTCTTTCTGGCCTACGGAGCGGATGTGCACTTCTGTGCGCAGGTGGTCGATGTGTAGCAGGTGCTCTTGCCACATGCGGTCGATATTGCGAATTAGGAGGCTGCGGATGACCTCTCTGAGCACTTCTTCTGGCTGCATCTGTGCTTGGGGCTGATGGGCAAATAGGCTCTGCACGTGACCAATTTTTTCCGCCTCGTGGCCTAGCTTTTTGTCGAAGGCAAGTAGAACCTGATCGGTTGCCATCTGCGCGATCTCTTCACAGTTTAGGTAGTCATTTTCAAACTCTTGCGGTGCAAATGTGAGGGGGAAGTGGGAGATCAGCCACTGGCGGTACCCTTGTGGATTCCAGCCATGCTCTGTGGAGCGGGAGATGAGGAATTGATGGCTCATTTGCGTGCAGAGTCCTTCGAGAATTTCGCGCGTAAGAAGGAGTGTGTCGTCTGTGTGCAGCACTTCATTGCGGAAGGCGTAGATCTCTGTCCTCTGCTTGTTCATGACGTCATCGTATTCGAGGGTGTGCTTGCGGATCGTATAATTGCGCTGCTCAACCCTTTTCTGGGCGGTCTCGATAGATTTATTTAACACTTTCGCAGAGATCGCTTCCCCTTCTGGAGGGCGGAACCGCTGAAGGAAGGAGGTGATGCGAGGGGAGGTAAACAGGCGCATGAGCGCATCTTCGAACGAGACGAAGAACTTGGAGGTGCCCAGATCGCCCTGGCGCGCGCAGCGGCCGCGCAGCTGTCTGTCGATGCGGCGAGACTGGTGGCGAGTGGTTCCTATGACATGCAGTCCGCCAAGATCGGCAACGCCAGGTTGCAGTTTAATATCGGTGCCGCGCCCTGCCATGTTGGTGGCAACGGTGATGGCTGCCTTAGATCCTGCTTGGGCAATGATCTCCGCCTCTTGCGCATGGTTTTTGGCGTTGAGGACGGTGTGTTCGAGTTTGTTTTGTTTGAGGATGCGGGAGAGTTTTTCAGAGATCTCGACAGACTCTGTTCCAATCAAAATGGGTCTTCCTTTGCCATGCACCTCTTGAATGTCTTTCAGGACGGCGTTGTACTTCTCGCGCTCTGTCATGTAGATCTCATCATCATGATCTTTGCGCTGTCCTTTGCGGTTTGTCGGGATGGCGATGACTTCGAGTTTGTAGATCTCTTTGAATTCGTTGGCCTCTGTCATTGCAGTGCCCGTCATGCCAGCAAGTTTTGTGTAGAGGCGGAAGTAGTTTTGCAAGGTGATGGTTGCATACGTTTGGGTCTCGCCCTGGATCGCGACGCCCTCTTTTGCTTCGATTGCCTGGTGCAGTCCGTCGGAGAAGCGGCGCCCTGGCTGGGGACGACCAGTATTTTCATCGATGATGACAATCTTGTCCTCTTCCACGATGTAGTCGACATCCTTTTCCATCATCAGGTGGGCGCGCAGCAGCTGCCTTAGATTATGCGTGCGCTCTTTGCGGCGCGCATCTTCTTCTCGCAGTTGCACCTTGCGGTGGAGGCGCTCTTGCTCAGAGAGGGCGTGATCTTCATCAATCTTTGCGTACTCATACCCTAAATCGAACATGACAAAGTCATCGGCAGTGGAGTCTTCTGCGTTGTCTTGCATCCACTGGTGGATCCCTTTGTCGGTCATCTCAAATTCACTGGAGCGCTCATCGACGATAATGAGCAGCTCAGAGAGAGTTTTTGCCTTCTCCTCTTTGTTTGTGTCCCCGTAGTAGTAGGTGTCCCATTTCTCAATTTGGGCTCTTAACGTCGGATTTTCGCGGATCCGTTTGAGGATCTTATTTTGGGGTGTGCCCTTGCCCACTAACCACAACTTGCGCAGGGCTTCTCTCTCTTCATTTTCCTGTTCTTTCGTCAGTTTGCGCTCTGATGATGGGGTCTCTTCCAAACTTCCCAGTTTTTCAAGGACCTTGCGCGCCTCTGTAGCCAATTTGTTGCTTAAGTCGCGCTGGTAGCGCACGAGGGTGCCGACAGCATCTTTGAGGGTGTCGTACATTTGGTGAGAGGCGGCAGAGGGACCAGAAATGATCAGCGGGGTGCGCGCCTCATCGATCAAGATCGAATCGATTTCATCGACAATTGCAAAGTAGTGGCCGCGCTGACACTGATCCTCTTTGCTTTGCGCCATCGAGTTGTCGCGCAGGTAATCAAAGCCAAATTCTGAAGCTGTCCCGTAGAGAATATCTGCTTGGTAGACACTTTTGCGCAGGTGGTGGGGCGTTGCGTTGGTCAGTGCGTTGACGGTGAGTCCCAAGAAGCGGAAGACGGCACCGATCCACTGGCAGTCGCGCTGCACAAGGTAGTCGTTGACGGTGACAAGATGCACAGGTTTTCGGGTGAGGGCATTCAGGTAAAGGGGCATGGAGGCGGTGAGCGTCTTTCCCTCGCCGGTCTGCATCTCTGCGATGGCACCGTAGTGCATGGCGATCCCGCCCAGGATTTGGACGTCATAGGGCACCATGTCCCATTTTTGATCGCATCCGGAAACATGAACTTCTGTTCCGCACAATCTGCGACAGGCATTTTTCACAGCGGCGTAAGCCTCTGGCAGCAGGCTGTCTAACGTTTCGCCTTGGTCTAGGCGCTCCCTAAACTCGAGTGTCTTGTGGCGCAGCTCCTCATCGGTCAGCGATTGGAACTTTTCTTCCCAACGGACCACCTCTGAAACGATTTTGCCATATTTTTTGAGGAGTCGGCCCTGGGCTGTGCCAAAAATTTTCTTAATAAACTCAAGCATAGTGGTTTCCTATGGAAATGAAACAATAGTATATCTCTTTTTACACCGCGACAGCAAGCAAAATCAGCTAGGGCGGCAGTGGCAATGTGTTATTAAATAATTCAATGCACAACTTATCCCCTGCGCCACGTTCTACACTTTGACAGTAAATCCCTTGTTTTCCTATGTTTAACCCATGAAAAAGTGGCTATTTACCTTTTGTGCCCTTCCCGCCTTATGCTGCTGCGCAGCGCAGAGCGCCACGCTGCAGGTGCCCCAGTCCTCCCTCTCTGACCCTGCCCCCCTATTGGAGCAGCAGGACGAGGTTAAAATGCTCGATCAAATGATCGCCTCTGCAACAGATCAGCTGCACATGCTGGAGCAATTGAAGGAAAAGATGGCGCTGTTTAATCAGCAAAGGGAAGCCTTCATTAAGGGGGACCAGAGTAAAGCCCACACAAGTCGCATGGTGCGCACGGCGCGCCAAATTTATGAGGTGCTCACAACGCATCATTTAGATCATCTCTTTGCCAAAGATTACCTGGATGAGTTAACATTCTTTTCTTCGATTGCAGGAAAAAATGCTGTGACTCGGCCATGACAGAACAGATCATTTATTACGACCGGATGACTCAGGTTGAGGAAGAGGAGAAAGTCTATGGACACTTCTTCCTGAAGATCCTTTACGGGGAGGGGATATTTTTTCGTTTGCTATCCTTTATCGTGCTGCCTCTTATTGCCAGAATCCCTCTACTTTCCCATCTGTACGGTCTCTACCAAAAGAGCACTCTGAGCAGACATAAGGTCAAACCCTTTATCCGCTGCTTTGGTGTCGACACGTCAGAGTTTTTAGACCCTGTGGACTCCTATGCGAGCTTCAACGCCTTTTTCATTCGTCGCTTGAAGGCGGAGTGCCGCCCTATGGCCAGCGGCAGCGATGTGGCAGTCCTCCCTGCGGATGCGCGCTATTTAGTCTTTCCCAATATAGAGCAGGCAGATGGGTTTTGGGTGAAGGGGAAGAAATTCTCCCTTGCAGAGTTGCTGCAAAGTGAAGAATTGGCAGCGCGGTATGCCCAAGGGGCGATGGTGATCGCGCGCCTCTGCCCTGTGGATTACCACAGGTTTCATTTTCCCTGTGAGTGCACGCCAGGTAGACCTAAGTTGATTAACGGGCCCCTTTTCTCTGTGAATCCGATGGCCTTGAGGCGCAACATTGCCTACTTGAGTGAAAATAAGCGGGTGCTCACAGAGTTGAAGACCTCCCAGTTTGGGCGTGTCCTCTATCTTGAAGTGGGAGCCACTTATGTCGGCAGCATTGAGCAGACGTATGCTGCTCCAGGAATGATGTGCGCCAAAGGGGATGAGAAGGGGTATTTTGCATTCGGCGGTTCCTGTCTCATCCTGCTCTTTGAACCTGGCAAGATTGTGCTCGACCCAGATCTCATCGCTCATTCTGCGCGCAAAAGGGAGGTGCGTGGGTTGCTGGGTCAGTCGATGGGTAGAGCTGTTTGCAAATAGGGCACTTGTCTTTCTTATGCCCCACTGCAGGGCAGTATTTCCTTGCGAAATAGATGATTTGTAAATGCAGTTTGTTCCACGATTTCTTGGGAAAGAGCCGTTTTAAATCCTTTTCTGTCTGTACCACATTCTTGCCCGTGCTCAAACCCCAGCGCTTAGCGCACCGGTGGATGTGGGTGTCGACCGGGAAGGCGGGCTTATGAAACGCCTGTGCCATTACAACCGATGCGGTCTTATGCCCAACGCCTGGTAATTTTTCTAGCGCGGCAAAAGAGGCAGGAACTTTGCCCTTGTGCTTGTCTATCAAGATGTGGGAGAGGTTCCAGATGGCTTTTGCTTTGTTGTTGCTCAGTCCACAAGGGCGGATGATCGCTGCAATTTCTGCAATAGACAAAGAGAGCATCTGCTGTGGCGTGGAGGCCTTGGCAAAGAGGTGGGGAGTGACTTGGTTGACGCGCACATCTGTGCATTGCGCAGAGAGCAAAACAGCAATCAGCAGAGTGTAGGGGTCTGTATGTTGGAGAGGGATTTTGGGCGAGGGGAAGAGGGTGTCTAAAATGGCTTGGATTGCGCGTGCTTGCTCTTTCATTTCCCAATACAGAATTTGGAGAAGATCTCGGTAAGGATATCTTCTGTGATGTTTGTGCCGATAATGGTCCCCAGTTCGACGAGGGTCTGGCGCATGTCGGAAGAGAGGAGCTCAGGGGAAGCGCCATTTTCTAGACCGGCGATGAGAGTTTGTAGAGCAGCTATTGCCTGTGTGAGCGCTGCGTGGTGGCGCGCTGAAGTGAGCACAACCTCCTCTTTGGCAGGGGGGCCTTTGTGCCAAATGAATTGGTCGATCAGGTGGCGGAGCGTGTTCAATCCACTGCCTGTGTGCGCAGAGACGGAGGCTGTGAAGGGGAAATCTAGACAAGAGGGAGCTGCGTTGGGAAGGTCGATTTTATTCCAGATGAGCAGCGTCTTTTCTTTGGGAGCCGATGCTAGCAGAGCAGCAGTTTCTGAGCAGATTCCACGCGCGGCATCGAGGACAAGCAAGATGACGTCTGCTTGGCTCATTGCGACAAGGGAGCGGCGGATCCCCTCTTTTTCAATCACCTCTTGCGTTGTGCGGATCCCTGCTGTATCGACCAGGCGGAAATGCAAATTGCCCAGTTTCATCTCCTCTTCGAGGAGATCGCGCGTTGTGCCGGGGATGTCAGTGACGATGGCGCGCTCTTTTCCAAGCAGAGCATTCATGAGAGAGGATTTCCCTACATTGGGCGCTCCAGCAAGACATAGGGTGATTCCACTATTTGCGATTTTACCGTCGTGAAAAGTAGCGGCCAGCTGCTGCATCTCTCTATGGATCTCAGAGAGTGTGCCAACTAGCTCCTCCACTGTTGCAAAGACAAGGTCTTCCTCTGGGAAGTCGACCCAGGCCTCCAAAATGGCGGCAATGGAAACGAGCCTTTTTTGAAAAGAGAGGATCTGGTTAGAGAGTTTTCCTTGCAGCTGCTGCTCTGCCATCTGAAGAGCTAGATCGTTTTTGGCACAGATCAACTGCTGCACAGCCTCTGCTTGCGCCAGGTCGAGCTTTGCGTTGCTGTAAGCCCTGAAGGTGAATTCGCCCGGCTGCGCAGCTCTAGCTCCTGCTTGCAGAACGGCATTGAGGACATGGCGGCTCACAAGGCTTCCCCCGTGGCAATGGATTTCCACCGTGTTTTCTCCAGTATAGGAACGGGGCTCTAGCATGACAAGGGAGAGGACCTCATCAATTGTCTCCCCGTGAGAATCCACAATTCTGCCATAGTGGGCGGTGTGGCTCTTGTAGGTGTGGATCGGCCCTGAAAACACTTTTTGCGCCACATCGAGCGCCTCTTTCCCCGAAATGCGGATGATGGCCACTCCCCCCTCTCCTGGGGCGGTGGCTATGGCTGCGATTGTTTCTCCTGGTATATAAGCGCGATGGACGTACTTCTTCATGGGGAGCGATTATACACTGTTAGCCCTTCCTGTGACAAGAAAGGTGTAACGTGCTGAGTATTAGATACTTCTGAGCGCGTGCGTGAGGAGTGTGGTCAACTCCATTTCACCTGGGGTCTTCGCCAGTACCCCCTTGATCGCCTTTTGGGCCTGGGAGCTGTTGTAGCCGAGGTTCACAAGGGCAGAGATGGCATCTGCAATAATTCCCTCCTCCACTGGATCGGGGTCAGGGGAGGTGGTTACCTCTTTTTTGATTTTATCGCGCATTTCAACGATGAGGCGCTCTGCCGTTTTTTTACCGATGCCAGGGATTTTGCAAATGCGCTGTAGGTCTGCCCGGGAGATGGCAGATTGCAGCTCATTGATCTGCATATGTCCCACAAGACACAGAGCTGTTTTTGGACCGATTCCAGAGATTTCGATGAGGCTTTCGAAGAGGTTGCGCTCATGAGGGGTCAAAAAACCAAATAGCCTGTGGGAGTCCTCGCGCACCACAAAGCAGGTGTAGAGTTTGACCTGCTCTCCCAGGGGCGGCAACTGAGAAAAATTGTTAAAGGGGATGAGAAGGCTGTGGCCAATCCCATTGATCTCGAGAATGGCCTTGGAAAATGTCGCCTCGGTCAGTATTCCTTTGATGTATTCGTACATAACATTCTAAGCCTATTTGCGTGGCACACAGCCAGGGCAAGGGCGTCGGCAGCGTCCTCTGGCTCTGGCGGGGTGGGCAGGTTTAATAACAGCTGGACCATTCTTTGCACCTGCTCCTTGCTGGCAGATCCACTTCCAGCAATGGCAAGCTTTGCTTTCTTTGGCGCATATTCGAAAATGGGGATGCCGCGCCTTGCAGCTGCGAGGAGTACAACTCCTCTAGCCATTCCCAACTTTAATGCACTTTGCACATTTTTATACACAAATTGCGTTTCCACAGCAACGGCCTGAGGATTGAAGAGATCTAGGAGCTTGTCAAGGCCGTTAGAGAGTGCCAGGTAGCGCGCGGGCAGTTCAAGGGTGGTAGGGGGGCGAATGCACCCAAAATCTAGCGGCTGGAGCTTATGTGGCTCTGCCTTAATGACGCCGTAGCCCGTCACTCGGGTGCCCGGGTCAATTCCTAAAATAATTTGACTCATCGGTCGACTCTTTTCGGAGTATATATAAAAAACTTATACTGCATGCACCGATCTTAAAGTATACAAAATTCCCGTCCACTTGGTATTTTCTAGGTCGAGAGGCTTGTATTGCGCAGACTGTAATATTTTTTTTATAAGTTAAACTTAACATTTATCCAAATCCAAGAGAGAGTAGATGGATTCTCTGCGTGGCCTTGAGCCGCGGAATATTATTGTGCGTATGCCCAATTGGATTGGGGATCTAGTCATGGCGACGCCGATCCTGCATGATTTGAGAAGAGCTTACCCGAAAGCGCGAATAACTGCGATGTGCAGATCGCCCATTTGTGAGCTTTTGAGGGAAGATCCTGAGATCGATGAGCTGTTTTGCTTTAGTAAAGTGAGCCGGTTCAGTCGCCGGATGGAGCGGCGCAGCGTCATTGATAAATTGCGCGGCGGCAGCTACGACCTGGGAGTGCTGCTGACGCACTCTCTCTCCTCGGCGTGGTGGTTTTGGCTGGGAAAGGTGCAAAACAGGCTGGGGTATGAATGCAATGGCAGAAAATTTCTTCTGACACACAGCCTCCCCTTTCCACACAACATTCAGAATCAGCACCTGGTCACAACGTACAAGATGTTGCTTGAGCCCCTTGGAATAGAGGTGTCTGAGACGGCGCCCCGCTTATACCTCTCTTCTAAAGAGGTGCAAGATGCTAGGGTGCTTTTGAGTCGGCACGGCGTGCCAGAGGGCGCCTTGATTGTAGGAATTAACCCGGGAGCAACTTATGGCTCTGCCAAATGTTGGTTGCCTGAGCGGTTCAGAGAGGTGACCAACCGGTTGCTCAAAGATAAAGAGATCTATGTGGTCTATTTTGGCGATCAGGCAACAGCAGGTCTTGTGAAAGAGATCTGCTCTGGACTTGAGTCTAGAGTGATCAATTTAGCTGGGATGACCTCTTTGCGCGAACTTTCAAGCTTGATTAGTCATTGCGATGTGCTCGTGACCAACGATAGTGGTCCCATGCATATTGCCGATGCAATTGGCACCCCGATCGTCGCTCTTTTTGGCTCCACAAGTGAAATCGTGACAGGACCTTTCAAAGCGGCAACACTCATTCATAAACATGTGGAGTGCTCCCCTTGCTACCAACGCACCTGTCCGATCGATTTTCGCTGCATGAAAAGGATTCAGGCAGATGAGGTGTATGAGGCGATTATCAAAATTTTAGGCGCTAAGCGCTCCAAATTACACATCATCGCATGAATATCGTTAAAAAACTCTGGAGAAAATTTGGGATCAACCCCTTCGATACGCTTTTAAAGCGCGCGCAATCTCGAGGAGAGTACCGGTTTCTCATTTGTTGGAACCGCGGCTTGGGAGACATCCCCCTTGGTCTCTGTGCATTGACCCATCAGATCCGCACCTATATTCCCCATGCTGAGATCACCTTTCTCACTCGCAGCGACCTGGCCGATGGCTTTAAGATGTTGCCAGGTAGCACAGTTGTCGTAGACCCCGATTGGAAGCGGGGAGTCCCATTTGATCTGGACCGCACGCTCTTAAACACAGCCCTTGTCCGCACCGATTTTGATTGCATTTTGGAGCGTCCCGATCCGACCTACTGGGTGATGTGGCAACTGGGCACGTTCATTCCAAAATTATCCTGGAATCCCGATTGGGATGCGCTCTGCCACCGCTTTTGTTTGGACCCGCGCAAAGCGTATGTCGGTGTGCATGTGCAGACCCAAACGCACTACTCTTATGAAAAGAATTGGCCCATTGCTTACTGGAAGGAGTTTTTCAAGATCATTAAAGAGGAGTATGGAGCCACCCCCCTTCTCTTTGGGTTTGCTTCGACTCTTTCCTTTGAAGAGGAGGGGGTTGTCGACTTGCGAGGAAAGACTTCCCTTTTTGAGATGCTCTCGATTGTGAAAAACCGGTGCCGGTATCTGGTGGCGCCCGATTCAGGAGTGCTTTCGCTCACTTACTACATCGATGCGCAGTTTCCTCTCGACATCCTTTCACTCTGGGCAGATCCAAAGCAGGGGATCTTGAAGCAAAATGTGCGCTCTCCCAATACCCTTTTGCGCCACACCCCTCTGATCGCAGCAAAAAAGGACTTGGGCAACCTCTCTGTGGAAAGTGCCGTGCGCACCCTATTTTCAATAGATGCATTGAAGCGGAGAATTCTTGCGATGTTAGAGCAGTTGGAGCAACCCCACCTTGCAGCAGAGATGCAGCAGCTATCTGTGCAGGGGCTCCAAGCATTTTTCATGCAGCTGCAAAAATATAGCCCCCCTTTGCAGCCTGGCAGCCAATTCCTGAGTCACTCCGGGTATACCCCCCCTTGCCGCACTTTTGCAGAGTGTGGCAATCCCCTCGATCAAGCTGCAGGGGAGGCGTTGTTGCAACAGGGAAAAGTGGGTTGCTTAATTTTGGCAGGAGGGCAGGGAACACGGCTTGGCGTGAGTGGGCCTAAAGGAACATTTCCAGTGACTCCTGTGGAAGGGAAAAGTCTCTTTCAGCTGTTTTGTGAGCGCACAAAGCAGGCAAGCCTTGCAGCAGGAAAGCAGTTGCCGCTGTGCATCATGACCTCCCCGTTTAATCACGCCCAAACGGTTGCTTTTTTTGAGGAGCACGCTTTTTTTGGATTGGATCGTGCGCAGATCACATTTTTTGAGCAAGAGATGCTCCCCTTGTTAGATGATGCAGGGAAGTGGCTGCTCGAAGAGCCTGGCAAAATTGCTGAGGGCCCAGATGGCAATGGCCACGCCCTGCACCTTTTTTTCAAGAGCGGCATCTGGAATAAATACAAAGAGGCGGGAATCGAGTACCTCAACGTCATTTTCGTCGACAATGCTCTTGCAGACCCTTTTGACCCTGAGTGTGTGGGATTTGCAGCACGCACCCAGGTCGATGCTGTTCTCAAGGCGGTTGGGCGCCTCTTTCCTGAAGAGAAGATGGGCGCACTTGTGGAGCGCGAGGGCAAACTTAAAGTCCTCGAGTATTCTGAGATCCCTGCAGGACTCTCCGCTCTTACCCTCTCCAGCACAGGGATGTTTTGTCTGCAGATGGATTTCATCGCGCATCTGTGCCAAGAGATTAAGGCTCATTTTCCTCTGCATCGTGCGCGCAAAAGTGCTCTGGTGTGGCGCAGCGGAAAACAGGAGATGGCGCCGGTTTGGAAATGTGAGCGCTTCCTTTTTGATCTTCTCGATTATGCAAGATCGAGCGCAGCTTTAGTCTATCCCCGCGCTAAAATTTACGCCCCCCTCAAAAATGCCAGTGGCGATCATAGCCCTGAGAGCGTCAGACAGGCGCTGCTTCTGCAGAAATTAAAATAATTTTTACATCATCTCTGTCGAAATCGCCCACTTTTTAGAAAAAAAAATTCTCTAAAACTATAGAATTATATCTTTAATACACAGTTATTAATATATTTGGAATTAAATCGATTATTGTGTATACTCTAGAAGTGAAAAAGGTATATTATTTGATAAAAATTAACTACAAGGTGAATTATGGCAGCTTACAACTTCCCTGCTGGTAGCTTTACAAATAGAGTCGACTATTTAATCGGACACGTTGAAATGTGGTATCGCCAAGGCACTCTTCTTCAGAACGAGTGCGATTGTAAAACTGCCCTTGCAGTGCTCGGTATGGAAGTGCAAGCGGAACCCGGTCCTGCGCGAGAAGAGGGTAATAGACGGCTTGCGGCATTGCGCAAGCGGATAGATTCCCTGATCGTCTTTGCAAGACAAACTCCAGAAAAAGCTCCAGAGTGTGACGCTGCTTCAGTAATGAGGTTACGCAAGGAGAGATCTCATCTCATAAGAGAAGCTGCAGATATTGAGGGAGAGTGTTTTGAGATCGCGAAAGAGCTGAGTGGCCCCGCAGCAGTTGATTGCGATGCCATTACACATAGGCTGGAGGTTCTTCAGGAAAGGGTTGATCGGTTGGGTGACCCTGCTAAGCTAAGTGACCTCACTGCAAGAATTGAGGAACTGATGTTTAGCACAAACCTCCCTCGCGATTTAGATTTAGAGCGTCCAACCCCACCACCTGTAGCTGACAGAGCAGCAGCTGCTCCTATTGTAGCAGGGACTCAGGGTGGTCAGCTTCAAGGTGCAAATGCAGCCACTGATAAGGAAGTGTATTACTGGGTTCGACCAGAGCGCTTAGTAACCGTTTCTCCAGCTGCCCTGAACCGTATGTTCATAACGAACAGCGGTATATGTTTTCCGTGTAGTACTACAAGGACAGGT
>Ga0334722_10005905_pt1 | contig 12242 bp, 9 predicted proteins | sample C3_bottom_MG_FD_207210 | JGI IMG/M metagenome (GOLD analysis project Ga0334722, IMG submission 207210) | Sediment microbial communities from Yellowstone Lake, YNP, Wyoming, USA - C3_bottom | ecosystem: Environmental > Aquatic > Freshwater > Lake > Sediment | place: USA: Wyoming | collected...
TATAATGATCATGTTCGGCTCCTCCTTCGGTTGAGAGTTCCTGGTTTTTCTTCCAATCCCAGTCTACTCTCCCCATCGAGGAGCCGACGACCTTATGCCATCAGAGATATCTGCGCGCTCCGGTCGAGCCTTGGTTCTGTGCTCTTGGCGGGGTGGCCCTCAAAAGGCCCCGAGCGTGTTGGGCTCGGTCCCTTCCGCCGGACAATGTGTCGCAGCGCGCGGAACCTCTCTTCCTCCGCTGCCAAGCCATCCTCCAGCAGAACGACCGATCACGGAATTCTCAATCTGGCGGGTTGCGATGCGCCGTGCCGGCGGGGTTCCGGCACGCACCGCGAGGTATCTGAGCGGCTAGGCGATGGCCTTGAGGGAGGCCTGAATCAACGCGGCGAAGTTCTCGGCCTCCAGGGCGGCGCGGCCGATGAAGAGGCCGTCGGTGCCGCTTTCTTTAACGAGCGCCGCCGCGTTGCGGAGGTTGACGTCGCCGCCGTAGATTACCGGCACCGTTGTGCCCGCGCTCGCTCCGAAGATTTCGTCGAGCGTGGCGCGGATGTAATCCTGAATTTCCCGGACGTATTCCATTCGGATATCCGCCTGCTCCGCGCCGATAGCCCAAACGGGCTCATAGGCGACGATCAAGCGGGAGGCGGAGTCCGCGTCCACGCCCGCAAAAACCGTTCGTACCTGGTCGCGCACAATCGCCAAGCCATTGCCGCGCCGCTTGTCCTCGAGCTGCTCTCCGATGCAGACTAGGGCTTGGAAGCCGTGCCGCAGCGCCGTGTGCACTTTACGATTGATCTCCGCGTCGGTCTCGTGAAAGTAGCGGCGGCGTTCGGCGTGCCCAAGCTCGACCAGGTCCACGCCCAACTCCGCGAGCATGACGGCGGAAATTTCGCCCGTATAGGCGCCGCATTCCGCCCAGTGCATGTTCTGGGCTCCCACCCACAACCTGCCGTCGCTCGTCTGCTTGACGGCCTGGATGGCAGTGTAAGGTGGGATAAGAAAAATCTGGGCGGCGTCGGCGCCGTCGAGGGTCTCCAAGCGCTCCAGCAGCCGGCGCGTATAATCGACCGCCTCCCGGATGGTCTTGTTCATCTTCCAGTTCGTGCCCAGAAGCAGCCGGCCGGTTCTCATGCTTTTTTCTCGCCCACCCCTGACGCCTGGCGATCCTGATCCTCCAGCTCGCGCATGCGCGCCACTTTGGGGGCGGAGCGGCCCGCCTCGAATTCGGAGCGAACCCACGCCGTGACGATCACCTTTGCCAGCTCAGGGCCCACGACGCGGGCTCCCATCGTCAGAACCTGCGCGTTGTTACTTTTGCGCAACCGCTCGGCGGAGTAGACGTCGTGACAAACCCCCGCATACACACCTTCCACTTTATTGGCGATCATCGCCATCCCCAAACCGGTCCCGCAGATGAGCACGCCGCGGTCAAATTCATTGGCGGCAATCCGGCGCGCCAGGTTGTAGCCGACATCAGGGTAATCCACCTTCTTCGTCCCCAGCAGATTCAGGTCCTCCACTTCCACGCCGAGCGACCGCAGATGTTCGGTAATCGTCTTCTTCAGTTCGGTCCCGGCATCGTCACTATCAATCGCCACTCGCATACGACTTGCCTCCGCGCCCCAAATATCGTGCGGCCTGCCTGAGCGGGCGTTGCGCCGGTCCGCCGGCGGCGCATTGCCATTGTCGCCCAATCTCTGGCGCGGCGCAATTCCGGGGGCGCCGCCGCTGCCCCGAGAGGTGGGGCTCTCCGGCGGTGAAGAATTCGGCCCGCCGTTGGCGGCGACCAGAGTATAATCTCCCCGCCATCAAAACCGAGGAGTCATCCATGAGTCAACCCTCCGAGATCAATCGCCGGAAGTTTCTGAAGACCAGCGCCACGGGCGCCGCCGCATGGGGGACCGTCACCTTGCTGGCCCATCCCGAGCGGGTGTTCGGAGCGAACGACCGCGTGCGGATATGCGTGGTGGGCTTGCACGGTCAGGGCTGGGCGCACGTCGAGGAATACTCGAAAATGAAGAACGTTGAAGTCGCCGCGCTCTGCGACGTCGATGAAAACGTTTTGGGCCAGAAGCTCGAGCAGATGGAAAAGATGAAGCTCCCCAAGCCGCAGACGTTTGTTGACCTGCGCAAGGCGCTCGAGGAGAAATCGATTGACGTCATCTCGATCGCCACACCCAATCACTGGCACTCGCTGCAAGCCATCTGGGGCTGCCAGGCGGGCAAGGACGTCTATGTAGAGAAGCCGCTCTCGCACAACTGGTTCGAGGGGCGGCAACTGGTGCGCGCCGCGCAGAAGTACAACCGCGTCGTCCAGCACGGCACGAACAGCCGTTCGGGTGTGGCCATCATGGACGGCGTGAAGAAGCTGCGCGAAGGATTGGTCGGTGACGTCTACCTTGCCCGCGGACTGTGCTTCAAATGGCGGAAATCCATTGGCAGGACGCCGCCCGAGCCGGTTCCGGCCGGAGTGAACTACGACTTGTGGACGGGGCCGGCGCCGATGAAGCCGTTCACCAAGAATCGCTTTCACTATAACTGGCACTGGATTTGGGACACAGGCAACGGCGACTTCGGCAACCAGGGGATCCACGAACTCGATTTGGCGCGCTGGGGGCTGGGGGTAAAATACCCGGCCAAGGTTTCCGCCATCGGCGGACACTTCATGTTTGACGACGACCAGGAGACTCCCAACACGCTGAACGTCGCCTACCAGTTCGATATGCCGGATGGAACGCGAAAGATGATGGAGTTTGAGACCCGGCATTGGATTTCCAATCATGAAGCGATGATCGGCGAGCCGGGCTTCGGCGGCGGCGACGTTCCGGTGGCGCTCGGCAACGTCGCCGCGCAGGCTCCCACCCCGCGGAAAGGGCCGCAGAATACCGTCGGCAACATCTTCTATGGTTCCAAAGGCTATATGGCCATGAACGGCTACGACGCCTATCGGACCTGGCTCGGCGAGGATCAGGAACCCGGACCGCACGCCGCGGCCGAAGGCAACAACTGGGCGAACTTTATCGATTGCGTGCGCAGCCGGAAGAAAGAGGATTTGAATGCGCCGGTCGAGGAAGGCCACATCTCCTGCACGCTGCTGCACCTCGGAAACGCCGCGTACCGCCTGGGCCGCACGCTGAACTTCGATGCCGCCACCGAGCAGGTGATCGGCGACGACGAAGCCAACCGGCTGCTCCGGGACGGCGACCGCGGCTACCGCGAGCCCTATGTTGTGCCCGAGGAGGTTTAGCGCGCTATCCGCAGAAGGGGGCGCCACACCCCGGCGGCTCATTCCATCATTTCCGCTACGGGAGCCAATCCTTCCTGGCAGGCGGTTCTTCTGGCGGCTGGTTTCTTTCCCATACCTGTGAGGCATCGCCGAACGTCTGGACGAGGTGATAGTGCGTCCGCAGGTAGGCGCGCAGCGGGGGCAGGTGATCGCCTGACAGGTGGGCGTTGTCCACAAGGTCCAGCCGGACGGACCAGAGCACGTAGCGCACACGATGTCTTTCTAATCCCTCAATTGCTTCCCTAACCTGTGCGGGGCGCGTGTAATCAGTCGCCGTAACAAACGGCACCGGGGCGGGGTCTCTGAGGCCCAACGAATAGTAGACGTCGGGGTAGATCGCTTCGAAAAAGAAATCGCCAGGCCGCGTGTGCTGGGTCAGCCATTGGAGCTTCTCCGCCCAAACCTTGTCCACCACCGCCACACGGCCTGTGGGGAGAGCCAGGTCAGCCCGCCAAGTCTGCTGATTTCGATAAGGCCGGATAGTCACCAAGGCCAGAACGACAACCCAGATCACTCCCCGGAGAAACACTCGACGGGGGCCAGGCCGGCTGACCAGCCAGGAGAAGAGGATGAAGGCCGGCAACGAGACGGCTGCCAAGCGGAAGAAAGAGGGCGAGGAGGCGACAGCTGCGAACTGAAAGAAGCCCATGATATTGATCAGCATCAGCCGGTCCCAGGGTAACGAAGGCTCGCGCTCCGCTCTTCGCCGGTACACCATCAGAAAGACTATGTAGATGAGAGGAATCAGGGCATGAAGGAATAGATAAACGCCCAGCCTCACCAGGTCGGTCGGCTTCTCCACAGGAGGGAGTGCGATCATGTAGGTTCCGAGGTCCGTGGCGAAGGTTAATGAGGAATAGTAGCGGAGCGGAAATTCCACCACGCACGCCAGAAACCGTCCCATACCCGCCTTCCACGCGAAGTACCCGCTCATGGCTGCAACAGGGAGCATGAAACCTGACCAGAGCAGCGCCTGGCGCCTGAGTTGTGCCTGCCATTGTTTCTTGCGCCGGCTCTGCCAATAATCGAAAATCGCGAGCGCCACGATCGCCATCAGACCGCGCGAGGGCGTGAACCAGGCCGCGACGCCGCACAACGCCGCCGCGGCGGCCAGACGCGTGGAGTCCCTCTTCTCGATGACCACCGCCAGGACGCCAGCCGTCGCCAGGGCGCTGAACCAGTGGTGGCTCAGGTTGAGAGCGTTGACGAAGGCGAGCGGCAGGAACAGTGCTCCCGGCAAGAACACATCCCATCCGCGCATCAAGGGGCGGGAAATCCTGATCGAAAGGCATGCGAGACTTACGCCGAGAAGCATCAGGATGACGTTGGGTATCCAAGCCGCTGTCCCAAAAACCGCAAACAGCGCGAGGTAGAGAAGTTCTACTCCCGGAAGGAGGAAGTGGAAGAAGTCGCGATAGATCACTTCACCATCCCGCATGCGCGTGGCGTTGAGCAACTGAATCGTTTGATCTCCTCCGCGCCAGATGGGAAGGTTGGGGGGAAGGAACAGATAAAGGGCGAGATAGAGAGAGGCGAAGACCGCGACTGCAACCCAGCCGGCCGGCCCGTCGCACAAGTGCCGCGCGAGGGTGTGTGCAGCTTTCTTCACAGTTGCGCAGGGATCCCGTCCGTCCCAGGGCTATTCATAGGAGATGAATCCGCGATTCAGGATGCCCTGCGGATCGAATAGCTTCTTGAGTTCCACGACCCTGGGCCACAGCTCGCCGTAGTGGGCTTTCCACTGGTTCTGGTCAAACTTGATCCATCCGGAGAGGTAGCGTTTGCCGCCCATCATCATGGCGCCCTGGCTGGCCATATTCAGGTGCACGAGCGGTTCTTCGACGAGATGTCTGGGGAAGGCGGGCAGGATGCCAAAGCCCATCACGAAATCGGCCTTCGGCCGCATGAAGAGCGGGGCGGAAGAAACGTTTCCGCGCGCCGGCCAGAGCAGAATGTGGCCGCCGATGAGGGCCTGGGGCGGGAAATTCTCGAGCACCCGCGAGATGTACATCATCGTGGATTGCCAGGGGAGGACGCATTCCATCCAGGGATGCGTAAAGTCCCACGCGCCGCCGCGCTTCCAGAGCGCGAAGAGCGCATCAAGGCGCGCGAAGAACGCGCCGATCTCGCCGTCTTCGGTGTGGACATGCTTGTACACCCGGAGGCCCAGGAGCTTCCGCGTCGTGTCCGGGAAGTTGCTTCCGTCGGTCTCCACGGTGGCGTGCAACGGGAAGAACCACTGGGCGAAGGGCGTGCGGCCTTCCCCGGCCTTGCGGAACCCCTGCGCGCACGGAGCGCACCACGATTCCAGATAGTCAAACCGCTCTTCGGTCATAACGGTTTGCAGGTCTTCAAGCAGGAAATTCAAGTTGTCGTAAAGCAGGTAGTAACTGCGAAAGTGGGCCTGGTGGCGTCGCACCTTGAGCGTGGCCTCCGTGATGACCCCAAATTGGCCCATGCCGGCGCGGACGGCGTCAAAGAGTTCGCGGTTTTGTTCTGCCGAGCAGCGGACGATTTCGCCCGTCCCCGTCACGACTTCCAACTCCAGGCAGTTGTCCGCTTGCGTGCCGTGCCGCCACGACGCCACGCCCAGTCCCCCGGTGGAAAGGGTTCCGCCGATGGTCACGTCGAGGTTGTTGGTAAGGACGGGCGGTGAGATCCGTCGCGCGGCAAGCTGCCCGACCAAGGAGCGCCACGTCATGCCCGCTTGACAGGTGACAGCGCCGCCTTGCTCGTCGACGCGGCGCACTTCACCAAGCGAGGTCATGTCGAGGACGAGGTGCTCGGAAAGCGACTGGCCGGACTGGGAATGGCCACTCCCTCGCGTGGAAACCGTGAGGGAGTGTTTTGCGGCGAATTTCATCACCTGCGCGACATCCTGGGCAGAGGCCGGCCGGACCACCACTTCCGGCCTGCGCACAATCAGCCGCCCGAAATCCGTCGCCACGGCGTCACGAGCCGCTTCATCGGTGAGGACTTGCCCGGAAATCGCCCCCGCCAGCTCCGTGCTCCAAGTCATGGATTCTCCCTGGGTGAATTGAGATAATGCGCCATCCGTGCCCTGAGCCGCCAAACTAACACATTGTTAGGGCAGGCTCAACCGGCGGGGAGGCCATGCCTGCCCGCAAACTTCCATCCATTCAATATTTTGAGGTGAAATTGGAGCGGACATGGTGCTAAGATAACGCCCGCCTCTTCAGGGTCTTTTTCGACTGATACTGACTTGTGGGGATGAATTTGATGGGGATGCACCTATTCAAAGGCAATGGGGATGCCGGCAACGGGAATCGGCGCTCGGGCCGAAACGGTAACGGCAGTGCGTCGGCGGTTTACGAGCCGCCCCTAGACGGCGGCAAGCTGATCGTCCTGACGGCGCCGCTCACGGAGACGATTGACCATGCGGGCTACTTCATCCAGATGGGAATGGCCTCGTTGCCCATCTGGATGGAGCCCGTGCTCAACAGTAAGTATCCCAATTGGCGAGATGTCGAGCGCAAGCCCGACGGCTCGGCGCGTTACATGCCCGCCGGGGTCCGCCTGGTGGAAAAATCCCTGCTGCGTGAATTCCACGAGGAAGACATCGTGGCCTGCTACCCCGACGACCTCGACAAATTCATTGGCCCCAACACTCGCGTGGTGGCGGTCTCGACGCACAATCCCTTGGGCGTGACCTTTGCCGCGGGAGTGTACACCTCCATCTTCGGCTCTTCGCGCATGCCCATCAATTCGCACTACGCCCGGCTGATGTTCCAGAAGATCAAGTCCAATCCTTATCGAAACAACTTCAAGGTGATCGTCGGCGGCTCGGGGGGATGGCAGATCACCCAGACCAGGACGTTTGAGGAACTGGGCGTCGATTGCGTGGTGGAAGGCCGTAGCGAATCGCACGAATCGATGGCGCTTTTCCACAAAGCCATTCGCGGCGAAGCATTGCCCCTCGAAATCAACGTCAGCCATCCCACCACGCGGGAGGCGCTCCTGGTCCCGGACCAGCGGACCACCTTCGGGGTCGTGGAGATGACCACCGGATGCGGGCGCCGCTGCCAGTTCTGCGTGCCCGACCTCAACCCGCAGATCGATTTTCCCAAAGAGAAGATCATGACCGGGGTTCGAGCCAACGTCCGCGAGGGCAACAAGCAGATATCGCTCGCCACCGAAGATATGTTTATCTGGGGGCAGGTTCACACCGACACGCCGTTCTTCTTCCCCAACCGCGAGGCGCTGGTTGACCTCTACTCTTCCATCGTGAATACCCCCGGCGTCGAACAGCACGTGCTGAGCCACTCGACTATCGCGCCCTTCGTCGTGGACCCGCTGCTGATCAAGAAGCTCTCAGAAGTCCTGCTGCCCAAGAGCCCCATCCATCTGCCGCGCCTCAGCACCCACCCGCAGAAAAAAGCTCTGTCGCCGCTCATCGGGCTGGAAACCGGCTCGGTGCGCATGGCCAGGAAGATCATGCCCAGCAAGGCTGTCCCCTTTTCGATCGACGACTGGCCGAGCGTGGTGCTCGAAGGCTTGCGCATCGCCAACCAGAACAACTGGTTTCCGATGATGACCCTCATCGTCGGCAACCCGGGCGAGACCGACCAGGACGTGATGGACACGCTCGACCTCGTTTATGAAATGGAACGGCGCGGCCTGTTCGCCTTCCTGATTCCCTCCATCTTTACGCCCCTGCACGACACCCGAATGGAAAAACAGAAGGGCGTCACCGAAACGCGCAACCTGACGCCGCTACAGTGGCAACTGATGATGAAGTGCTGGAAGATGAACCTGCGGCCGGGCCAGTATAGCTGGTGGGGCCCGACGGCGTGGCGTGTCGGCTCCATCGCCATGTGGCTCTACAAACTTCGCCGGCTCAATGGCCCGAATTTCACCTGGCCGCTTTGGATGTTCTCCGGCGCCATCTCCGAGAAGAATCTCGGCCGGATGGGCAAAATCTACGTTGGCAAACCTCTCAAGACCAAGACTCGCAAGGAGTTAATCGCCTCACTCAAACCCCACTATTGGCAGTATCTGCGCGCCGACAACGGCGATCTGCCGGACGGCTATACCCCGCCGTCCCAACCTCCGCCGCGCGCCGTTCCCGACCTTCGCGTCGTGGCATAACCACGTCCCTGCTCCCGCCGGGTCGGCGCTGGCTTACTCCTCCCGTTCATCCGGGCGACGGTCCCTTGTTCCTCCATTTCTCATAATGTAAGATGGGCGCTTAGCACCCGTGCCCAGACAACTGACGGCGCGATACCTGCGTCTTCAATCGGAGGCTGGCTTTGGCCGAAACTCTTCATTACGACCTCGCAGTTATCGGCAGCGGACCGGGAGGGTACGTCGCGGCAATTCGCGCCGGGCAGTTGGGATTGAAAACCGCGATCATCGAGAAGGACGACAAGCTCGGCGGCACCTGCCTGCACGTCGGCTGCATCCCGACCAAGGCGCTCCTGCTCAATGCTGAGGTGCTGGATTATTTCAAGAACGCCAAAGAATTCGGAATCGTCTGCAAGGAGTTCTCTGTGGACTGGGCGGCGGTGCAAACGCGCAAGGACAAGATCGTCAAGAAACTCGCCAAGGGCGTGGAATTCCTGCTTAAAAAGAACCACGTCGATATGATCCAAGGTTTCGGGCGCCTGGCGGGGCCAGGGCGCGTGAGCGTAACAGACGCGAAGGGGCAGACGAGCGAAATCGCCGCGAAGAACGTTGTCCTGGCCACCGGCTCGGAAGCGAAAATGCTCCCTGGTCTCGAGGCCGACGGCAGGACCATTCTTACCAACCGCGAGGTCCTCGAATTGAAGGAGCTTCCCAAGTCGATGATCATCATCGGCGCGGGCGCGGTGGGCGTGGAATTCGCATCCATCTTTCACCGCTTCGGAACGAAAGTAACGGTGCTGGAGATGCTGCCGCACGCTGTGCCGCTCGAAGACGAGGAGATCTCCGCGGAAATGGAGAAATCTTTTCGCAAGCAAGGTATCGTGCTCCACACGCAGGCCCGGGTCGAGAAAGCGACGAAGACCGCGCAGGGCGTCTCCGTGGCGTTCACGGGCGCAGATGGAAAAGCCCAGACGCTCGAGGCGGAAACTTTGCTCGTCGCCGTGGGCCGCGCGCCCAACACTCAGGGCCTGGGCCTCGAGAAGACACGCGTCGAACTCGAGCGCGGGTTCGTCAAAGTTGATGGCACGATGCAGACCGCCGAGCCGGGGGTTTTCGCCATTGGTGATATCGTTGCGGGCAGCCCGTTGCTGGCGCACGTGGCCTTCGCGGAAGGCATCACGGCGGTCACCCACGCTGCGGGCAGGCCCGTCGAACCGATCAACTATCAGCAGGTGCCGAACTGCACTTACTGCGAGCCGGAGATCGCCAGCGTCGGCCTCTCGGAACGCCAGGCGCGCGAGGCGGGCCACAAGCTGCGCGTGGGCAGGTTCCCGTTTTCCGCCAACAGCAAGGCCGGCATCCTGGGCGTACGCGAAGGCTTCGTGAAGATCGTCAGTGACGAGAAGTACGGTGAGATTCTGGGCGTCCACATGATCGGCCCGCGCGTGACGGAAGCAATTGCCGAGGCGGTGGCGGTAATGCGGCTGGAAGGCACGGCGGAAGATCTCGAACACATAATTCATGCCCACCCTACACTCGCCGAGGCCGTCCTCGAAGCCGCGCACGCCGTCACGGGAAAGGCGATTCACATTTGAAGAGCCGTCGACCGTTGACGGTCGAAAGTCCACAGTGGAGAAGCAAGAATGTGCTCGCTGAGATTTGAACTGTCAACTGTTGACTGTCAACTTCGTTTCCCATGATTTGCCGTGTTCTCCAAATCGGTGCCTTCGATTATGCAGAAGCCCTCTATCTGCAGCGGGAGTTGGTGGCGCAGCGCAAGGCGGGGGAGATTCCTGACACGCTCCTGCTGCTCGAGCACCCGCACGTTTACACGCTGGGCCGCAATGCCCAGCGCGAGAATCTGCTCATCTCGGAAGAGCGTCTGGCGGCGATGGGCGCCCAACTCTTCGAGACCGACCGCGGCGGCGATATCACCTATCATGGCCCGGGGCAGCTCGTGGGCTACGCCATTTTCGATTTGACCGAGCACCGCCGCGACATCGCCTGGTTCATGCGCTCGCTGGAAGAGGTGTTTATCGGAGTGGCGCGCGACTTCGCCATTGAGGCCGCGCGCCTTAAGGGTTGTCCCGGCGTTTGGGTGGGCAGCGACAAGCTTGTCGCTATGGGCGTTCACGTCTCGCGCTGGGTCACTTCCCACGGCTTTGCGTTCAACGTCAACACGGACTTGCGTTATTTCGACGCCATCGTTCCCTGTGGCATTCGCGGAAAGGGGGTGACGTCGCTGGCTCAACTCCTTGGCCGTCCGGTGGAAATGGCCTCCGTCGCTCCCCGCGTGATCGAGCATTTTGGAAAGGTGTTTGGATTAGAGATGCAAATTGCAAGCCCGAGAGTTGAGAGTCGAGGATCGAGAGTTGGAACCCCCTGCTGTTGACACGGCGCTTTTGACTCGCAACTCTCGACCCGATTTCGCTTTTGCCTCTTGCTTTTCCGAGTTTTCGATGCCGGCCAAACTTACTCGCGCCCAACACCACGTCCTCTACTACTTCCTCCGCCTCAACCGGCGCGTGGACGAGCAACTGGTGAACTTCTATCGCCAGGGCAAGGTCGTGGGCGGTGTCTATTCCGGCCTCGGGCAGGAAGCGATCTCCGTGGGTACGGCGTACGCACTCGAGCCGCAGGACCTGATCGGCCCGGTGATTCGCAACGCCGGCGCCATGCTCATTCGCGGCTTTCGTGCGCGCGATTTCTTCCTGCAATACATGGGACGCCGCGACGGCCCCACGGGCGGACGCGACGCCAACACCCACTTCGGCGACGTGGCGCGCGGCGTCATCGCGCCCATCAGCATGTTAGGTGAAACGGTTGCGGTGATGGCGGGAATCGCGCTGGCGGCGAAGATCCGCAAGGAAAACAGAGTGGCCGTCGTTTACGTGGGCGACGGCGCGATGAGCACGGGCCCATGCCACGAAGGCATGAACTTCGCGGCCGTTCAAAGGCTCCCGCTGCTGATCGTCGGAGAAAACAACGGCTGGGCTTACTCGACTCCGATTGAGAAGCAAATGGCCGTCCGTAACATGGCGACGCGCGCCAAAGGTTACGGCATTCGCGCCGTCGCCGTGGACGGCAACGACGTGCTCGCCGTTTATGAGGCCACGCGTGTGGCGACTGCGCGCGTTCGCCGGGGCGGTGGGCCGGAAATGATCGAGTGCCTGACCATGCGCATGAAGGGCCACGCCGAACACGACGACGCGCGGTACGTTCCCAAAGAGGAATTCGAGAAATGGCGCAAGCGCGACCCGATCCTGGTTTTCGAAAAGTATCTGGCCACGAAGCGGCTGATGACCGCCGCGGAGAAAGCCACCATCGACGCGCGCATCGAAAACGAAATCCGCGAGGACGCGGCCATCGCCGAAGCCAGCCCCTTCCCCGCGCCGGAAGAAGCCGCGCGACCGGTGTGGGCGCTGTAGGGGCGACCCTCGTGGTGGCCCAGGCATTCGCCAAAAGGGCGAGCACAAGATTCGCCCCTACAATGGACCGTCAGCCTTGAGGGGATCGGAGGGCAGCCTTGAAACGGAAAAGCCCGGCGAACAACCGCCCCGTCCCTGACGCCGCGACGCTGGAACGAATGTACTATTTCCTCAAGCTCACACGTGCGGCGGAGTACCGCATCGAGCGGGTGCTCTACCGCCAGGGGAAGATTGTGGGCGGCGTGTACGTGGGGCGCGGGCAGGAGGCAATCACGGTCGGGTCGGCGATTCAGCTCATTGATGGCGATGTGGTCACCCCTACGCATCGCGACTTCGCCGCGCACGTGATCCGCGGCCTTCCCCTCAAGGAGATTTTCAGCAACTGGATGGGGCGGGCCGGCGGGCCCACGCGCGGGCGCGACGGCGGGCCGCACCTCGGCGAC
>Ga0334722_10005906_pt1 | contig 12242 bp, 12 predicted proteins | sample C3_bottom_MG_FD_207210 | JGI IMG/M metagenome (GOLD analysis project Ga0334722, IMG submission 207210) | Sediment microbial communities from Yellowstone Lake, YNP, Wyoming, USA - C3_bottom | ecosystem: Environmental > Aquatic > Freshwater > Lake > Sediment | place: USA: Wyoming | collected...
CCTGCAGCATGGCGAGCAACTGTTCGCTCACGTCCACGCCGAACACGACGACCTTGCCGGTTTTGCCAGCGTTTTTGACTGCGAGCGCGGCGCCGACGGTACCGCCTTCGTTCGCGGCGAAGATAATGTTGACGTCGGGATTGGCGGTGAGAATGTCGCCGGCTTTCTTCACGGCCATTTCCGCCAGCCACGCGTCTTGTTCCGCAACAATCTGCACGCCCGGCAGTTTGCCTGCTTCCGACTTAAAACCGTCGGTGCGACCGTTGCTTTGCTCCGGTGCTTGGCTCTTGAAAGCGAGAATAGCAATCTTGGCCTTGCCGCCGAGGTTCTTTTCAATGTATTCGCGCGCAGCCTTACCGGTCTGCTGGCCGAGATCGGCAGCGCTGCACGCGATGTCGGACACGACGAAGTCGGAATCGAGCGAGGTGTTGTACGTCACGATCTTGATGCCCTTCTTGCTGGCCTGCCGCAACGTCGTCACGGAAGCTTTCTTGCTCAGCGGCGAAATCAATATGGCGTCCACCCTGCGTGCCATGTAGGTGTTCACCAGTTCAATTTCTTTGTCAGGACGACCGTTGCTGTTGGCTTCGAAAAGTTCAGCACCGGCCTTTTGCGCCGCGTCGCGCATCCCAAATTCGATGAGACGGAAGAATTGATCTTCCTGAAAGACGATGCCGGCCAGTTTAATTTTTTTGTCTTCGGCGCGAACGATGGTTGTCATGCTCGCGGCGATGAGCCCAACGAGAATCCAATTCTTCATTTTTCTCCTGTTTATTTAATGCCGGTAAGCGGCGCCGCCGTATTTCAGGCCGGCTTCCCGCAACGCGATGATGTTCTCAATAGGAATGCCGTCGTGCAACGAGTGGTCGGAGGCGAGCACGTAACCGCCACCGGGCGCGGCGATCTCGATGGCCTCTTTCGCTTCGGCTTCGACGTCGGCCGGTTTGCCGTAGGGCAGCGTCCGGGTGGAGTCAATGTTGCCGATGAGGCAGAAACGTTTGCCGTATTTTTCTTTCACGGCGCGCAAGTCCATCTTCGCGGTGCGTTGGAGCGGATGCACGGAGGCGATCTTGGTCTGGGCAAGGTCATCGAGATATTGCGCGATGCAGCCGCAGGAATGCAGCAGGACCGGTACGCCAAGGTTATGGATGTACTCGACCAGTTCAGCGAAATACGGCAGGACGTGTTCCCGAAACAGATCGTTGTTGAGGAACCCGGCATGGTTGTCGCCGAAGTCGTCGGAAATCCACATCCCATCACAGCCGGCAGCCACGCTCAAACGAGCGGCTTCCTTGCCGAAATCCACCGCGAACTGACAACAGCTAGTGACTATGCCCGGGTCATCGTAGAGCGCATAGCAAATGTTTTCGTAGCCCATCAACAACCACGCGCACGTGAACGGGCCGCAGACGCCGCCGCAAATGGCGAGATTGTCATTGGGCATCTGGCAGGCCGCGCGAATTTCCGCGTCGCGTCCCGGTAACGTTGGATCAGGAGGCCGGTATGTGGCAAGATCGGCGCGAGATTTGATCGGGTATGCGATCGGTGAATCAATCGGCCACGACGCGGCATCCTTCTGGTAGGTCGTGCCCCACTCGTCCACGTAAACATTGTCACTGAGCTTTGCCGGCTGGTACCCACTGAACCCGCCGAACGGAATCCAGACGCCATCGTGATCGAGCGCGAGCGCGCAGGCCACAGCATCCTTCGCATTATATGCAACGGGCCGGCGACCGATCAACGCTTCGTACATTGGTTGCTGGAAAAGAAAGTCGAACATCGGCACGCGGTCCGGTTGCTGGACTTTCAACGCGGTGAGGAAACGTTCTTTGCGGGTCATGAGTTGCCTTTCATTAGCCGCGAATGACAACCGTCGCTCAAGCGATGTGCGCGGCGAGCCGTTTTTCGAGGTCTTTCTTGCCGACCATGCCGACCACTTGCTCTTTCACTTGACCATCCTTGAAGATGAGCAGCGTCGGGATGGCGCGGATGCCATACTTCGAAGCTAAATCCTGATTGGAATCCACGTCTACCTTCGCGACTTTAATCTTACCGGCTTTTTCGTTGGCGATTTCGTCGAGCACGGGCGCGATCATCTTGCACGGACCGCACCACACCGCCCAGAAATCCACCAGTACCGGTACGGTTGATTTGAGGACTTCCTGATCAAAGTTTGCCTGCGAAATAGTAACGACATTTTGACTGGCCATGACAACCTTACTTAATACTTCACAAACGGGTCGAGGTGGGTAAAAGCAATGGAGCACAGATAGCCACCCAGCCCCAACATCAACACCAGCGCCGCAATTGCCAAACCGATATCCAATCCGCTCGTCGCCGTCGCCATCGCGGGCATCGGCCTTACCGGTGCCACAGGCGCGGGCGCAGTTGCCGCTGTCGGCGCAACCGGCGGGGCGGCACCTTCCTCGCGTTTAAGACGCACGGTCGGTCGCGGCATTTCGGGAACCGCCGGTTTTGCAGCCGGGATAGCCACGCGCGACGTGTCCTTCTTCGCCACTGGCACCGCGGCGGGCATTCCCATCACCGCCGTTTCCTTTTTAGCCTCTTCCTCCGGCGCAGCCGTTGGGGGCGGCGTGGGGCGCAGCTTCACGGTGGGTGATGGACCGACCGGGGATGCGGTACGTCCCGCCAGATTGGGCGGTAAATTGATACGGACTGTGTCCTTTTTGGACTCTTCCGCGGAGCCTGTTTGACCTTGTGTCTCGTCTGTCATGAGCGTGTCCTCCGAAATGCGGCGCTAAGATACGCGCTTAGCGCCAACGCTGTCAACCGGTTTCTCCCATCACGGCGCGGCCCCCGTCTTTTTCAGCCGGCTGCGCTCGGCGAGGTTGCGCAGGACGCGCATCTTGTTGTCCTTTGGATCAATCGCCAGCTGCATATCCGCCTCGGCACTCGCCTTCTCCCATTCCTGCTTCTGCACGTACGCGTCCGCCAGAACCGCATGCCAGACGCGGCCGGCTGGGTTCAGTTTCAACCCACACTGCGCGTATTTGATCGCGAGATCCGCCTTTCCGCTTAGCACACTTTCATCAGCTAGGATTTCCAATGCCGGTACGCTGTCTGGATTGATCGTAAAAAGTTTTGTCGCCAAATCACTCCGACTCTTAGCGAACGCCTCCTGCTGCGGCTCACGTCGCAGAACGAATTCATACCCGGCCGCCCGGTTCACAGACAATTTCCGCTCTCCGCCCAAATCCAGAAACTTTTGATACAACTTCTCCCGCAACGAACCCGGTATCGCCGCTTTCACATCCCAATTGGTATACGCATCGGCGTACACCAACGCGTTCGTCTTGTCGCCCGCCAGCGCGTAGGCCTTGCACAAATCCAGCACCAGCTCCGGCTCACCCGGATACCGTTTCGCCAGCGCCAGCAACTTCTCCGTCGCTGCCGGCGTGTTTGTCTCCAACAACAACTCCGTCTCCGTGATCGCCCGGTTCCGTTCCCCGCGTTCCTGGAATGACGGCACAAACACCCACAACAACCCGGCAATCAGCGCCACACAAACCAGCGATACCGTCACGCGCACCACTTGCATCACACTCGACGCCAGGCCGCGCGTGCTGCCGTCCACTGTGGGCTCAATTAACCCCGCCGCCAACGCCGGTCGCATCCACAAAAACCAATGCAATTTTTTTTCCGCAACAAACATCACCACGCCGGTTCCTGCCACCACACACGTAGTTTTCTCCCAACCCGTTCCCCACGCAATCATTGGCACCGCCATCAACACCGTCACCAGCGGCGCCGACCGCAACACCAGCGCCACCACCAACACGCACCCGGCGATGAACCACGCTCCGGTCGCACCCGCCACCATCAACCCAATCCCGGCCATCAACGCTTGCGCCAACGCCTTGGCAATCTGGCCTGACAGCCAAAAACCAATTTTGGAAAAGAGATTTGCCGCTCTGCCGGTGACAGCGCCCCACAATTTCCAGATGCCGGTAGAACCCTCTGCCGGGCGCAGTACGACTGTCGCACCCAGCGCGATGATGAAGAGCGCAAATTGGAAAAACATCCGCACGCGCAGCTCTGCCACCGCCGTCGCGACTCTGACGATATGCATCTCCAGCCGGTGCGCGCCATCCATAATCCGCCTACCGGCTTCGCCTGCGCCGCCTTTATCCGCCAATTCCGCAGCCTTGCCGGCCATCGCGCTAAGTTGTGCTCCGTACGGACCGGCCTGTGTTTGCCACACCGCCATCCACCACAACATCACCACACCCAACGCCGCCACAGCAATACCGGTTGCCGCAGCGGCTGCATACCGTTGCGGAATTTTCGCTCTCACCAACAAGCCGGTCAGTCTTCCCAGCGAAGCGGCCACCACAATCCCCACAGTCACGCCCGCAACAACTGTCGCCGGCGACAACAATGCGGCTGCTGCCAGCGTCGCCGCGATCCCTACCGGAATCCAAATTATCAGACCCGGTGGAATGGTAATTGTTTCAAGACGATGAGAAGTCGCCGGTTTGCGTTCGGTTGCCGGTGACGGAGCCGTCTCCTTCGGCTTCTCTTCCGTGGGTGATGGCTGGGATGGAGTGGGGTCTACCGGCTTTGTGGGGCGTAGTGTTGCGGCTTCCTCGCGCAGACGAATCTTGGGACGCTCAGGCGGGGTGAAGTCGCTGGGTTCTGGCGTGGACATTGCGAATGCTCAATTCAGACCGCGCCTAGCCAAGAATGCGGCGGGCTTCATCGAGGAAAATTCCGCGCAGGTTCATGCGCAACGCTTCGGGGTTGGTCGCGTACAGCAATGCTTTCTCCTCGGTGATCATCTTGGATTTGACGAGTTTGTAGAGTGCCTGGTTGAACGTCTGCATACCGTCTTCGCCACCGGTTTCGACAGCGGCCCCGAGTTTGTCGAGTTTGTTTTCTTCAAGCATTTTGCGGACGGTCGGCGTGTTGATCATGATCTCGACGGCCGGCACAACTCCGCCAGCGATCGCGGGGACGAGGCGTTGGCAGATGACCGCTTGGAGGTTCGCGGCCATTTGACGGCGAATTTGATCGCGTTCGTGCGCCGGGAAAAAATCGAGGATGCGGCCGATGGAGGAATAGGCTGTCGTAGTGTGCAGCGTGCTGAACACGACATGCCCGGTATCCGCGGCGGCGAGCGCCGCCATGAAAGATTGGCTGTCGCGCATTTCGCCGATCATGATGATGTCGGGGTCCTGCCGCATCACGTGCACGAGGGCGCGCTCAAAGCTCAGCGTGTCCAACCCGATTTCACGCTGTTCAATCACAGATTGTTTGTCTGTGAATGTGTACTCAATCGGGTCTTCCAGCGTGATGACGTGGCACTTTTGGTTCAGATTGATGTACTCCAGCATGGTGGCCAGTGTGCTCGACTTCCCGCATCCGGTGGTGCCGGTGACAAGAACGATGCCGCGCTCGGAAATCGCAACCTTGGCCAACTGCTCCGGCAAATGCAGTTCGTTGAACGATGGAATATTCGCTTTGACGTGGCGCATCGCAATGCATGGCTGGCCGCGCTGGTAGAAGACGTTGACGCGGTAGCGCCCGGCGGTTTCCTGGAGGTACGAAAAGTCCACTTCGTGTTCGCGCTCCAACCGCGCTACGAGATGGCGGGGAAGCATGAAGTTGACGATTTCGTTGACCTGTTCCAGCGTCGGCGGGTCTACTTGCACCGGGAACAGTTCACTGGAGATGCGAATAGTGGCGCTGTGGCCGGGTTTGATGTGAATGTCCGAAGCCCCCATGTTGGCTGCAAACTTCAGGAGGCTGAAAAGGTATTCCATGAATCAGCGGGAGATGGAGATGCAGGAAGGATGTATCCCCGGCTGGACAATATCGAGTTGCGCCTGATTCCGCTTTGGCAAATCGAGAAATAACAGTACGGCCTCGAACCCCTTGCTTTGCTCGCGGCGCGTGCACTGCACGACAACCGCACGACAATTGATGGTTTGCTCTTTCTTGGTGCCGGCTTGAGGCAGGCGCATCTCCACGCCCACTTCGGTCCATTCAGGGAGATAGGTATCCGTGACAAACGTCATGCCGTTGTGATTGACATGAAAACGTTTGTCCAAAACAGCGGCTCGTTTTGCGTGCTTGGACTTCAGCTCCGCATCGAAGACACCAGATATATCTTTTTTTGCTGCGCTCATATTCTCTCCTCCAGACTTGTGCCAAGCTAACACCGCTGAATCGCGCTGTCAACCGGTGCTCTACCACTGAATTACACACGAAGCCCACGTCAGCCCGCTGCCAAAGACAACCAAGAGGATCAAATCACCTCGCTGAAAACGTCCTTCGCGCGCGGCTTCATCAAGGGCAATGGCGACCGACGCCGCGGAGACATTGCCGTACCGGTGCAAGTTGATATAGACCTTTTCCATCGGCGCATCGAGCCGGTCGGCGAGTGCTTCGATGATGCGAATATTGGCCTGATGCGGAATAACACATTTGATATCGGCAATCGTAATATTGCATTTCCGCAACGCCTCTTCCGCGGCAGTCTGCATGGCGATGACGGCGTTCTTGAACACTTCCTTACCGGCCATCTTCAAGTAATGCATACCGGCACTTACCGATTCCTTGGAAGCCGGATACTTCGCGCCGCCGCCCGGCATCAATAAGATATCCGCTTGCGAACCATCCGCGCCCATGCACGTCGTGAGAATGCCGTGATCCTCTCCCCGGCTACGCAGAATGGCCGCACCGGCACCGTCGCCGAACAGCACGCACGTGGAACGGTCTTGCCAGTCCACAATCGTGGAAAGTTTTTCCGCGCCGATAACCAGCACGGTGTCATACGTGCCGGAGGTGATAAATTGTTGGCCGATTTCAATGCCGTAAAGGAAGCCGGAGCACGCCGCCTCCATGTCAAACGCCGCGGCACGCTTGGCGCCGAGCTTGTGTTGGATGAGACAGGCGGTTGCCGGGAACGGCATGTCGGGCGTGAGCGTGGCGCAGATGATCAAATCAATTTCATCCTCGCGCACGCCGGCTTGCTGCATCGCGCGCCGGGCGGCTTCAGCGCCCATGTCGGAGGTGCACATCCAGTCCGGCGCGATGCGCCGCTCTTTAATGCCGGAGCGAGAGACAATCCACTCGTCCGTGGTGTCCACCATTTTCTCCAAATCAGCATTGGTCAGTACGCGATCTGGAACGTACGAGCCGGTGCCGACGATGTGTACCGGTCTAACCGGCCGTCGCGGCCGTGGATTGTGCAGATGTGGTTTTGATTTGTTCATGGACTTTTCCGATCTCACGAACGATTTGCTCGTTGAAATGTTCTTCGACAAAGCCGGCGGCAATGCGGATGGCATTCTTCATCGCCTTCGGAGAGCTGGCTCCATGCGCTTTGATACAAATTCCGTTGACGCCAAGTAGCACGGCTCCGCCGTATTCGTCCGGGTCCGCCTTGCGTTTCATGGCCTTGAATGCCCCACCGGCCATCATTGCGCCCAGCATGCGTACCGGATTGCGTTTGAATTCTTTCTTCAACAGCGATCCCATGTAGCGCACGGTGCTTTCGCAGGTCTTGAGGATCGCATTGCCAACAAAAGCGTCAGTAATGATGACGTCTGCTTTGTTTTCAAACAAATCGTGTCCGTCAATATTGCCGATGAAATTCAGGTGCGTTTGCTTTAGCTGCCGGTGAGCCTCCAGCGTCAACTCGTTGCCCTTCATCTCTTCGGTGCCGATGGAGAAAACTGCCACGCGCGGACTCGAATAGCGCAGAATTCGTTGCGAGTAGAGGCTGCCCATTACGGCGTACTGAACAAGGTTTTCCGGATGCGGCTCCAGATTGGCGCCGCCATCCATCAATACAAATACATTGTCGGGAGCCGGTATGAGAATCGCCAGGCCGGGTCGGTCCACGCCCTCCAGCGTCCGCAACTTCAGTAACGATGCCGTCAGGAGCGCCCCGGTATTACCGGCTGAAACAACCGCGTCAGCTTCGCCACGCTTGACCAAGTCAACGGCACGGCACATGGAGCTGTCCTTCTTGCGTCGGACAGACTGCACCGGAGGATCGTTCATCTCGATGACTTCAGCGGCATGAACGATTTCAAGCCGGGAATCTGTTGCGTTTAGTTTACGCAGCTCAGATTCGACACGGGCCTTGTCGCCGACAAGGAATAGGCGGACGATCTTGCCATTTTCGCGCAACGCATCAACGGCTCCCGCCACGATGTTGGCAGGAGCGAAGTCGCCGCCCATTGCATCCACGGCAATTTTCATCGCGAATAATTACGCGGCAGTAACGGATACAACCTGCCGGCCTTTGTAATGTCCGCAGGATGGACAGACGCGGTGCCGGCGAATCTGTGCCCCGCATTGCGCGCAGGTGGACAGTTGCGGCGCCTTGGGCCGGTGTGACGCCTTGCGTGTGCGCAAGCGCATCTTCGACATTCGTCTTTTTGGAACTCCCATAAATTGTCTCCTTTACTTAAGTTTAATCTGATCCAGTGCATGCCAACTCAAATTCCCTTCTGAGGGCTTACACTGACAGGTCGTTTTGTTTAGGTCCACACCACAACGAGGGCACAAGCCACGACAATTTTCTCGGCAGAGCGCCCGTTGCGGAAGTTGCAGCAGAATATCCTCGCGGATATTGTCCGTCAAGTCCACGAAGTCATTGCCGGCCAGTTCCTGATGCACGACAAACTGGTCCACAACCAGTGATCGCTCGAACATTTTCAAGCATCGCCCGCACCTCAAGCTGACCGGCATGCGCAATTTACCGGTCACAAGTAGCGCGTGTCCCTGTATTTGGGCAAACAAATCGTATTGAATTTCTTTCTCGAAGAGCGTGTCCGGATCAGCCAGATCTATAATGGACGCCGGCTCGCCCCCGGATAACGGCTCGCCCTCTGGCGGAATCCTCTTGATATTAATCTTCATGGCAATTGGCCCACACTCTTACCGGCTAGCGCTGTAGCAGCAGCTTCCGTTTCAGCGCCCGCTGCACTGCCGGGGGCACAAATTGGCTGACGTCACCGCCTAAAGCTGCAATTTCTCGCACAAGCCGGGAACTGATAAAGGTATATTCGTCTTTTGGCATAAGGAAGATTGTTTCAATCCTGCTGTCCAGCTTCCGATTCATCAGCGCCAACTGGAATTCAAATTCAAAATCAGAAACCGCGCGCAATCCTCTCACCACAACTCCCACCTGTTTGTTTCGAGCATAATTGATGAGCAGTCCGCGAAAATCATCCACCTCGACCCGTGGCATATTCCGAACCGCAGCTCGCACCAATGAAACTCTCTCGCTGACGCTAAATGTCGGTGCCTTCTCTGTATCATGGGCAACCGCGACGATAACCCGTTCAAACATGGAGGCAGCCCGGCGCACGACATCGAGATGCCCATTAGTGATTGGGTCAAAACTACCGGGATATATGGCGGTTCTTTTCATCGCTTCTTATCCTGCAACAACTGTAAAAAGCTAAACACACTTACCCCTCAAAATCAACACTCCCATTGCAAAGTACTCTCATCTTGCTATAGTCTCGCCTCAACTTACGACCACTCTTGCATGGAAGACACTATTGCAGCCATCGCAACCCCATTTGGCACCGGCGGGCTCGCTGTTTTGCGCGTCTCTGGCCCTCATGCATTGCAAGTTGCCGGGCGGATTTTTGTCTCGGCTAATGGATTTTCTGTTTTAGACTATCCTTCGCATACAATTCATTTCGGACGGATTGTTCAAGATGGTCATGCTGTTGATCAGGTTCTTCTTTCTGTCATGCGAGCACCGCGCAGCTATACATGCGAAGACACTGTAGAAATCAGTTGCCATGGCGGGACAGTTGTTGCCCGCACTATACTTTCGCTTTGCGTCAACGCCGGCGCCAGATTGGCGCAGCCGGGGGAGTTTACAAAACGAGCCTTCTTAAACGGCAGAATTGATCTCACTCAAGCAGAGGCGGTTATGGATTTAGTTTCTGCAAAGACGGAGCGCGCATGTGCCTCTGCCACCAATGCAATAGAAGGAGTTCTTTATCGCCAGATTCGCGAGATACACCAATCGCTGATTACCATTCTTGCATCTGTGGAGGCGCACATCAACTTTCCAGAAGAGGATATTCCGGTAGAAACTCTGCGAACCTTGCATAGCTCATTACGGGAAATTAGGATGCGAGCCTCAATTATTTTGCGGACGGCTAATGAGGGCACAATTTTGCGGCATGGTGTTTCTATGGCCATTATCGGTCGCCCAAACGTGGGCAAGTCCAGTCTGTTAAATCAGCTTCTCGGACGCGACCGCGCAATCGTTTCACATATACCTGGCACAACAAGGGATACCATTGAGGAAACCGCAAACATTGACGGGATGCCAATCACATTTACAGATACAGCCGGAATCAGATCAACATCGCTAAAAGTAGAGGAACTTGGCATAAGGCGTAGTCATAAATCAATTGAAGTAAGCGATATGGTGATATATATTCTAGATGCATCAAAGGTTATTTCAGCGACAGACAAAAGGCTTCTTAATCTTTGTAAATCGAAACCATCTATAGTAGTAGCCAATAAAGCAGACCTTCCGCGTCGCCTGGCCAAAGCTCGGAATTTCTCATTTCCGGATCCAATATTTATTTCCGCCCTAACCGGAGATGGAATAGACATTCTTAAGAGGGCAATTAAGGACAAACTTCTGTCCGGTATTACTACGAGCACCAATGATGGATGTACGGTGAACGAGCGTCAAGCAAGCGTGCTTAAAGTGTCTATTGGAATTCTTGATGAGCTTTTGTCGCGAAATACTTCTGTAACACCCATCGAGGTTCTCGCCCATGGAATCCGAAGATCGGTTGATGCAATCGGTGAGATTATAGGAATAACAACCACCGAAGATTTGCTTCAGCGCATTTTTAGCACATTCTGCATTGGAAAGTAATGGATATTTCCTCCAACTATTATGACGTTATTGTGGTCGGCGGCGGACACGCAGGAGTTGAGGCGGCACTTGCGGCTTCTAAATTAGGATGCAGAACGCTTCTTTTAAGTGCAAATCTCGACACAATTGCACAGATGTCATGTAACCCAGCCATCGGCGGTCTAGCAAAAGGGCACATTGTGCGAGAAATCGACGCCCTAGGCGGAGAAATGGGCATCAACGCAGACAGCACCGGAATACAATTCCGGATGTTAAATACCAAGAAAGGGCCATCAGTTTGGGCACCACGAGCCCAGTGTGATAAAAAAGCGTATCAGTACAGAATGAAGTGGATTATAGAGAGGCAGCAACTTCTAGATGTAAAACAAGCGATGGTTGAGAGTGTGTTGACAAAGAATGGGCTTGTAACTGGCGTTACCACGATAACTGGGATCACATATAACTGTAAATCGCTAATAGTTACAACCGGAACATTCTTACGTGGATTAATCCACATAGGGAAATCACAGATTGAGGCCGGGAGATCTGGAGAACAAGCCGCTTATGCACTATCTGGATCATTAACACAGCTAGGGTTTGAAATCGGCAGAATGAAAACCGGCACGCCTCCACGGTTAAACGGTCGCTCAATCGACTTTTCTAGACTTGTGGCACAGCCGGGTGATTTTTATCCGTCGTTTTTCTCATTTAGAACACCGAAGGCGTTCCACGTGGAACAAATTCCATGCTTTATCACACGAACAACAGATACAACAAAATCAATCATCCAAGACAATTTATCTAAATCCCCACTATATTCCGGCAAGATTGAAGGCGTTGGCCCCCGGTATTGCCCTTCAATTGAAGACAAAATAGTAAAATTCTCAGAAAAAGAATCCCATCAGATATTTTTGGAGCCAGAAGGGCGGGCAACTGAAGAGTATTACGTAAACGGTGCCTCTTCCAGCATGCCAGAGGACGTCCAACTTCAAATAATCAGGAGTATTGTTGGGTTGGAACGAGCAGAGATTATGCGACCCGGTTATGCGGTAGAGTATGACTACGTTCTTCCGCATCAGCTTCACCAGACGCTAGAAACAAAACGCATTGAGAATTTGTACTTAGCCGGTCAGATCAACGGCACATCCGGCTACGAAGAAGCCGCCGCGCAGGGAATTGTTGCCGGAATTAGCTCTTCTTTGAAGATTCTAGGAAAACATCCACTATATCTATCAAGAGACAGCTCGTACATTGGCGTGTTGATTGATGATCTCATTACTCGTAGCACGGACGAACCGTATCGCATGTTCACATCAAGGGCTGAGTACCGCCTACAGTTGCGACAAGACAACGCACGAGCTGTCTCTTG
>Ga0334722_10005907_pt1 | contig 12242 bp, 14 predicted proteins | sample C3_bottom_MG_FD_207210 | JGI IMG/M metagenome (GOLD analysis project Ga0334722, IMG submission 207210) | Sediment microbial communities from Yellowstone Lake, YNP, Wyoming, USA - C3_bottom | ecosystem: Environmental > Aquatic > Freshwater > Lake > Sediment | place: USA: Wyoming | collected...
GCGCGCGGTGACCAACCAACAGGGTCAGGTCATTCGCCGCCACGACTTCCGGCCCTTCGGCGAAGAGCTTCAAGCGACCGTTCCTCCGCCCGACAAGCCGCTCTTCACCGGGAAAGAGCGCGACGCAGAAACGGGGCTCGACTATTTTGGCGCGCGGTACCAGCGGGCCGGCGTCGGGCGCTTCACGAGCGTCGACCCGCTGATGACGCTCGACGAGAACCTCGCCGACCCGCAGCGGTGGAACAGGTACGCATACGCGCGAGATAACCCACTGCGGTGGGTGGACCCGGACGGACGCAGCATCTGGTCGAAGCTCGTCAAGGTCGTCGTGAAGACGTTTAAGGCCGGCAACGCGGCGGCGGCTGTCGCAGACGACATCCAGAACATCGAAACCGTCTTTGACGGTGACGCGAATACGGGAGATCGGCTATGGGCGGCTGCGGAATTGGCGACCGAGTTGTTCCCGGTCAGCATCGGCGACGCGAAGACCGTGGTCAAATGGGCCACTCGGGCGGACGATGTTACGGACAGCATCACAGTCATCGGTCGGACCAAGGATCTAGCGAAGCTGGCGCCGGGCGAGAAGTCTCTGCTCCACCGGCTGCCAAACCTTGGCGACTTCAAAGCAAACTGGAAGCAGAACGCCGGAGTGCTCCGCGAGGAGATGCGGCGGGGCATGCCGATCCGTGACGCATCGCCACGCGATACGACGGGGCCGTTTCTGAACGCTGAACGGAACCTGCTGAGAGACCGAGGCTGGACCTTTGACTCGCGGACCAACTACTGGATGCCGCCGAAGTCGTGACAAAGGACGTGAGCATGGTGCTTGAGCCGGATCGTTCGCCGCTTAATTTCGAACGTAGCGCTCGGGAGGCTTTTGCGTTCCTCGGAGATCTTGGCTACTCCGAGATTGCCGCGTCGCCAACGCTCGTCCGCTACGGGAAGGGCGACATCGAAGTTGACGTCTACCACGGCCGCCAGTCCTATGAGATCGGCGCCGGCATCGCTGTGGGTGGGACGCGATACTCGATGTCAGCGCTCATCCGTGCAGCAGACCCTGCGCTTGCCGCCCGGAGTCGGAATTACGTGGCGACGACTCCGGAGGGCGTGACTGCGGGGCTTAAGGCACTGGCGGACTTGCTGAAACGCTACGGGGCTAGGGCTCTGAGCGGCGATGTGATGTTCTTTGCCGCGCTTGACAGGTCAGGGGCACTCTGGTCGCAAGAGTACGCGCTTGACGTCCTGGCTGAACAACTACGTCCGCGGGCCGCTGCCGCGTTTCGTGCCAGAGACTACTCGACCGCAGCCGGACTTTACGCTCAAGTACGCTCTCGACTCAGTCCGGCAGAGATCAAGAAACTGGCGATCGCCGAGGCACGTAGCAGACGGTCGACTTGATCCGAGATAGCGCGCGGCTCACCGCCGCGAAGGCGCGGTTTGGCGGTGCGGCTGACGAGGACGTCAAGACCGAGGCGCGGCGCTTGCTCGACCGGCACGGACTGAAGGGCGTGCGCATGGACAGCGCCGTCCTGCAGGAAGCGCAGGGCACCGTGCTCTGGGTGACGCACGGCGCGACGGAGGCCGGCGAGTCCATCGCCGTTCATCTCGAGCCGCTGACAGGTAAACTGATCGCGTTCCACGTGGGAGGTGAGCGATGACGCGGCGAACTCTCGTACCGCTGGTGGGCGCGGCTGTGCGCGCGGGTCTCACCCATGTGGACCGCGCTTCGCGGTGTGGTCGGCTTGCAGGCGCGCATCTCGTATACGTCGGCGTCGCGGTCCTGCTGACGGCGCTGCTGCTGCCGACGCCGGCGCTTGCGCAGACGACGCAGGTTGTCGAGTACTACCATACGGACGTCCTGGGTTCCGTGCGCGCGGTGACCAACCAACAGGGGCAGGTGATCCGCCGTCACGACTTCCTGCCATTTGGTGAGGAGCTCCAGGCGACCAATCCCCCGCCCGACAAGCCGCTCTTCACCGGGAAGGAGCGCGACGCCGAAACCGACTTCGATTACTTCGGCGCGCGATACCAGCGCGCGGGCGTCGGGCGCTTCACGAGCGTCGACCCGCTGATGACGATCGACAAGAACCTCGTGGACCCGCAACGGTGGAACCGATACGCATACGTCAGGAATAACCCCATGCGATGGGTGGATCCGGACGGGCGGATGGTGGCCGACCCATGGGATCCCGAGGGCCACACTGACCTCACTCGGACCGCAACTCTGGGCACTAAGATGACCAAAGAAGACCAAGCCGCACTGACCAAGGCTAACTTGGAGGTCGATGCGCCCAGCAACCAGCTGAACGACCCGGCGCACTACATGCCAGGCACGGGTACCAAAGCCGAAGCCGTCATCAGTGGGCAGTTGGCCAAGGCAGTCAAAGCAGAGATCGCAGGAGACCACGCCGCGTCAATGCAGGCACTCGGCACGGGACTGCATACCGTCCAGGACAGGTTCGCCCACGCCGAGCAAGACGCCGGGTGGTCTGCGCACCTGCCGATTGTCGGATCGAAGCCCGATTCTCCACAGGCTCACGCACGTGAGTACAGTCAGGCTGCACTTGCTTCGCGGGACTATGTTAAGCAGTACCTCGCGATGGTTGATCGCCTTCGGAAGTAATCCGTGCCCCGATCGAAGAGGGACCCAGACATGTCCGACCATCACTCGTTCACCCAGGCCGTCGCCGAGTTCAGTGTTGTCTTGCTGGGCTCCTTGGTGGGCTGGCTGGCCGCAGCCCTGGTTCACGCGGTCGCGGTGTCTTCGACGCTCGATTTCAACGCAGTCGGCGGCAGCAAGACCAACATCATGTTCGCGTGCGTGACCGGTTTGCCGCTAGGCAGTGTCATTGGCGTCGTTTTGGCAGCCCGGATCATCCGCAGGAACCGAACACCGAACCGGCTTGGCTTGGTTGTGGCTGTGGCCCTGACCTTTTGCGGTCTGGTGGTCGCAACGGCGGCACTGGATCAGGTGGGTGGGTGGACTCTTCCTCTGTTCCCCGTCATCGTGAGCGCGTGCAGCCAGGCTGGATACTGGCTGGGAATGGGTGCTCAAGGACGCCGCATCGCGGGAAAGCGACCCTAACACCAGCATCGACGAGATGCTTCAGGCGCCAGAGGTCTCGCAGCTTGCTGCCGCCCTCGTACAGTTGACGGCCGTCGTTGTCGGGTAGATTGACGTCGATTCGACACACGATAAGAGTTGGCTGTCAGCTATTTCCGACGGCCAACGCGACGGTTTCCTGGAATGCCACCTGAACCACCAGGCTGCAAGCTTGCCCCAACATCGGCACGGTGGTCACGCTGACGGCGACGCCGGGTGGCGGGTCAGTGTTCGCGGGGTGGAGCGGGGGCGCGGGGTGTGAGAACGGCGAAGTGACGATGACCGTCGCCCGCAGCTGCACGGCGGCGTTCCAGCCGGCGGCGACGGGCGCTCCGCGGATGTGGATCGACATGCCGGGCACGGGGGCCAAGCTGCAGCCGCTGCGCATCGCGGGCTGGGCCATTGATCTGGCAGCGGCGACGGGGAGTGGCGTGGACACGGTGCATGTGTGGGCCTATCCGAACCCGGGCTCGGGCACGCCAGCGATCTTCCTGGGCGCAGCGTGGTATGGCGGCGACCGACCGGATATCGCGGCGGCGTTCGGGCAGGACCGGTTCCGGTTATCGGGGTATGACCTGACGACGAGTGTCGCGCTCGCGCCGAACACGTATCAAGTGGTGGTCTTCGCGCACAGCACGGTGACCGGGACGTTCAACCAGGCGCAGACCGTCAATATCGAGATTCGGACGCCGAACCCCGCGCAGTGGATTGACATTCCCAGCAACGGGGCGCAGGTCGGGGCGGCCTTCACCGTGGCGGGCTGGGCGATTGATCGCAACGCCCCGAGCGGCGTGGGCGTGGACGCGGTGGATCTCTATGCGCAACTGAACGGCGCGGGGCCGTTGATCGCGTTGGGGCGGGCGCTGACGGGCCCGGCGCGGCCGGACATTGGGGCGTACTTCGGGAGTCAGTTTACCAACAGCAGTTGGGGGATGACGGCAAGCGGGCTGTCGCCGGGGTATTACCTGATCAGCGTGTACCCGCACAACACGTCGATCAACGGCGCCACGGCGCCCAGCGTGGTCTGGGTGACGGTGGGCAGCGGGCTGGTGGCGCCGCGGTCCCGCTGACGGTACTGCTGCTGCCGGTGCCGGCGCTCGCGCAGACGACACAGGTCGTCGAGTACTACCACACGGATGTCCTCGCCCTTCGACTCGCGCGTGCATGTTCCCACGCGGCCCGCCCGGCGGAGCCGCAGCAAATGAACCTATATGCCCACGCCAGGAACAACTTGGTGCTTCTGGTCTCGGGTGATACCCAAGACCACTCCTAAGGGATCACGGCGACCGTATCGGTGCGTCGGCTAGTGCGCGAGTGGGGTCGGGAACGCGATCCGACGCAGACGGACGATGAGGTCGTCGACGAAGGCACGTAGCTCACTCGCGGTGATGCCGCCGGGCAGCCTGACGCCGTCGGGAATGCTCACTTCAGACAGGACAAACGCCAGGGCCGCCGCCGTGCAGCCGCCGTCCTTCGCCTGGGCCCCCGCCAGCCCGTTCTCTATGCGCAACCCCTCGCGTTCAAGCAGCAGCAAATCGACCAGATCGCGCTCCTCGGAGCGCGACAGGATGGTCGTCAGCTTGTTGACGAAGATCTCCTCGATCGGATCCACGGCGACCGATCCGACCACTCGCTTCGGCCCGGCGACTTGCGGCACACGCTCCAGCACCAGATCCACAACGACGGATTCCCCACCCCGAGTCACCACATACCGCTCGAAGCCTGGGGCATGCTGGCGCACGGCCAGTGTGGCGCCGATCTTTGACGCGGATGCCTCCAGTGTTCGTCGTCCCGTTTCAAAAGCATCCGGATCAAGCGTGAACAAGTCGAGATCCAGCGTCGGCCGATGATAGAGATAGAATCCGGCGAGCGCGGCTCCCCCAGTCAGGAAGAAGCGGTGCTCGACCCCGAAGAAGGTCTCGAGCACCAGGCGCTGAAGCGGAGTGAGCTTATTGCTGGAGGAGCCCATCGCGGCACCATCCATCGATCAGGAATTTCCAGAAGCGCCGTCGTCGGCCGAGCCGACGGCCAAGAGCCGGCAGCGCAACCCTCACGTCTTCCGGCGACACGAAGTCCCACACATCCACGTCTCTGGCTTCCCGAAGCAGCTTGCCCATCAGACGCAGCCGCTCGTGCGAGTCGCCATCTGGCCGTAGCGCCTCATGGAGTTCGGCCACCGAAATGTCCTCGTCCCAGAGGAAGTACGGCCGCACACCAGGGTCAGAGAGGTTCAGTGCCAGTCGGCGCATCCTCGTACAGTAGCCGTGCATCTCTCACAGCGCAAGGGCGACTCGGGGCGTCCGTTTTGATTAGGGTATTCTGATAGGGCTCGCCGGACCTCCGAATCCCGCCGCCCGCTTCGGGTGCCGTGACCCGAAGACGAGGGCGGGAACCACGAATCCCGCTTGTCCGCCGGCGCGATAAAGTAGAGGGACGGCGGCGGCGCAACTCCCGAATCCCCAACCCCGAATCCCGAACCCCGGGTGTCGGGTTGCTCGGGACGTCTGATCCGGTGTCTCGGGGCAACCCGAACGAGGTCATACATGGCGGCGCAGTACATCTACACGATGAAAGGGCTGGGGAAAGTCTACCCGCCCGACCAGGTTGTTCTGAAGGACATCTGGCTGTCGTTTCTGCCGGGCGCGAAGATTGGCGTGCTCGGCCTGAACGGCGCCGGCAAGAGCACGATTCTCAAGATCATGGCCGGCGTCGAAAAGGACTTTCTCGGCGAAGCGTTTCGGGCCGAGGGCACCACGGTCGGCTACCTTCAGCAGGAGCCGCAGCTGGATCCCGCAAAGACCGTTCTCGGCAACGTAGAAGAGGGCGTGGCCGACACCAAGGCGCTGCTGGCCCGCTACGACGAAATCAACGGCAGGCTGGGAGAGGACTTGAGCCCCGACGAGATGGACAAGGTGCTCGAGGAGCAGGGGCGCCTGCAGGACACGATCGACGCGGTCGGCGCGTGGGATCTCGACTCGAAGCTCGAACTGGCCATGGACGCGCTGCGGTTGCCGCCCGCCGATGCCGACGTCAAGACCCTCTCGGGCGGGGAACGGAGGCGCGTGGCGCTCTGTCGGCTGCTGTTGCAATCGCCCGATCTGCTCCTGCTCGACGAACCGACCAACCACCTGGATGCGGAATCGGTGGCGTGGCTCGAGCATTTTCTCCAGGCGTATCCCGGGACCGTGGTGGCCGTGACCCACGACCGCTATTTCCTGGACAACGCCGCTGGCTGGATTCTCGAACTCGACCGCGGTGCCGGCATCCCATGGGAGGGCAACTACTCGTCGTGGCTCGAGCAAAAGGAGAAGCGGCTTGAACTCGAGGAGCGGCAGGAGGCGCGCCGCCAGCGGACATTGCAACGCGAACTCGACTGGATCCGGATGTCTCCCCGCGCCCGGCAGGCCAAAGGCAAGGCGCGACTCAACGCGTACGAAGCGATGCTCGCCGAAGAAGGGCAGCAGCGGATCGACCGGGCCGAGATCTACATTCCGCCGGGTCCCCGTCTCGGCGACATCGTCGTCGAGTCCCGCGGTGTGAGGAAGGGCTATGGCGACCTCCTCCTGATGGACGGGATGGACTTTACGCTGCCGCGCGGCGGCATCGTTGGCGTGATCGGGCCGAACGGCGCCGGCAAGACCACGCTGTTCAGGATGATCACGGGCCAGGAACAGCCCGATGCTGGCACGCTACGGATTGGCGAGACCGTGCAGGTGGGGTACGTCGACCAGTCACGCGACGCGCTTGATGCGAACAAGAGCGTGTGGGAAGAAATCTCCGGCGGGCGAGACGAGGTATTGCTCGGCAAGCGCGAAGTTGCCTCGCGTGCCTACGTCTCCTGGTTCAACTTCAAGGGCCGCGATCAGCAGCGGAAGGTCGGCGCACTGTCGGGGGGCGAGCGCAACCGCGTGCACCTGGCGAAGCTGCTCAAGAAGGGCTGCAACCTGCTGCTGCTCGATGAGCCCACCAACGATCTCGACGTCGATACGCTGCGCGCGCTCGAGGACGCCATCCTCGCGTTCGCGGGCTGTGTAGCTGTCATCAGCCACGACCGCTGGTTCCTCGATCGCATCGCGACGCACATCCTCGCCTTCGAAGGCGACAGCAAGGTGGTGTGGTTCGAGGGCAACTACCAGGACTACGAAGTCGATCGCCATCGGCGGCTCGGCGCCGAGGCCGACCGGCCGCATCGGATCAAGTACAGGAAGCTCACGAGGTAAGCATATAATCCGTCAGCCCCGGCGCGCATTCATTCCTGTTCATTATCGCGAGGTTCATTGTGAGACGACGACCAGCAGTACTTATCACCGGTGCGAGCGGCGAAATCGGGCATGGCCTGATCACGCGTCTGGCGGCGGACGGTTCCACCACCATCATCACCCTCGATGTGCGGGCGCTCGACGCTTCGCTTGACAAACTCGTGAATCGCGAGGTCATTGGATCGATCACCGACACGGCCGCTCTCGACCGGATTCTCGCCGAGTTCGACATTGATCATGTGTACCACCTGGCGGCATACCTCTCGACGCGCAGCGAGTTCACGCCCGTCACCGCGCACCAGGTCAATGTCGAAGGCACCATGAACCTGCTCGAGTTTGCCCAGAAGCAGAGCGAATCGCATGGCCGCCCGGTGGTGTTCCTGTATCCCTCTTCCATCGCGGCGTACGGGATGCCCGATCTCGAGACGAAGGCCAAAGCGGGGCGCGTGCTGGAAGACGAGTTCAATCATCCGACGACCATGTACGGTTGCAACAAGCTGTATTGCGAGTTGCTTGGCCGCTATTACGCGCGGCATTACAAGCAACTGGCGGCCGAACCGCTCAGCGGCAAGGTCGACTTCCGCTGCGTACGTTTTCCGGGTCTGATCTCGGCAGTGACCGAACCGTCCGGCGGGACGTCCGACTATGCCCCAGAGATGATTCATGCCGCTGCGAAGGGGGAGCCCTACGCCTGTTTCGTGAGACCAGACACGCGCATTCCGTTCATGGCCATGCCCGACGGCGTCGAAGTCCTCCTGAAACTGGCGGCCGCTCCCCGCGAAAACCTGTCGAAAACGGCATACAACGTGGGTGCCTTCAACCCTTCTGCCGAGGACGTGCGTCAGATTGTGATGGAGAGCTTCCCGAGTGCCACGATCACCTATGCCAACGACGTGAAGCGGCAGGGCATCGTTGATTCGTGGCCCGCCGACGTCAACGATTCGGCGGCGCGATCCGACTGGGGATTTGCGCCGGCCTACGACTTCAGACGGGCGTTTTCGGAGTATCTGATTCCGACGATTCGGGAGAGGTACGCGCGGACCTGACGGGGAATTGTAGACGGTAGACAGTAGACAGTAGACAGTAGGGAAGCGGGATGAGGGAGCGCTTTTTTTCTCCTGGCTCCTGAACGGGCACGGCATGCCGTGCCCCTACGGGACACTACCGTCCACTGACTGAGATGGAGTCCCACCCCATGGATCTCAAGTCGCTCATCGCTCACGCACGCGGCGGCGAACCGGCGGATCTGCTGCTGCGGAACTGTCGCGTCGTCAACGTGCTCAGCGGCGAGATCATCGAGAGCGACATCGCCGTGGCTGGCGAGTACATCGTCGGGCTGGGACGGTACGAAGGGCTTGCCGAGATCGACCTGGCGGGGTCGTTCGTGGCGCCGGGATTCATTGACGCTCACGTGCACATCGAGAGCGCCCTGGTGCCGCCAGCCGAGTTCGCACGGGCGGTCGTGCCCAGAGGGACGACCACCGTCATCACGGATCCCCACGAGATCGCCAACGTGCTCGGCCTCGAGGGCATCCGCTTCATGTTCGAGAGTGCCAAGTACGGCCCCCTGAGCACGTATGTCATGGTGTCGTCGTGCGTGCCCGCGACCGCGATGGCGACAAGCGGCGCGGCCTTGCATGGCTACGACCTGTTCCCACTCAAGTCGGATCCGTGGGTGCTCGGCCTCGCGGAGGTGATGAACTACCCGGGCGTCATCAGCGGCGACGACGGGGTGCTCGAGAAGATCGGCGCGTTTCGCGACCGCGTGATTGACGGGCACTGTCCCGGGCTCAGCGGAGTCTCGCTGCAAGCCTACATCGCGGCAGGTGTGGGATCGGATCATGAGTGTCACAGCGCCAGCGAAGCGCTGGAGAAGTTGCGCCTGGGCATGATGGTCATGATCCGCGAGGGCACCGTGGCTCGCGATCTGGCTGCCCTGTTGCCCGCCGTCACGCCTGCCAACCAGCACCGATTTTGTTTCTGCACAGACGACTGCCAGCCGGCCGATCTGATCGAGCGCGGCGGGATTGACTATTGCGTGCGGGGCGCGATTGCCGCAGGGCTGGATCCGGTGGTGGCGATTCGGATGGCGACGTGGAATGCGGCCCAGCATTTCCGTCTCTATGATCGCGGCGCGGTCACACCGGGACGCCGGGCGGATCTGGTCGTCTTCGACGATCTCTCAGCGCCGCTTACTCGCCTCGTGTACCGGGATGGCCGGCTCGTGGCGAAAGACGGTCAGATGAGCGTGCCGCCACGGCCGCCGGCGCGCGCGCTGCGCAGCACCATGAACGTGTCGTGGGATTTGACCGACTTCCGCATTCCGGCGAGCGGGCGTCATGCTCGAGTCATCGGCGCGCTACCGAATCAGCTGCTCACCGAGTCGCTCGTGGACGAACCGGCTCGGCGTGACGGCTACGCGGAGTCCGACCCAGCTCGCGACCTTCTCAAGGTGGCCGTGATCGAGAGGCACATGGCGTCCGGGGCGGTGGGGAAGGGGTTTGTCCGCGGCATGGGCCTCAAGCAGGGAGCGATCGCGTCATCGGTGGCGCACGATCACCACAATCTCGTCGTGGTTGGGGTGGACGATGCCTCGATGATGACGGCGGCGCGCAGAGTGGCATCCCTGCACGGCGGCATGGTCGTCGCGGCCGGCGATCGCGTGCTGGCCGAAGTGCCACTGCCGCTGGGCGGCTTGATGAGCGCGGAGCCCGTAGACGTGGCGTGTCGCCAGGTCCGCGAGGCGGTGGACGCCGCTCGGTCGCTGGGATCGTCTCTCCACGACCCGTTCATGGCGATGAGCTTTCTGGCGTTGGAGGTCATTCCCACGTTGAAGATCACCGACAAGGGGCTGGTGGACGTCGATCGGTTTGAACTTGTGCCTCTGTGGGTTGATTAGCGGAAAACCACTCCCGGAGTGGTTTCGGGCGTTCGGCAAGCTGGAGAAAACCACTCCCGGAGTGGTTGTCTTTACGGCAGCGGTCGTCCGGCGGTCTGCCACGCTTTGATTGCGTCGAGCGGGTGCACCAGCATGATGATGTTCAAGGTCAGGTTGTCTCGCACCCACAGCGCGGTGCCGACCTCCATGGCGACGATCACCAGAATCACAACCCACAGTCGTGCGCGCCACGCGAAGAGAAATCCGAGGCCGGCAAAGAAGATGTCGCTGAGCGAATTGAAGATGCTGTCTCCCACATACCCGAGCGCGATGGTCACCTCTCGGTAGCGATTGATGATGAGCGGTGAGTTCTCGAGAATCTCCCAGCCACCTTCCAGGGCGAGCGCGCAGACGAAGCGGTAGCGCACCGGCATCTTCCTGGCGACGAGCCAGAGAAAGCCATAGAACAGCATGCCGTGAATCAGATGGGAGAATGTATATGGATCGGCGAAGCGCTGCGACTGTTCGCTGCTCCAGATGTTGCCCTCCCAGAATCCAAACCGGCCATCGGGGCCGAGCGGCAGGCGTCCCATCCAGAACTCGACGGCGGCGGTGACGGCCATGACGCAGACGGCGGCCGCGATGATCGTGGAATAGCGGCGAACGCGCGAGTCAACGGCGTGTCGGCTGGGACTCAGGGTGTTGGGCATAGGCTCCGCGTGTTTAGTGCAGGCGGATTCTACCGCAAACGGTGGGGGCGTCGGCCGAATGAACCCGCACACCGCGACACGAGACCGCCTGCGCAGACTTTCTCATGCCCCGGCGCAGTGGTGCACAAAACGCTCCGCACCTTGGCCCTGCCCGGTCGTGACTGCAGATAAGGTCATGTCGATATATCTCGAAATAAAGTAGCATACGGGTCATGACAATCCGCCGCCGTCTGGCGTGATGGCCACTCCGGCGGTCAGCATCGACGGCGTCATCAAGCTATCCGGGCGGATTCCGAAGCCAGACGAAATCAAAGCCTGGCTCACGTAGGTCGGCCCATCTATCGCGAAGAGCCCCCTGTGCTGGCCATACCTATGGAGACATCCCATGACTCAGACCACGCGTGCCACGCTTCCGATTGTCATCGACGCGGTGAAGGCCCTGGCGCATCCAGGCCGACTGCGCATCCTCGCGATGTTGCGGACCGGTGATTTGTGCGTTTGTCAGGTCACGGCGGCTCTGGGGCTTGCGGCCTCGACCGTCTCGACCCATCTTGGTGACCTTCGCCGCGCAGGGTTTGTCACCGAACGTAAGAGTAGCAAGTGGGTGCATTACCACCTGGTTGACGACGGGCCCCTGGCCGACCTGGCTCGTCAGGCGCTACGCCTGGCCGAGGCAGACGATCAGCTAGGGGAGGACGTGAAGGCAGTGCGCGCCCTCCGCAAGATCCCGCTCGCCACCCTCTGTGGTCCTGGCCTCGGTCCGACGTCTGCCGGCCCCAATCCCACGCCCGCTTCGACACACTCCCGTCGCCGTCGGTCAGCTGCTCGGAGGCGCACATGAAGCACGCTCACCCGGGTGTCGGTGGGAGACTGTCTTTTCTCGATCGCTATCTCACACTGTGGATCTTCCTGGCGATGGCGGTCGGGGTGGGTGGGGGGTACCTGTTTCCCGGCGTCGTGCCGTTCCTGAACCGCTTCAGCGTCGGCACCACGTCCATCCCCATCGCCATCGGCCTGATCCTGATGATGTACCCGCCGCTGGCGAAGGTCCGCTACGAGGAGATGGGCCCCGTCTTCCGCAACTGGCGGGTGCTGCTGCTGTCGCTGACGCAGAACTGGGTCGTCGGGCCCATCCTGATGTTCGCCCTGGCGGTCCTGTTCCTGCGGGACCAACCCGAATACATGGTCGGCCTCATCATGATCGGCCTGGCACGCTGCATCGCCATGGTGATCGTGTGGAACGACCTGGCGAAGGGCGACGCCGAGTACTGCGCCGGCCTGGTCGCGCTCAA
>Ga0334722_10005908_pt1 | contig 12240 bp, 9 predicted proteins | sample C3_bottom_MG_FD_207210 | JGI IMG/M metagenome (GOLD analysis project Ga0334722, IMG submission 207210) | Sediment microbial communities from Yellowstone Lake, YNP, Wyoming, USA - C3_bottom | ecosystem: Environmental > Aquatic > Freshwater > Lake > Sediment | place: USA: Wyoming | collected...
GGCATTGGCGGCGGGCCTGTTTTGCGTATCCGTAGCGCAGGCGCAGGACAAGAAGCCTGCCGATAAACCCGCCGCACCGGCGGCGGAGAAGAAGATGAGCGCGCAGCAAAGCAAGATGGGGGAATGCAACAAGGAAGCCAAGGAGAAGAACCTCGCCGGCAACGAGCGCAAGAAGTTCATGAGCGCCTGCCTGAAAGGCGGAGGCGAGTCTGCGGCACCTCAGGCAGCCGCCGCCAAACCCACGGACCAGAAACAGAAGATGGGCTTCTGCAACAAAGAGGCGGGCGCGAAGAAGCTGAAAGGCGATGAGCGCAAGAAATTCATGAGCGAGTGTCTCAAGGGCTGAACCCTTCCTTTCGAATCAAGGGCGCGGGCATTGCCTGCGCCCTTCTTGTTCAGCGCTTCGGGGTGATATCCTGCCACCATGCAACTGGTACTGATCAGCGGTCTTTCCGGCTCGGGCAAGAGCGTCGCGCTCAATGTGCTGGAAGACAGCGGCTATTACTGCGTGGACAATCTTCCGGTCACGCTGGTAATGCCCCTGCTCGAGTCCCTTGCCGGGTCCGGCCACGAGCGCGTCGCCCTGAGCATGGACGCGCGCAGCGGCAGTTCGGTGCAGCAGTTGCCGCAGACCGTGACCGCGCTCAAGCAGCAGGGCGTGGACGCAAGGCTGCTGTTCCTCGACGCCAAGGACGAAACCCTGATCAAGCGCTTTTCCGAAACGCGGCGGCGCCACCCGCTGAGCCAGGGCGGCTTGACCGTGGCCGAAAGCATTACGCGCGAGCGCGAGTTGTTGAGCGAGATCGCCGAATCGGGCCATCACATCGATACCAGCGAACTCTCGCCCAATACCTTGCGCAGCTGGATCAAGAACCTGGTCGAAGTCGATCGCTCGCGCCTGACGCTGCTGTTCGAGTCTTTCGGTTTCAAGCAGGGCATACCGCTGGATGCTGATTTCGTGTTCGACGTACGCTGCCTGCCCAATCCCTATTACGAGCCCGAACTGCGCGAACTGACCGGACGCGACCCCGCGGTCGCGGCCTTCCTCGAAGCCGAGTCGGCGACGCAGGATATGTATCGCGACATCCATGGCTTCATCGCCGCCTGGCTGCCTGCGTTCGTGCGCGATAACCGCAGCTACCTCACGGTTGCGATCGGCTGCACCGGCGGTCAGCACCGTTCGGTCTATTTCGCCGAACACCTGGGCGCGGCCTTCAGCGCCGACTACCAGGTCATGGTCCGGCACCGGCAGATCCAGTGAACAAGACCGTCACGCTCGCCTTGACCGGCGCCTCCGGCATGCCCTACGGCCTGCGGCTGCTCGAATGCCTGCTTGCGGCCAGCGTGCGCGTGTACCTGATCTATTCGCAGGCGGCGCAGATCGTGGCCAAGCAGGAAATGGATCTCACTTTGCCCGCGCGGGCGGGCGAGGCGCAAACGCTGTTCAGCGAGCGCTTTCAGGCGCAGCCGGATCAGTTGCGCGTGTTCGGCCGTGAGGAATGGTTCGCACCCGTCGCGTCCGGTTCCAATGCCGCCGATGCCATGGTGATCTGTCCCTGTACCATGGGCACGCTGGCGGCGGTGGCAGCGGGCATGTCCGATAACCTGATCGAGCGCGCCGCCGACGTGATGCTCAAGGAGGGGCGCAAGCTGGTGCTGGTGCCGCGCGAAACGCCCATTTCCGCGATCCACCTGGAAGCCATGCTCAAGCTCGTGCGCGCCGGCGCCATCATCCTGCCCGCCAATCCCGGCTTCTATCACCGGCCGCAGAGCGTGGCCGAAGTGGTCGACTTCATTGTCGCGCGCGTGCTCGATCAGCTCGGTGTGGAGCACGAACTGATGCAGCGCTGGGGCGAGGAACAGTAGGACAGCCAGCGCAACAGCATCGCTTGCCCTGTCTCAAGTACTGTCGCTTGCGTGCTGCAGCGATTGCGCGCTGCGCGCGCCAAACGTGTTTTTCGCGCGGATGAGAAGCACATCCGCGCGAAAAGCACGTTTATTGATAAGACCAATAGCAGCGTGGGGTTTTATACAAGATCCTCGATTGCGCACGGATGTGCTTTTCATCCGTGCGCAATCGAGGATCCGCGCGGACGGGCCGCCGTCCGCGCAAGATCGGTCGCCGCAGCTCGATATACCCTCACGGTCATTGTGAACGGCAAGAACAGCCTGTGGTCGGTCTTACACATCATTCCTGCCCAGCGATACTGAAGAGCGGCGACTTAAGCCGCCTATGAATCAGCTCGCCTGGCGCAGCCTGAATCGCTGCAGCTTGCCGGTCTCAGTCCGCGGCAGTTCGGCCGCAAACTGGATCGCGCGCGGATACTTGTAGGGCGCGATGGTCTTCTTCACGAATTCCTGCAGCTCCTTCAGCATCGGCTCGTTGCCGGTGTAGCCGGGTTTCAGCACCACCCAGGCTTTGACGATCTGGCCGCGCTCGACGTCGGGCACGCCGACCACGCCGCACTCGCTCACCGCCGGATGCAGCAGCAGCGCGGCCTCCACTTCCGGTCCGGCGATGTTGTAGCCGGCGGATATGATCATGTCGTCGGTGCGCGCCTGATAGTGGAAGTAGCCGTCGGCATCCATCTTGTAGGCGTCGCCGGTGAGGTTCCAGCCGCGCATGTCGCCCTCGGCGACCACATAATCCTTCTGGCGCTCGTCGGCGAGGTAGCGGCAGCCGGTCGGCCCTTTCACCGCGAGACGCCCGACCACACCCGGCGCACAGGGCTTGCCGGCGTCGTCGATCACCCGCGCCTGGTAACCTGGAATCGCATATCCGGTGGCGCCACGGCGCACGCGCTCGGGCGTATGCGAGATGAAGATATGCATCATCTCGGTCGCGCCGATGCCGTCGATGATCTCAATGCCGCTCGCCTGCTTGAACAACTGCCGCGTCGCATCCGGCAGGGCCTCGCCTGCGGACACGCATTTCTTCAGACTTTTCAATTTGTGGTTGCCGAACAGGCCCGCCATCTGGCGATAGAAGGTCGGGGCGGTGAAGCAAATCGTCGCTTTGAATTTCGCCGCGGTCGCCAGCAACTCGTCCGGCGTGAGCCTTTCCATCAGCACCGTGGACGCGCCGAAGCGCATGGGGAAGCACAGCAAGCCGCCCAGGCCGAAGGTGAATGCCAGCGGCGGCGTGCCGCAGAAGATGTCGTCCGCAGCAGGCTTGAGGCAAGAGCGCGGGAAGCAGTCGCACATGGCGAGCACGTCGCGGTGAAAATGCACCGTGCCTTTCGGCTTGCCCGTCGTGCCGGAGGTAAAGGCGATCAGGCAGACGTCATCCGCCGCCGTGGCTACGTTGGTGAACGCCGTCGGCTTGTCGGACAGCCGCTGCTCCAGCGAACCGGGGCCGCCATCGTTGAAATACAGCAGCTGCTTCATGTCAGCGCACTCAGCCGCGGCGAGCTCCATCTCTTCGCGCAGCCGCAGATCGCACAGCGCGGTTTCAACTTTTGCCTTGGCGATGATCTGGCGCAGCTCGGCCGCGCGCAGCAAGGGCATGGTCGGCACCGCGATCAAGCCCGCCTTGATCACCGCGAACCAGCAGGCGGCCATCATCGGGTTGTTGGGCGCGCGCAGCAGCACGCGATTCCCCGGTTTCAGGCCCAGATCCTCGGTGAGCACGTGCGCGATCCGGTTCGCGCGCTGCAGCAATTGGCGATAAGTGCAGGCATAGGACTTTCCGTCCACTAGGCTGTGGATCACGTTGCGCTCGCCCCGGCCGCTGGCGACCATGCTGTCCAGCAGTTCGGCGGCGCAGTTCATGCGCCTGGGATACTGCAGTTCGGGCAGCTCGAAAACTAGCTCCGGCCACTGCCACTGCGGCGGCAGATTGTCCCTGGCAAACGTATCCACGTGCGCGGTATAGGCCATGTGCGGACCTCGAAGTTTGATTTCAGGATTAGCGGATCAGGCCGGCAAAGAAGCGTCCCACCCCTTCCTCGCCCTCGTGCTCCGCAACCTCAGAGGCCATTTCGACCAAATCGAAATGGTCTTATGTGTTTCCTTATGCGTCCTTCAACGTTTCGCGCGCGATGATCAGCTTCTGCACCTCGGTCGCGCCCTCGTAGATGCGCAGCGCGCGGATCTCGCGGTAGAGCCTTTCCACGGCATAGCCGCTCACCACGCCGAGGCCGCCGAACATCTGCAGCGCGCGGTCGATCACCTGCTGCGCCGATTCGGTCGCCACCATTTTTGCCATGGCCGCCTCGCGCGTGGTGCGTGCGCCCTTCACGTCGCGCAACCAGGCGGCGCGATAGGTGAGCAAGGCCGAGCTGTCTATGGCCGTGGCCATGTCGGCGAGCGCGGCTTGCGTGAGCTGAAAATCGGCCAAAGTCTGGCCGAACATCTTGCGCCCCTTGGCGCGCGCCAGCGCCTCGTCCAGCGCGCGCCGCGCGAATCCGAGCGCCGCGGCTGCGACCGAGGCGCGAAAAATGTCCAGTGTCTGCATCGCCACCTTGAATCCCTGGCCGGATTCGCCCAGACGCTGCGTCAATTTCACACGGCAAGCGCTAAAGCGCAGGCTCGCGATCGGATGCGGGGCAATCAGCTCGATGCGCGCCGCGACCTCGAGTCCGGGCGTGTCGGCGTCGACCACGAAGGCGCTGATGCCGCGCGCGCCCGCCGCTTCGCCGGTGCGGGCGAAGACGCAATAGAAATCGGCGATGCCGCCGTTCGAAATCCAGGTCTTCTCGCCGTCGAGCACATAGTGCTCGCCCTCGCGGCGCGCGCTGGTCGTCATGGCGCCCACGTCCGATCCGGCCTCGGGCTCGGACAAGGCAAACGCGGCGATGGCCTCGCCCGCGGCGACACGCGGCAGGTAGCGGCGCTTCAACTCCTCGCTGCCGGCGATGGAAATCGCGCCCGAGCCCAGACCCTGCATGGCGAAGGCGAAATCCGCCAGCCCCTCGTGGCGCGCCAGCGTTTCACGCGCAATGCACAAGGAACGCGAATCGATGCGCTCGGACGCGCCGCCGTAGGCGGCGGGCACGCAGTAGCGCAACCAGCCGCCCCGTCCCAGGCGCGCCACCAGATCGCGGCACAGCGCATCCACGTCCGCCCCAGGGTCCGGATGCGCAATATTGGACGCGGCCCAGGCATCGAGATCGGCCGCGAGCTTGCGCTGCGGCGCGTCGAAGAATGGCCAGTCGAGGTAGCTCTTGTCGCTCATATGCGAAATCCGTCAGCTGATTGTCGTTCCCGGAAAGGCCGCGCCAGCGCGCGCGTCGCCTGAGAGACCCAATATATTGGGCCGCAGGTATTTGCGCAAGCTGGGGGCAATGAGATGCGTTCAACGCGGACGTGAGCGTCAGCGTCTGGCAGCAGCAAAATGCGCAGTCGAGTGCGGGCGCTGGGTGGTCGTTTGCAGCATAATCGCGCTTCCCATGACCAAGCGCGCGGTATTCCTGCTGTCGCTCGCGGCGTTCGCAAGTGCGGCAAGCATGCGCGCTACCGATACGCTGCTGCCCCAGCTCGCGGCGGAATTCTCGACCACGGCCGGAACTGCAGCCTCGGTGGTGACGGCCTTCGCCGTGTCCTACGGCCTGCTCCAGGCGGTGTATGGGCCGCTGGGCGATCGCTACGGCAAATACCGCATGGTATGCGCAACCACGCTCGCGTCGGCGCTCGGCACCTTTGCCTGCGCCTGGTCGCCCAGCCTGGATGCGCTCATCGTCGCGCGCTTCGTCGCAGGCGCGACGGTAGGCGCGCTGATTCCGCTGTCGATGGCCTGGATCGGCGATGTCGTCGCCTACAACGAGCGCCAGGCGCTGATCGCGCGTTTCCTGCTCGGTCAGATCCTGGGCACAGCCTTCGGCCAGTCCGTCCCCGGGGTACTGGCCGAGCAGTTCGGCTGGCGCGCGATCTTCCTCGTGCTCGGCGTGCTCTATCTGATCGTCGGCACATTGCTGCTGCTGGAACTGCGCAGCAATCCGGTCACACGGCTATCCCCGGGGGACGTCACGATCACCATCCGTTCGGGCCTCGCGCGCATGGCCGGCCTGCTGGCGCGTCCCTGGGTGCGCGCCATTGTCGGCACTGTGTTTCTCGAAGGCATGGTGATGGGCTCGATCGCGTTCATCCCGATGCATCTGCAGCAGCGCTTTTCCCTGGGCCCCGCAGCCGCCGGCGCCATGGTCACGGCCTACGCCGCAGGCGGGGTGCTGTACGCGCTGACGGCGCGGCGCTTTGTCGCCGGCCTCGGCGAAAGCGGTCTCGCCTTGGGCGGCGGTCTGGTTCTTTGCCTGGGCTACCTGCTGCTGGCGCTCGCGCCGGCGGCCTGGGCGAGCCTGCCCGGCATCCTGCTCATCGGTGTCGGTTTCTATATGCTGCACAACACGCTGCAGGTCAACGCCACGCAGATGGCGCCCGCGGCCCGGGGCGCCGCGGTGTCGCTGTTCGCACTGTGCCTGTTTACCGGCCAGTCGGCAGGCGTGTGGCTCGCCGGGAAGGTAGTCGATACCTACGGCACCGCGCCGGTCTTTATCGCAGCCTCGTTCGGCCTGGCCCTGCTCGGCTGGAATTTTCGCCGTCTGTTGCAGCGGCATAAGCTGCATTCGGCAGTCGCCTAAGCTCGGATGAGCCCTTGCGCGCTGCGCGCGCCAACCGGGCTTGCTGCGCGAACGGCACCTCGTCCGCGCAGCAAGCCTGCGACAACGGGCGAGGGCGTCGCCTTAGAGGCCATTTCAGAATTACCGAAATGGCCCCTGACTTAGGGGAGCATGAGGGGATGCGCCCGGAAGGTCTCGATCCCCCTCGAGGGGAAAGTCCCCTTGGGGGATATCCCCTCATTTTGAAATAAGCTCTTAGGGCTCCGCCTTCACCCCGGCCGTATTGATCACCTTGGCCCACTTGGCGATCTCGTCCGCCATGAACTTGGCTGCCTGCTCCGGCGTATTGCCGACTGGCTCTATGCTGAGCGTCTCGAACCGGCTCTTGATATCCGGCGAAGCGACGGCCTTCGCCACTTCGGCCGACATGCGGCTGACGATGTCGCGCGGCGTGCCAGCGGGCGCGAGGAACATGACCCAGGTCGCGGCCTCGAGCGCCGGGCCGCCGGCCTGGGCCATCGTAGGCACCTCGGACGAGCCGGCCAGCCGCTTATTGGAGAACATGGCAATCGCCTTGATCTTGCCGCCGCGCACGTGCGGCATCAGCGCGCTCGGCGTGTCGACCAGGATCTGCAGGTTTCCGCCCATCAGATCCTGCAATGCGCCCGCCGTTCCCTTGTACGGAATGTGGACCATGTCCACGCCCGCGGTCTGCTTGAACAGTTCGGTCGTCAGGTGCGCCGCCGCGCCGATGCCGGAGGAGCCGAATGAAATCTTGCCCGGATTAGCCTTGGCGTAGGCGATCAATTCCTTCGCGTCTTTGACCGGTAGGTTGTTGTTCGCCGTCATGATCAGTGGCGCGATCGCGGCGAGCGACACCGGTGCGAAACTCTTCACGGGATCGTAGGGAATCTTGCCCGCATAGAGCGTGGCATTGGCCGCGTGCGCGGCGATCACGGTGAGGAAGGTATAGCCATCCGGGGGCGACTTCGCCGCCAGATCGGCGCCCAGGATCGAGTTCGCGCCGGGCTTATTCTCGACCACGATGTTCCAGCCGGTCTGCTCCATCACCCGCTGCGTGATCATCCGCGTCACATTGTCGGTAATGCCCCCGGGCGTATAGGGGACGATCCACCTGATCGGCTTGGACGGGAAGGTCTGGGCGGGCGCGCACGCGCTCCACGCAAGCGCAGCGCCCAGCGCTGCCAGTTTGAGCAATTTCAACATAGTTCTTTCTCCAGTCGTTGGTGAAGTCAAAGAGGCTATTTCATAATTACCGAAATGGCCTCTGAATTAGGCGAGCGCGAGGGGAGGTATCCCCTCGTTTTGCAATAGGCTCCAATCAGAAACCAGGCTGTTTTCGGCGCAATCACAGCGCCGGCTGGCGCAGGTGGTAATCCGTAGCTTGCTGGTAAGCGTGCGCCGCGCGCAGCACCACATCCTCGCGATGCATCGGCCCCACCAGCTGCAGGCCAACGGGCAGGCCGTCCGCGGTGAAGCCGCAGGGCACCGACATCGCCGGCTGCTGCGTCAGGTTGAATGGGAAAGAGAACGGCGTCCACCAGGTCCAGTCTTCGCCCCCCTCTGTGCCTTCAGGCGCAAGCACGCCGGTGGCGAATGCCGGGATCGAAGTGGCCGGCGTGAGCAGCAGATCGTAGCTCTGATGAAAGCGCTTCATCAATTCGCCCAGCGCGCCGCGCGCATTGACCGCGTCCAAGTATTGGGCCAGCGTGTGCTGCGAGCCGCTGGCGCAGGCCTGCTGCAGGCCCGGATCGAGCAGGTCGAACTTTTCCTTGGGCATTTTGCGCAGCAGGTTGTAGGCGCCGGAGGTCCAATGCACGCGGAAGATGTCGCTGCAATCGGCAAAACCCGGATCGACCTCCTCCACCACCGCGCCCAACTCGGCCAGCAGCTTAGCCGCGTCGGCCACGCGCGCCGCGACCTCCGCATGCACCTGCTTCACGTATCCCAGCCGCGGGCTATAGGCGATGCGCATGCCGCGCACGCCGTCGCCCAGTGCCTGCGTCCAATCGATGCCGGCGTAAGGCAGCGCCGTCCAGTCGCGCACATCGGGCCGGGACAATACGTTCAGCATCAGCGCGCAATCGGCGGCCGTGCGCGCCATCGGACCCAGGTGCGCCACCGTGCCGAACGGCGACAGCGGCCAGGCGGGCACGCGACCGAAACTGGGTTTGATGCCGGAGATGCCGGCAAAAGAGCAAGGGATGCGGATCGAGCCGCCGCCGTCGGTGCCCAGCGCAAGCGGCCCCATGCCGGCGGCGACCTGCGCCGAGGCGCCGCCGCTGGAGCCGCCGGGCGTGCGCGCAGTGTTCCAGGGATTGCGCGTGACCCCGGTGAGCGGGCTGTCGGTCACGCCTTTCCAGCCGAATTCCGGCGTGCAGGTCTTGCCCAGCAGTACCGCGCCGCTCTCGCGCAGGCGCGCCGTGGCGGGCGCGTCATCCGGCCACGGCCCCTGCGGGTCAACTGTCTTGGAGCCGCGCAGCGTGGGCCAGGCGCGCGCGAGGATGAGGTCCTTGATCGAGGCCGGCACGCCGTCGAGCGCACCCAGCGGCGCGCCCTTCATCCAGCGCGCCTCGGAGGACTGCGCCGCGGCGAGCGCGCCCGCCTCGTCCACCAGGCAAAACGCGTTGAACTTGGGATTGAGTCGGGCGATGCGCGCCAGCACCGCCTGCGTCACTTCCACCGGCGACAGCCGCTTCGCGCGATACAGGCCCACCAGTTCCGTGGCCGAGGTGTAAGCGAGTTCTGCGCTCATCATCTAAGCCTTCATTTAACGCGTTTCAGCGCAGCGCCCAGCGTGTCCACCATCTGGTCGATGTGCCCCTTCTCGACGATCAGCGGCGGTGACAAGGCGAGTGTGTCGCCCGCGGGCCGCACCAGCAGTCCGCCGGCATAGCAGTCGGTGAAGACATCGAAGGCGCGCGCGCCGACCGCGCCCGGGCGCGCAGCCAGCTCGATCACGCCGATGAGCCCGAGGTTGCGGATATCGATCACATTCGGCAAGCCCTTCAGCGTATGCAAGGCCTCCTCGAAATAAGGCGCGATCGCCGCCGCGCGCTCGAACAGGCCTTCCTCGCGGTAGAGATCGACGGTGGCGCTCGCCGCCGCCGCAGCGATCGGATGGCCGGAGTAGGTATAGCCGTGGAACAACTCGATCGCGGCCTCCGGCCCCTGCATGAAGGCGTCGTAGACCTGATTCGACGCCACCACCCCGCCCATCGGGATGGTGCCGTTGGTCACGCCCTTGGCGAAGGTCATCAGGTCGGGTTTCACGCCGAAGTAATCGGCGGCGAAAGGCCGGCCCAGCCGGCCGAAGCCGGTGATGACTTCGTCGAATATCAGCAGCAGGCCGTATTTGTCGCAGATCGCGCGCAGCCGCTCCAGGTAGCCCTTGGGCGGAACCAGCCCGCCGGTGGATCCGGCCACCGGCTCCACGATCACCGCCGCGATGTTGGACGCGTCGTGCAGCGGGATAATGCGCTGCTCCAGTTCATCGGCGAAATGCGCGCCCCATGCGGGCTGGCCGCGGGAAAAGGCCTGGTGCTCGATGTCCCAGGTGTGGCGCAGATGGTCCACGCGCGGCAACAGGCTGCCGAAGGTCTTGCGATTATTGGTCATGCCGCCGACGGAGATGCCGCCGAAACCTGTGCCGTGGTAACCGCGCTCGCGGCCGACCAGGAGCGTGCGCTGACCCTCGCCGCGGGCGCGGTGATAGGCCAGCGCGATCTTGAGCGCGCTGTCCACGGCCTCCGATCCGGAGTTGGCGAAAAATACATGGTCCAGGCCCGCGGGCGCGATGGCGGCAATCTTCTGCGCTGCCTCGAACGCCTTCGGATGCCCCATTTGAAACGTGGGCGCATAGTCGAGCACATCCAGCTGCGCCTTCACCGCGTTGATGATTTTCTCGCGCCCGTGGCCGGCATTGACGCACCACAGGCCCGCCGTGCCATCGAGCACCTTGCGCCCGTCGTGCGCGGTGAAATGCATGTCCTTCGCGCCTACGAGCAGCCGCGGCGCCTGCTTGAACTGGCGATTGGCGGAGAACGGCATCCAAAAAGCGGAGAGGTCTATGCCCAGCGTGGTGTCGATGTTGCCCATGGTCGCGTCCTTAGGATCCGTTTCAAAATGAGGGGACAAGTCCCCTCATGCTCCCTTATATCAGCCCGTTGCAAAGAAATTCGTTTCGCAACGGGTTCTTACTTAACTGCTTACGCTGGAGAGAAAATCACCCAGCGCCTGATTGAATGCGTCCGGCTGCTCCAGGTTGGACAGATGCGCGGCGTCGGGTATGACCACCAGCTTCGAACCCGGCAAGGCGCGGTGAATATCCTCCGCCATGGAGACCGGGGTACCGGCGTCGTTCTTGCCCACGATCACCACGCTCGCGCAACGTATTTCCTTCAGGCGCGCAGTCAGGTTGATTTTGGGAATCGCATGGCAGCAGCCGACGTAGCCGGGGACGGGCGTGCTGCGTATCATGTTCGCCACTCTTGCGACGACGTCCGGTCGCGCCTTGCGAAACGGCTCGGTCAGCCAGCGCGCGAGCGTGGACTCGACCAGCGGCTCCATGCCTTTGGACTCGACCGTCTTGATCCGCTCCACCCAGACACCGGCGGCCTCGGCCGGGTAGCGGCTGGTGGTATCGCACAGGGCCAGGCTGCTGAAACTCCCCGGATACTTGAGCGCGTAGGTCTGGCCTATCATCCCGCCCATGGACAGACCGACGAAATGGGTGGATTGCACGCCCAGCGCCGCAAGCAAGGCGTGCAGATCGTCGGCCAGCAGTTCCAGCGTATACGCGCCGGCGGGTGCGCTGGTCTTGCCGTGGCCGCGGGTATCGTAGCGCAGCACCTTGTAGCGTTTCGACAGGCGCTTCGCCTCCTCGTCCCACATGTGCAGATCGCAGGCGAGCGAGTGGCTCAGCGTGACCCAGGGGCCCTCGCCCTCGACGTTGTAATGGATATCGATACCATTGGCGCTGAGTTTCATGTCGGTTCCGTATGTGTTGTTCTTTCGAAGTTGTTCCGAGATGCGCAGCGGCGCAGAAGCGGCCGCCGAAACTGCGACTGCCATTGTGCCAGACGCCGGCGTTTCGCGCCGCCAGCGCGCGTCCGATGCCTTCTTAGCCGCGCATGCGCGCGATGCGGATGACCTCCGGTATGTGGCGCAGGCCGCGCATGATGCGCGCCAGGTGCAGGCGATCGCTGACCTGCAGCGTAAATTGCATGCCGGTATAGGCGCTGCGCTCCTCGTCCATGCTGACGTTGTCGATATTGGATCCGTCCTCGGCAATCGCTGCTGCGACCTTGGCCAGCACCCCGCGCTGGTTCTTCACGGTCACGCGGATGCTGACCACGAAGGTGCGCCCCGGTTCCGGCGCCCATTCGACGTCCAGCCATTTGTCCGGATCGATGCGCGATTTGGCGGCGGTCGGGCAGTCGTGCGTGTGCACCACCATCCCCTGGCCCTTCTTGATCGAGCCGATGATGGCATCGCCGGGTATCGGGTGGCAGCACTTGGCGAATTGCACCGCCATGCCTTCGGAACCGCGGATCACGATCGGCCCCGCCTTGCCTTCGGGCTGGGTCTGTTCCGCCGCCGCCAGCAGCTTTCTCGCCACCACGGCGGCGAGGCGTTTGCCCAGGCCTATATCGGACAAGACCTC
>Ga0334722_10005910_pt1 | contig 12237 bp, 6 predicted proteins | sample C3_bottom_MG_FD_207210 | JGI IMG/M metagenome (GOLD analysis project Ga0334722, IMG submission 207210) | Sediment microbial communities from Yellowstone Lake, YNP, Wyoming, USA - C3_bottom | ecosystem: Environmental > Aquatic > Freshwater > Lake > Sediment | place: USA: Wyoming | collected...
GGCCTCTTCCGTCAGGCCAAGCGCTACGTCCTTGAGACCCGCCGCTGGGAGGGCCGCTGACATGATCACTGAAAATCCGGGCGTGCTGGCCGCCATCGCCGTGTTCTTCGGCTGCTTCATCGGGGTGCCGATCCTCTTCGGCGTGATGAGGTTTTTCGGCTTCTACACGATCGTCTACGAGGGGACCTCCCAGGTTTACGTGCTCTTCGGCAACGTGCTCGACGTCATCCAGGAGCCCGGCCTGCACTTCCTGTGGTTTCGCATGGGCCCCGCGGCCCTCATCGTCAACTGGATCGGCAGCGGCTACACCCTGGACATGCGCATGGACCAGATCTACCGCCGCAGCGAGCCGGTCAACTCCGAGGAAGGCGCTCCGATGGGCATCGGCATCTGGTATGAGATGTTCATCTCGGACCCCGTCGCCTACATCTTCAAGAACGCCGACCCGCGGGGTTCTCTGGCCGCCAACGTGAGCAACGCCACGGTGAGGTCTCTCTCGAACATGAAGCTCGCCGACATGATGGGCTCGCGCCACCAGATGAGCCAGGTGGTGCGCGAGGAGGTCTCTCCCAAGAGCCACGAGTGGGGCTATAAGCTCGGCTCCGTCTACATCCGCAAGGTCCACTTCCGCGACCCCGGCATGATCCGGCAGATCGAGGAGAAGGTGGTCAACCGCCTGCGCCAGGTCACCTCCGCCATCAAGCAGGACGGCGAGAACCAAGTCAACATCATCACCAGCACCGCCCAGCGCCAGGCCGCCGTGGCCTTTGCCGAGGCGGCGGCCTTGCGTCCCAAGATCGTGGGCCAGGCATTGAAGACGATAGGCTCTTCCCCCGACATCCTGGAGGCTCTCTTCGAGATCCTGGAAGTCCAAAGGTCCCTGGAAGGGGGTGCGGAGATCACGCTGGTGCCGGAGAAGTCCGACCTGATCAGCGGCCTCATCGCCTCGCGGGGCGCGGCGGCCAAGACCGCCTAGGGCGCCGGGCGCTCGGGCGGAGCGTCCATCGGGCGTTCGATCACCTCGATGCCGGGGGGCGTGCGCAGGGGCGTGGGGTCGTCGCCGCGGAAGCGCCAGGCCAGGGTGGTTTCGCCGGCGGGAAGGATCTCCGGCGTGAAGTAGCCGCCTCCCAGGAGTTCCTGCGCCTCTTTCGGAGAGCCGGCTTCCCGGGAGGCGAGGTAGCGCTCGACGAGAGGGCTCTCCCGCTTGATCCCGAAGAAGAAATACCCCTCGTTGAGGCCCTTCTTGTTCTTGACCGAGCCGATCTTGGCCGTGTCGAGGACCTTCATCAGGACGATCTCGTCTTCCGGATAGGGGGTGAAGAGTAGGCCCGATTTGCTGGACATCAGCCCCAGGTTGTAGTCGTAGCCGAAGAAGTTGGTGTCCTGTCCGAAGCTGGAGACCTTGAAGCCGAGCCTTCGGGCCAAGGACAGCGTTTCGACGAAAGATCGCAGGGAAGGGCTAAGGTCCTTGATCTCCGGACGGTAGGCGGCGTAGCCCAACACGAACATCCCACGCTCGGGCCAGGACTTCATGACGACTCCGCCGACCATGCGGGAGCGGTCCTGGGGATCGTAATAGAACAACCCGTACCAGCCTGAAAGCGTGCCGGCCTCGGCCTTTTTCCGGGCGAAATCCCGGTCCACGTTGCGCTTGCCTCCGGGTTTGCCGACGACTTCTTCCTCGTAGATGGGATACCACTGCTCGAACTTCTCGGGGCTCAGGGGGCCGATCTCCCGCGGGAGGTCTTCGCTGTCTTTGAGCTTGCGTCGGAATTGGTTGCGCACGCGGGCGTTGGAGATGAGGGCCTCGTGCTCCTCCAGGGTGCGCGCGGCCATGACCCATCGCACGTATTCCGACTTGAGATGGTAGCCGTCCTCCTCCTTGAAGCTGGAGATCTCCCCGCGAGAGGGGGTCTTGATGACGAGGACGTCCGCTCCCAGCTTGTGCAGCTCGTCGTCGTATTCGGGGCGGTAGTCTCCCGAGGCGAAGTTGATCCGGCGAAGGCCTCGGGGGCTGGTCTCGGAGCGTTCCGCGACGTAAGCCTTCAGTTCCTCCCGGGACAGAGGAGGCTTCTCTCCAGGTTTGACGAGGGCGACGAGAGGTTTCTTGGAGGTCGCTCCCGCGTCGACCGCCGGAGAGCCTTCGGGTTGGGAGCGCGAGGCTTCGAAGATGGCGTTGAGGCGGGAGGAGAGGGCCTCCATCGAGGAGGCGTCGGCCAGGTCGAGCTTTCGTTTGAGCCGCTCCAACTCCGCGGCGACGGGGCCGCCCGACGCGGCGCTTTGGCGAAGGCGCGAGGCGGCCTTCCCGAGAACGTCGACTTGATGGTCTCCGAGGGCCGCCTTCAGGTCCTCCTGGGCGGCGGAGAGGGCCTGAGGATCCGAGGCGAGCAGCCCGACCAGGCGGGCCGACTCGCCTTGCCAGGGGTCGGCGGGGCTGGGTTCGGCCGAGAGTAGCGGGGCCAAGGAGGGCTGAGGCTGGGCGCTCAGGGAGGTGACGAGCCCGATCTGGGCGATCAAAGATTGGCGGAAAGCGGGGCTTGTCCGGGCGAGTTCCAGGGCCGGGGCCAGGGGGCTTCTCCGGACCTGGGCGGAGGCGGCGACGGCCAGGAGCAGGGCCGCGCCAAAGACGGCGAGGCGGGAGAGAGGGGGCCTCATGCCTGGAGTATAGACCCGGAAGCCTCGCCCTTCAAGGGCGAGAATTGCGCGTCTTCGGCAAGAGCGCGATCGTCAGCGCCGCCAGCGCGCTGACCGCGACGTTGATGCCGAGCAGGATGTTCGACATCGTGAGCACCGCGCCGACGGCGGGGAAGAGGCGCGAGGCGCTCACCGCGAGGAAGATCGGCAACATCGTCGCGATGCTGGCCGTCATCATCCACTTCGAGAGGTCCCGGTAACGGCTCTGGGGCATCTTGTGCGAATAATAGGTCATCCACTTGTTGGAGTTGATGGTGATGATCCCGCCCAGCAGACCCCCCAGGGCGAACGTGACGACCGGGATATGCAGGAGGGTGGACCACACGAACGCGGTCGCGGCGATGGCGCCCAGCGCGGTCCAGCCCTTGCGGCCCAGAGTCTTTTCGGGAAGGAGCGATATCGTCGCCAGGAGGCTCGCCAGCCAGCTTCCCCCATCGTAGAGGCCGATCATCGTGCCCGCGGCCGAGGGAGCGGAGAAGACGCTCAGGGCCAGCACGGTCGAGAGCACCCCGTAGACCATGAAGTGCATGAAGCGGAAGAACGCGTAGGGCAGGTACTCTCCCCAGGAGAGGCCGGGCTCATCGTCGGACTTGGTCTCAGCCGGGGCCTGCGCAGCGCGCGCGGCCTGCGGCTTGGTCCAGGGCTCCTTGAACTTGAGCGTCGCGTAGAGAGTCGCCGAGAGTCCGATGCCGACGCTCGAGATGACCATCATCGCCGGTCCGCCCACGAGGTTGAGCAGCGGCACGGCGGCGAAGAGCGCCATGACGATGCAGGCGATCTCGACCCACTGATAGGCGTAGTTGAGTCCCAGCTCGAGCTTTGCGGGGTTCTGGTTGCCGATGATCATCCGCGGCAGGAGGTTCTCCGCCACGCCGCGGTTGACGCCGTAGACGAGTCCGCTCGCGATGGAGTTGAGGAGGAACAGGCCGAACATCACCGAGGAGGAGGCGCCGAGGGCGGCGGCGATCGGGATGGGCGCGCCCGCGAGGGCGAGCGCGAGGATCGCGGCCGTGTTGACGCTCTTGGGATTGAAGCGCGTCATCAAGGAGGACCCCATCCAGGCTCCGGCGACGCGCATCACGTAGCCGACCCCGCTGATCATGACGGCGGCGGGCAGGCCGAAGAGCGCGGCCGTGAAGAGGGGCAGAGCGACGGCCTGCACTTCCTGGGCCATCGCGTTCATCGTCCAAGCGGGGACGAAGCCCAGGTGGAAGGAGCGCGGGAGCATGCGCAGTCGGCCGAACCAGTTCGCGCGCTGGAAGTTCAATCGGTCGACCCAGTCCTCGGCGAGAGTGCGTCCCTGTTCCGAGGCGTGGCCGTAGAGACCGTTCTGGACGACGACCTTCCCGTCCGGGGTCTCGATCTCGAACTCGGTCTTCTCGAGCAGGCCGAAGAGCCTGTCGCGCGAGGAGGACTCGTCCTTGCCGCGGACGGTGATGTTGCCGAGCAGCTCGTCGGCTTGGACCTTCGTCCCCGGCTGCAGGAACAGCTCGGAGAGGAAGACGTCCCCTTCCTGCTTCGGCAGGCCGCGTACGGCGCGCAGCGTGCCCGCCGCCTTGGCGATGAAGAAGCGGTGCTGAAGCAGGACGGGGTCGGCTCGCGGCTGGGGCCGGCTCTCTCGGCCGAACGCGCCGAAGAGGGCCTCCTGCATGACGTCTACGCCGAAGGACTCCTTGAGGCTCGCCCAGATGTCGGCGCCGCCCATGCGGGCGTTGATCTCCACGATGGGAGCAGAAAGCTTCCTGCCGATGAGCGTGAGGATCGCCTCGACGTGGGCGTTCCCGGTCTTGAGGCCGACCGCATCGAGAGATTTGAGGGCTTGGGAGCGCGCGAGTTCCTCCATCTCGCGCGGGAGCTTCAGGCCGTAGGTCGTGCCGCGCTCCTGATTGCCGAGCGCGGGCGGATTGTAGCTGACGGAGGTGAAGATCGACCGGCTGTCGCGGACCACGACCTCCACGTCTACCATCAAGCCGTCGGGGATCTGGGCCTCGAAGAGCACCGGCGGCTTCTGGTCCAACTGCTTGCTGCGCGCCTTGCGCGGGTCCCCCGTGGCGACGTCCTCGATCTTACCCTCGATGTCGCGGAAGGCGGCTTCGGCCGCCTCGGGGCTGTCGATGTCGAGAGTGACGCCCCAGCCGCCGCCGCCGGAGTCGGGTTTGGCCACCGCCTTGGAGAAGCCTGCGGCCTTGATCTTCAGGAACGCCTCGCGGGCCTCCCGCGCGCTGCGCGTCTGGAAGGCGGGCAGGTGCAGGCTCGCGTCGGGAGATGAGTTCATGCGCTCGCGGGCGAGGATCTTCGAGTGCGCGGCGCGCACCGCCTGGGGATCGTGCCCCGGCAGCCCCAGGGCCTGGGCGAGCTCGGCCTCGAGCTGCGCGTAGGCGTTGAGATAGGTTTTGACGGCGTCGATGCGGCGCGTCTTTGCGATCCCTCGGACGAGGTCGACGATGGCGCGGATGTTGTCGGGGGAGTGCCCGCCGATGTCGGCCGCGTAGTAGTTCTCGGGTTTGACGCCCTTGGAGATCGCGTGGTCCTTCTGGTCGGGATAGCCGAGCACCATCAGGTCGAAGCCGTGCTCCTGGGACATGCGGATCATGTTCTCGTAGAGGTAGTCGCGGCCGCCGACCTTCGAGACGACGTAGAGCAGCGTCTTCCCCGCGAGCGGCTTGGCAGATCCGTCGACCTCGACGGCGGCGCTTCCGCCCTCGAAGAGGAGGGCCGCAGAGCCGCGGGAGCTCTCCGCGCTCGCTTGGGGCCTGGAGAGCGAGGCTGAGGTCTCGGCTTGCGCTGCTTTCGCCGACTCGAGGACGGACTCGGGTTCGGCCGCGACGGCAGACGCGCCGATCTGCGCGGCGGCGGCTTGCGCCTGAGGCAGCGGCTGGATGGAAGGGGGAGTCTGAAGCTGGAATGCTCCGCCCGCGAACGGGACGGCGCCGTTGAGCAGGGGCTGGATCTGGGCGCCCAGCGACGTCACGCCCAAGGGGGCGGAGACGCCTCGGGACGTCGTGGCCGGCGGCGCCGAGCTCCTGGCGGTCTGGCAGAAGCCCTGGCCGGAGACGGTCAAGACGAGGCACGCGCTCAGCAGCGCCGAGAATGGAGCTTTCAGTTTCTTCATCCGTATAAGGATAGCGCTCATGACCCTGCGCGAGACAGGGTCAAACGGTCCAAGGCGGTAGGCCCATCGTCTAGGACCCAGCCTCGAGCATGCCGTTGACGTCGACGGGAGCGTGCGTGTAGTCGGCTGAATGCACGACGACGGGGCCCTCGGTCGTGCGCACTCGGAACTTGATGGCCTTCAGCGCCGCCATCGTCCGCGTCATTGCCTCCTGGTAGTCCTTGCCGGTGGCCGAGAGATATCCGATGTAGTCGAACATGTGGTCCGGCGCGGCCTGGACCTCGTCGCCGGGTTGCTTGAGCATCGTGATTTCGCCGACGCCAGGCAGTCCCGCCGCCTCTTCCAAACCCTCGACGGCCTCGAGCCGTCCCGTGACCTTCGGGATGAAGAATCGGCCCTCGAGCGTGAAGGTCGGTTTGTGCCCGGGGTCGACCTTTAGGCCGAGTACGGCGCGGATGCCCTGCTCGACGAGGCTGATCCCGGTGACGGCCTTGATGTAAGGCCAGACGAAGGCGCCGCCCATGCGGGCGTTGACCTCGAGGATTCGTGGGCCATCGGGGGTCATCATGAGCTCGACGTGCATGTTCCCGACTTTCAGGTCCAGCGCGTCGAGGGCTTTTGCGGCGGCCTGGACGAGCCGGAGTTGCGTGGACTCGTGGAGTTGCGAAGGGTACGTCGAGTTCTTCTCAATGGCGTAGGGTTTGTCCATCGGCGCGTTGTCCGAGACGTGCCAGAACTGGACGCGTCCGCGTTGGAGAATGAGCTCGACGTCGACTTCGGGTCCCTCTCGGAACTGCCTCTCGAGCAGGATGCCGGGATTCAGATCGAGGTTGAAAAGACCCGCATCCTTCCTGTTTTTGAAGCTTTCGATCCCTCCTTGGATCTCCCGATAGGTCTTGGCGGCCTTCTCCTCGGAGTCGACATCGAGCACGACGAACATGCTGCCGCCGCCTTGGATCGGCTTCATGACGAACTTGCCGCCTCCGAGCTCGCGGTAGGCTCGGCGGGCTTCGTCGGCGCTCTTGACGACGCGGTACGGCGCGGATATCTCGGGCACGGAGGCCAGCCTCTCGCGGGCAAGCGATTTGGTGTGAGCGGCCGTGACGGCGGCGCCAGGGTTGCCGGCCGCGCCGGTCGCGTCGACGATCTTGCCGGCGAGCTCGGCGTAGGCGTTGAGCATGGAAACAACCGCGTCGATCTTGACGGTTTTGTGAAGCTCCGACACTTTGGCGATGGTTTCCGCCACGGCCGTCTCATCATGCCGGTCGATCGGGGCCGGGATGAAGTGGGCGTCGGGGACGAGCGCTTGGGAATTGCCGCGCTCTTCCGGCTTATCGAGGACGAGGAGTCTTAGGCCGAGTTGACGGGCCGTCCGCGCGGCTTCCTCAATAATAAACGGGCGGGAGCGGCTCGTGCCGACCAGCAGCAAGGTCTTGCCTGCGGCGGAGCCGTCGAAGGCCTGGGCGCTCCGGGCTTGCTGATCCTGCTCGGCCGCGGCCTGCGCGGCCGACGCGATCTCATCGTGGGCTTGCGTCAAGAGGGAGGTCTGCGGGACGTCTTGCGGGAGATCGGCGGCTTGGACGCTTGCCGCAAAGGGCGGCGCGGCGGCCAGCGCCGGGAGGATCTCGGGAGGCGCCGCGGGAAGAAACGCGTGGGACGGAGCGACTCCCGCAGTCGGAATCGGAGTGGGGGCGGTGCCTGCGACGCGGCTCGCTTCCGCGAGCAGGATTGGCGCGGTCGCCGCATGGGCGTTGAAGCCGGAGGCAAAGGCGGCTGGCAACGCGGCGAACAGGGCGAGAGAGATCTTTTTCATGGGCGTCTCCCTTCAATTATGAACGCGAAGGCTCATCCAGGCAGGTGCCAAAAGGGAATATCCAGGCGGCAATAGGCCTAGCCTTCGGCTTGGGACCTTTGGGGTTTTAGAGGGGGCCATGGGGCCCTGGCTGCGTATTCGGTATCCCCCTTATAATCAAAATATGAACGGACCCATCGTCTTGCTCACGGTCGTCCTGGCGTCGGGATCTCACGCCGCGGGTGCCCCGGGTATCGCACAAGCGGAGTTCGCGCGTTTGAAAAACGATTTCTTCAATCGGGAGCTCGCCTTCATCCCCGGCATCGGAAGCGAGATCGGCGTAAAGACCTGCGACGCAACGCTCGGGGACCTCTCCCGCGCCGGCGTTCGCGACCATGTCGCCTACTTGGATTCCGTCGAGAAGAATCTGACGACCCTTCAATCTGAATTGAATCTTCTCGATCCGCAGGACCGGATCGACTACGCCATCATGCTCCGCATGGCGCGCAGCGAGCGGCGCTTCCTGAACTCTCCCGGAGACTTCACGACGACGTTTGATGAATATTTCGATCCCTACACCATGATCCAGGTTCAGCTGTTGAACCTCTCCGGGGCTTCGGACGCGGCGAGCGGTTGGCGGGACATCGCGACACGAACCGGAGAGGTCCCCGCGTTCCTCGCCCAGAAGCAGGAAGCCTTGCGTCGCGCCCTGGCCGGCGGTCATGTCCCTGATAAGAGGATGATCGAACAAGGCGGCATTGAGGTCGCGCGGGAAGCCGAGAAATTCTTCGCGACGGATATGGTCGGGGAAGCCTAGCGGCGGCTCGATGCGCAGGCCTTCGCCGCCCTTGCGCCGCGACTGACGGCCGCAGCCAAGGCGGCATCGGAAGCCTACGGGCGATACGCCGACTTCCTCAAAGCCGAACTCCTTGCCAAGGCCGTGGAGAGCTTTGCCATCGGCGAGGAGGAATATTCCTGGCGGCTGCGCAACAACTTCGGGATCGATGAGACGCCCGCCCAGATCCACCAGAAGGGGCTGGAATTGGCCGCCAAGATTCGCGCGCGGATGGAGGTCCTCGCCAGGCAGATTGATCCGTCCAAGGATTTGGCCGGCGTCATGGCCGACCTCAAGGCCGACCATCCAGTTGACGACAAGGCCATGATGGCGCGTTACGTCGAGCTCGCGGATCGTGCCAGGGACTTCGTCATTCGGGAAAGGATGTTCGATCTCCCTCCGGATTATAAATTGAAGATCACCGAGACGCCTCCGGGCATGAGGTCGACGATCTCGATGGCGGCCTATAATCCGGCGCCGCCTCTTGAGAAAGGCCGGAACGGGGCGTTCCTGGTGACGCCGACCGAGGGCAACGAGCGGAAGCTTTCCATGCATAGTGACGCCCGCATGGCCTCGATCGTCGTGCACGAGGCATTCCCGGGCCACGACCTCCAGTATTACGAGTTTCAACACGGCGCGGAGGTCTCTCCGGTTCGGTATCTCCCGCGCATCAACTATGCCCGCTCCTTGAACGTGGAGGGCTATGCCCTGTACGCGGAGGAGTTGATGCGCCAGCACGGCTTCTACACACCCAAGGAGGAATTGGCTCAACTGGGCATGCAGATCTGGCGCGCCTATCGTCTCGTCGTGGACACGGGGCTCCATACGGGCCGGATGAGCTTCCAGGCCGCGGTGGACACGCTTGCCAAACAGGCGTTCCTGGCGCTGCCGATTGCCGAGGCCGAGGCGTACCGCTACACGACGATGCCGTTGCAGGCGATCACTTACATGATGGGACGCCTGCAGATCGAGGGGCTGAAGGAGAAGTACAAGGCGATCCTGGGGCCGGACTATAGCGAGGCTCAGTTTCATAAGGATTTCCTGAGTTTTGGTCCCGTGCCGCCGGCCATGATCGAGCCGGTCCTCTTGGATCAAGCACGCCGACGCAGGGCTGGAGCGGGGAGCTAGACGCATTTGGGCCGGAAGGGTCCTTCCGCTCTGGGACTTTGGGCCCTGTGCGTAGGGCCCAGCTTCCTTCCATAATAAGGGGAGATGAAGCGACGACCTCTTATCGCTGTCGTCATTGCGATCCTTCAGGGCCTCTCCTTTTCGTCTTCCTGGGCCGCCCAGGTCGCGCCTCTGAAGCCGCTCGTCGTTTCGGGGGCGCCGGTGACGCCAGTCCTGCCTGTGCTTCCCGTCTCGGCGTTGTCTCCGAGTGCGGTGCCGGTCCTCTCCGCCGCGCCCCTTCCCGCCGTCGACGTCCCGGCGGCGCTTGCGTTGGACGGTCCGATTTTCGCGCAAACCCTGGCCGTCCAGGCCGCGGCGTCTCCCGCGGACGGCGTCACCGAGGCGGAGCATCTTGGCCGGATTTATGATTCGAGTTCTCGCGCGCCGGCTCTTTCGGCGGGGGTCTTCGCCGCTTCGGTCCCATCCGATCCTTCCGCCCCCAGTCGTGCCTCCGGCCTTCAAAAGGCCCTTTCCCCCAAGGCCGTCCGGCGCGAGTTTAAGAGCCCGGAGGGCGCCGAGGCCCGGGAGCTGGAGCGGCTCAAGGCCAGCCTCGCCGACAACGGCCTGCCTCCCGCCAAGACTTCCGTTCAGACCGAGGCGGTCGATCCGAACCGCTCGACCGTCGTCATCCTGGCCCCCGCTTCCAAGCACAAGGTCTCCATCGCCAGGGAGGGGGGGCGGCAGGCCCCCGGAGACGTTCATCTGGCCCTGGACGCTTCCTGGCTTATCCAAGAGGAGCTTCCCGGCGGACGGACGAGGCTTTTGCTGAAGAAAGGCGTGAGCCTCGACGAGAAGGGCCAAGCCACGATCGTCGAGTATAAGGTCCCGCGGGTCGTCCGTTATTTCGCGAACTATTTCACGCTGGGGGCCAACGATCGCGACGACGGCGTGCCATTCGAGAAGAACCTGGACCTGCCTCAGTCCAACTCCTTGAAGCTCGAGGCCTACGTCAACGACAAGCTCCAGACCCGCCTTGATCTCGCCTCGGTCGGTATTGCGGTTCCGGCCACTCTGGCGTTTCTCATGCCGAAGCATCCCGGAGCTGGACGCGCCTTGGGCCGCGTCGGGGGGGTGACCGTCGCGGCAATGCCGCAGGGCGCCGCTCAATCTTCCGAGATTGAGAAGAGGGTCGATGACTTTCTTGCCGGTTCCAAGGGTGAGGAGGTCGTCGTCAAGCCGTCCGGCCCCCAGTTCCATTCCGCTCGCGGCGTTATGTTCTTCCGCAAGGACCAACGCGCGGAGATCGTGGCGCATGTCTTGGCCCTCTCGCGGGATGAGCATATGACTCAGGATGGGGCGGTCCTCATTGACCAGCGCGTCGACTCCGCGCCGCTCGACCGCGGCGGGCGCAAGATGGAGACGACCCTTCGCGTCTTGGTCGCGCGCACCCCCTGGAATGGGGCCAAGACCACCGACATATTCGCCCGAGTCGGACCGTGGAGCAGGCCCACCACGGCCGAGGCGGCCGACCCTCGAGACAATGCCGTCGTCGAGGCCTTGGAGCCCCTCCTCGAGGAGTGGGGGCTCTCCGCGCGCCAGGCCGCGGACTTTCGCGCCAAGCTCGATAGGCTGGGCGAGAAGGCCCTCCAGGCGATCATGGCCCGGGAGAGGACGTTCGTCCGCCGTGACGGTGAACCCTATCAGGCGCAGACCGACCTCGTCGGTCTCGACGTTATGATCGAGCGCCTCAACGGAGAGATCTTGCCCAGGGTCATCGAGGTCAACGACCACGACTCCGGCGGACAGTACTATCTCGACCGAAAGGTCGCCACGGAGCGTGTCGGCCGCCACTCCCGCGAGTGGGTTGCCACCATGCTTCAGCGCGCGCGGCGCGATGCCTTGCGCGGCAAGCGCGTCGTCGTTGTCGGCGCGGGTTACGAGGGCAAGCGCTTCATCTTCGAGAAGGCCAAGGAGTTGGGAGTCGAGATCCTCCTCGTCGACAAGCCCGAGACCTTCGCCAAGAGCCTGGTCTCGGAGCTGATCGCCTCCGACAACGCCAAGCCGGCCGAGGCCCTGGCCAAGGCAAAAAAGAAGCTCCTGGCCTCCGTGCGTAAGAACGGCAAGATCGACGCTGTCACAACCTTCTGGGAGGACGACGTTGTTCTGGCCGCGGACCTGGCCAAGGAGTTGGGCCTACTCTACCACGACGTCGCGGCCGCGCGCGCGGCGCGCAGCAAGTTCTTGACCCAGGAGATACTCGCCCAGAAGGGCATCCTTGCCGCCCGCCACGGCGTGATCCGGAACCTTTCCACGGCCAAGGACGACGCCGAAAGCAAGCAACTGATCGCGGAGTTCCGCAAGACCGCGGCGCGCGTCGGTTTCCCGGCGATTCTTAAGCCTGTGTCCGGGTCGCAGGCGATCGGGACGGTGCGCGTCGATTCCCTGGAGGAGGCCGTCGAGAAATACGAGAAGATCAGCGCCCGCGTCAACGCGGGAATGGACGCGATCTTCGCTCAGAATTCCGATCTCCTTTTGATGCAGTACTTGGACGGTCACGAGTATGACGTCGATCTTGAGATGCGCGGCGGAGAGCCGATCTTCGATTCGATTACGGACAACAAGCCGACTCGCGAGCCCTCGTTTTTGGCGACGGGCTCGCGCTTGCCGAGCACGCTCTCGCCGCGCCGTCAGAAGGAG